>Ga0116173_1003768_pt1 | contig 11223 bp, 12 predicted proteins | sample AD_UKC085_MetaG_FD_89800 | JGI IMG/M metagenome (GOLD analysis project Ga0116173, IMG submission 89800) | Active sludge microbial communities of municipal wastewater-treating anaerobic digesters from USA - AD_UKC085_MetaG | ecosystem: Engineered > Bioreactor > Anaerobic > Digestate | place: USA...
CCCCAGCCCGCGCGCGGTGCGCGGCCATGAAAGGGGTCCGCCGGTGAAAAAGAAGCGCAAGGGCGGTTCATGGGGGGAGAAACTGCGCGACCGTCTGGCAAAGGAGCGCCGCAGCCTGCTGTTTGTCCTGCCTGCCGTGCTGGCGGCGCTGGTTGCCGGATGGTGGCTCTTCCTGCGCGGCCCCGGCGCGGCGGTGGCCCACCGGGAGTTCCTCCAGGCGGACACGCCGGTGATCGCGGTGGTGAACCCGCCGAGGGTGCAGGCCTATGTCTCCAGTCTTGCGCACAGCGCCACCCGGTTCGTCCCCGGCATCCCGAAGCTCTCGTCCATGCAGGCCCGCGCCTTCTCTTTCGACTGGATCCACAAAATGCCGCTGGAGATGGCCTTTCTCTTCGACCAGCGGGCCTCGGACGCCTACGCCGTGACACTGCTCTTCCGCGAGAACCCCACCAGCGAGTCGCTGGAGGGGCTGGTGGACGCCGGATTCTTCCAGACCCTCCGGCCGGTCCGGTTTCCCGGTTCCCGGCTGGCCCGGAAGGGGGGGGGCATCCTCCTGTCCGAAGGCACCCTCCCCGTGCCGCCTTTTGTGAAGGAACTCGCGCAAAAGCGCTACCCCGGATACATCCCCGTGGACGCGCCGGCGGTGTCCGGGAACCATTTCGTCGAAATCGCCATAAACAACCGCAACGGGGCCCTGGTCGAGCTGCAGGGCGCGCTTTCCGAGCTGATCTCCCCCTGGGCCGCGGGCGGCACGCGGCAGACGCTGCTGGACCTGGCGCCGGAGGTGGTGGAGGGGGTGTTCACCGCCGACCTCGCGGACGATGACCGGCTGGAATGCCGGGTGGAGGCCGAATGCGCCTCCGCCGCCGGGGCGGAGGCCGTGGCGGGGATCCTCGGCACCGCCGCGGACGAGGTGGCCTTCTGGCTGGAGGAGGCGAACGGGTTCGGTCTGGCCGGGAGCGTGGAGCGCAGCGGGAGTTCTGTCCGGGGTGTCTGGCAGTTGACGGGCTTCGAGCCGAAGCTGCGGCGCGCCCTGGGCGGATGACCCCCGGGTTGCGGCGGCCCCCCCCGAACCGATAGCATTACAGGTCACACCCCGGGCGACCCCCGGAAACTGGAGAGATTCCCGTGAAAAAAGGCTGCCTGATTGTCGTCATCCTGTGCGTCCTCCTGGCCATCGCCGCCGGCGCCGCCGCAACCGTCGCCGCCAAGAAGGCGGGACTCTTCGCCGCCCCGGAAATCTCGCACACCACGCTGGTGACCCCGAAAAACCGGCTTTCCGTCATTCTGAACCCCGGGGCGATGGTGAACGCGCTTCTCCCAATGTTCCCCGAGAGCATTCCGGCGGGGCCGGTGACTGTGGACCCGAAAAAGTGGGTCGCGGAGTTCCTGCCCTACGAGGCGGCCCTGCTGGCCACCCCCAATCTGGCCACGGGCAAGATCGAGGCCACCGTCTTTGTCAACGAGAAACGCGGCGGCCCCATGCTGGTCGAGATGGCCAAGCAGCAGCCCCTGCCGGAAGTTCCCGGCGTCACCTTCGCCCCCGAGGGCCTCGAACTGCCCGAGCGCGGCAACCTGCAGCTCCGCTGCACCCTCCCGGTCCCCGAGAGCGTGGAGGCCGTCATCGCCGAAAACTGGAAACAGGCCACGGCCACCGAGCCCCTGCTGCCCGAGGGCACCCATCATCTGGAGATCATTCTGGACAACCGCAACGGCGACCTGCTCTCCTTCGCCTCCGCCCTGGTCAACGCCAACGGCGGCGACTGGGACACCATCTTCGCCGACAACAGCCAGCAGTTCATGCCCTTCCTGCCGGGAATGCACGATGTGCGCATCGGCCTGTCGCTGGTGGACCTGAACACCGCCAAGGGCCAGCTCCGCATCGACGCCACCGCCGAGAGCGGCGGGGGGCTGGCCTTTGTCCTCGGAATGGGATGGGCCTTCGCCGTCGGCGAGGCCAAGACGCGGTACGGTCTGGAAATCACGGGCGAGCCGAAGTGGGTGGAGGAGAAGGAGGCCATCATCGCCGACTTCCAGATCAAGGGCCTGGAGCCGCACCTCCGGAAGCTGGCCGCCAAGCCCTGAAAAGGCCCCCTCAGACCGGGCGCCGCCCCTCCAGGGCGCGGGTGAGCGTGGCGTCGTCGGCGTACTCCACGCCGCCGCCCACGGGCACGCCGTGGGCAATCCGCGACACTTGGACCCCCATCGCGGCGATCTGCCGCGACAGGTACAGCGCCGTGGCCTCGCCCTCCGCCGTGGTGTTGGTCGCCAGGATCACCTCGCGCACTTCGCCCCCCTCCAGCCGCCGGAGCAGCGCCCCCACCTTCAACTCGTCCGGGCCGACGTTGTCCAGGGGATTCAGCACCCCGTGCAGGACATGGTACAGCCCCCGGTACACTCCGCCCTTCTCAATGGCCAGAGCCGCCGGGGGGTGCTCCACCACGCAGAGGACGCTCCGGTCGCGCCGGTCGCTCGCGCACACCACGCAGGGGTCCTGCTCTGTCAGGTTGCGGCACACCGAGCATTCCGTCACCGCCGCCCGCGCGCGCGCCACCGCCTCGGAAAGCTCCCCGGCCACCGCCGCGGGCGCGGCCATCAACTGCATCGCGTAGCGCTCCGCCGTCCGCCTGCCCACGCCGGGCAGCCGCCGGAACGCCTCCACCAGCCGGTCCATCGCGGGGGAGTTAATCAGCATCGGGACGCTCCGCCGCCTTGACCGCCTGGATGGCCGCCTCCCGTTTGTCCACCCACTCCTTCAGCACCGCCTCCCGCGTGAACACATCGAGCCGGTCGGGAAACACGATCCCGTCCAGATGGTCGCACTCATGCTGGAAAATCCGCGCCAGAAAGCCCTCCGCCTCCAGTTCCAGCGGGTTGCCGTCCAGATCCTGCGCCTTTACCCGCACCCGCGTGGCGCGGGGAACGCTCGCCCAGAGTTGCGGCAGGCTGAGACAGCCCTCCTCGCCGAACTCCCGGCCCTCCATCTCCACGATTTCGGGGTTCACCAGGCAGTTTGGCTCGCCTTCGGGCTCGCAATACGCGATAAAGCGTTTCGACACCCCCACCTGCGGCGCCGCCAGCCCCACGCCGTCAAACTCGAACATGGTCTCCACCATGTCCTCCGCAAACTTCTGCAGCGCCGGGCCGAAATCCGTGATCGGCTGGGCCTTCCTGGTCAGGGGATGGTCCGGATAATAGACCACTTTGAGCAACGACATGCTGAAACCTCCGCGAATAGGATAGCACAGCCGGGCGGCCTCCGCCCATCCTGGGAAGAGAACATTCCCACCCCGGACCCGCTATTCCCGCCACAAGTGTCCCGCGGGACCCGGACGGCGGCGTGTGATACAATGCGCCCGTGGAAACAAAGGCGCTGCTAAAACAGGTCTACGCCCCCGTGGCGGCCCCCCTGGAAGGGGTGCGCGACGTGGTTAACGGCGTGTGGAAGGACGCCCTGCGTCTCGTGCTCTCGGTGGAGGGGGAGCTGCCCGGCGCGGGGGGGAAACTGCTGCGTCCCGCGCTCACGCTGATCGCGGCGGGGGCCACCGGCGCGGACGACCCCGGCCGGTTCACCCGCATGGCCGCCGCCTACGAGCTCCTCCACATGGCCTCGCTGGCCCACGACGATGTCGTGGACCACGCCTTTCTCCGCCGGGGCAACGCCTCCCTGAACGCCCTGTGGGACAACCATGCGGCGGTGCTGGGCGGGGACTACCTCGTGGCCCGCGCCGTGGAGACCCTCGGGGAATACGGTTCCTGCGAGATTGTGACCCGCGCCGTCCGAACGGTCCGCGCCATGGCGGAATGCGAGCTGGCCTTCTTCGGCGTGCCCGCGGAGGCGGCCACCGAGGCGGACTGCCTGCGCCTGGCCGAGGGCAAAACCGCCAGCCTTTTCGCCGCCGCCTGCGAGGCCCCCGCGCTGCTGGCGGGGGACGTGGACGCCGCCGACCGCCTCCGCCGCTACGGAACGGCCTTTGGGGTGGCTTTTCAGCTCATGGACGACCTGTTGGACCTCACCCAGCCCCCCGGAGAAACCGGCAAGCCCGCCTGCGGCGACATCACGGAGGGCAAGGCCACGGTGCCCCTGATCCGCCTGCGGGAAGCCCTTGCTCTGGAGGAAAGGGGCCGCCTGAAAGCCCTGTCGGGTGCCGCGCTAACCGAGGAGGACATTGCCTGGGTCCGGGCGCGCCTGTCGGAAACCGGGGTCGCCGAGGAAGTCGGCGCCCTGGTGGCCGGCCATGCGGAACTGGCCCGGACGCTGGCGCTGACGTTTCCGGCATCCCCCTGCCGGGACGCCCTCGCGGAACTGACCAAAGTGCTTGTGCTCAGAAAAAACTAGCCGGGTGCGTTGAATAAAGGCGGGGATATCCTCGTCAGGTTGAACGGCAAAGGACTTGCCCGGGAGTATGGCCAGCAAACCGTCAGCGAACGTGAATCCGCCGCAGACCGGCGAAACCGACGATTCCGTGATGGTCGCGCGGGCCGCCCGGGGCGATGCCGCCGCATTTGAATATCTGGTAAAGCGTTACAGGAACGAGGTTTACGCGATGTGTTATCACATCACACGGAACCGCGAGGAGGCGTGGGACCTGGCCCAGGAGACCTTCGTCAAGGCCCACCGGGCCCTCGGCTCCTTCCGGGGCGACTGCGGCTTCAAGCCGTGGCTCCTGCGGATTGCGGCCAACCATTCCAAGGACTTCCTGAAACGCAGAAGGCTCGACACCGTGGCCTTCGACGACGCGCGGGGAACCGACGCCCCCTCGGACGCGCAGGAGCCCGACCGCGCGGTGGAGCTCCGGGAGCTGGGCGCGGCGATTCACCGCGCCCTGGACCAGTTGCCGGAGAAGCACCGCACGGCGTTTATCCTGCGGGAATACGAGGGGCTGTCGTACCAGGAGATGGCCGAGGCCATGGAGTGCAACCTGGGCACCGTGATGAGCCGGCTGTTCCATGCCCGGCGCAAGCTGCAGGAACTCCTGCGAAGCGCCGGGGTCACCCGGGAGGGTTTGACATGATCACCGAAAATAGACTGCTGGAGCTGGCGGACCTGTTCGACCGGGACGCCGTGCCCGGCGCACTGTCCCCCGAGGAGGCCGCCTACATCGCGGACCTCCGGGCGCTCCATGACGGCGCGGCCGCCTTCACGGCGGACACCCCGGAAATCAGCGACGCCCAGTTCCCCCATTTCATGGCGGGCATCCGCGAACAGCTGGAGGCCCCGCGCCCCGCCCGGTTCCGGTTCTGGACTCTGGCCTCCCTCGCCACCGCAGCCCTGTTGCTGGTGGCCGCCCTGCTGGCCGTGTTCAACCGCGGCCCGGAAAAGGTCCAGGCAACGGAGGTGGAGTCCGCCACCACGGAAATTGACGGGGCCACCGTGGACTGGTATGACGGCAAAGAGGGGCTGACCACCGTGTGGGTGAAGAAGGGCGGGAGCGACCTGTGACGGCCCTGACCCTGATCGCCGCCGTGATACTGGCCGCCGCGGGCGGCCCGGAGGCGCTGTCCGACGGCGGCGCGACCCTGGAGGCGTGGAGCCTGGTCGCCGCCCCCGGCCCCGCGGGTCCCAAGGACATCCCCGCGGACCTCGCCCCTGTCCGCGATGCCGTGAAAGACCTCCCGTACCGCTCTTTTCGGCTGGTGAAACACGCCACCGCGCGGGTCGAGCCGGGCAGGAGCGCCTCGTTCCAGGCCCATGCCGACTATGCCGCCGTGCTCAGTCTGGAACCCTCCGCCGCCGAGGACCCGCAGGCGCGGGTCCGCGTGGTGATTGAGGGGCCGCCCGGCGGCGACGCCCCCCCGCGCAAGGCCCTCGACACCGTGCTGCGCCTGGCAAAGGGGGCCACCGTGCGGCTGGGGGGACTCCCGGCGGACGAGGGGGATCTGGTCGTGATTCTCAGGCGCGTCGAGTAGGGGAGAGAACGTCAGCCATTCGCCGAAGCCGGCCGATGAGGTGGCACGGGCTTCCAGCCCGTGTTCTTTGGCGGCATCCATGACCCAAACCACGGGCTGGAAGCCCGTGCCACCTCCCCGCAGACCCTCTTTCCGTTTACTTCAACGGAATGACCACGGAACGGTCCTGCGGCTGGCCGGCGGTCAGTTCCCGGCCCGGCAGGAAAGAGCGCGCCGCAAAGGAGGGGTCGCTGAGGGGGGTGGCAACGGCCTCCATCCGGTCCTCAAACACCCGCACCACCCGGTATTCCGAGGGATATTCCGGCAGCGACCCCGTGGTCACCTGGGTAACGTGGCCCACAGTCTCCGTGAAATGGACATGCACATGGCCGGAGAACACGGCGCGGGCGCGCGAAAACCGGTTCATGAGCGCCAGCAGTCCCGCGCCGTTCACCAGACGCCCGCCATCGCGAAACCCCTCAAAGCGAAGCCGGTCCGGGACGCGCATGGCCGGATAATGCACGGCCACCACATCCCACCCCGCAAAGGGCCGGGACAGACGGTTCTCCAGCCAAACCAGCTGATCTTCGGGGATTCCCCAGTGCAGCCCCTTCAGATCCTCGTCCATCTCATCGGCGGACTTGTCCTGGGGGACAGGCCGCAGCTCCCCCCCGGACCATTCCCACCAGGCGTCCAGCACGTGAAAGCGCAGGTTCCGGTGCTCAAAACCGTAGAAAGTGTTCCGCTCGGGAAGCCGGTGCGCGAAGGCCTCCAGAAACCATTCCCGCGATTCAGGCAGCACAAAATCGTGGTTACCGCCCAAAGGATAGTAGGGGATGCCCAGCACCTCCAGCCCGTCCCGCGCGGCGAGCATACCCTCGCGGGTTTTCACGCTCACAATGTCCCCGGTGACCAGCAGAAACTCCGGACGGAGCGCCCGGAGATCCTCCCCCAGCCGGGCCATGAGGTCCGGCATCATGGTGCACAGAAAACGGCTGTTCCACACGCCGTCATGCGTGCTGGAAAGATGGGGGTCGGAAAGGTGGACAAAATGCCAAAACGGTTCGGTGCTCATACTAAACACACAATACCAGATATTCTTGTCTGGTGCCAAATCGCGCGGGAATATTGACACGACCCGGCGCCGGTTGCTAGATTCTTGCACATTTCCAACCCCCGGAACCCCGCACATGCTCATGCAGGACGCCCTGGCTGTCGTGACCCAAGGAGGCCACCTCTCGCGCGGAGAGGCGGCCGAGGTCATGACCGTCATCATGTCGGGGAACGCCACCCACGCCCAGATGGGCGCCCTGCTGGCCGCCCTGCGCCTGCGCGGGGAGACGGTGGACGAAATCACGGGCATGGCCGAGACCATGCGGCGTTTTGCTGTCAAGGTGAGCCCGACCCGCCGCCCGCTGCTGGACACCTGCGGCACCGGGGGCGACCATTCCGGCACCTTCAACATCTCCACCACGGCGGCCTTTGTCGCCGCCGGGGCCGGGGTGGCCGTGGCCAAGCACGGCAACCGGAGCGCGTCGAGCCGCTGCGGGAGCGCGGACGTGCTGGAGGCCCTCGGGGTGGCCATTAACCTGCCGCCCGAGGCGGTGGCGGCCTGCATAGACGAGACCGGCGTGGGGTTTCTCTTCGCCCGCGCCCTCCACGGGGCCATGAAACACGTCGCGCCGGTCCGGCAGGAGCTGCGCGTCCGCACGGTGTTCAACCTGCTCGGCCCGCTGACCAACCCCGCGGACGCCGACGCCCAGATGATGGGCGTTTTCGACGCCGTCCATGTGGAGCCCGTGGCCAATGTCATGCGGGGGCTCGGCGTGCGCCATGCCTTTGTGGTGTCCGGGCTGGACGGCCTCGACGAGATATCCCTGTCCGGCCCCACCCGCGTGGCGGAGCTGAAACACGGAAAAGTGGTCGTCTTTGAAGTCAGCCCGGAGGATTTCGGGATCGCCCGCGCCGACCGGGCCTTCCTCCACGGCGGCGACCCGGCCGAAAACGCCGCCATCCTCCGCGCCATCCTCTCGGGGGAGCGGGGGCCGCGGCGCGACGCCGTGGTCCTGAACACCGCGCCGGGGCTGGTGGCGGCGGGCATCGCGGAGGACATTCCCCGGGGAATCCTCCTTGCGGCGGAGTCCCTCGACAGCGGGGCCGCCCTGGCCAAGCTGGAGGCCCTGATCCGGTTCACCAACGACGGGCGATGGCGTTAGCCCGTTCCCGTGGTGTATGCTGGCCCCGCGCATTTTCCCAACCACTCCGAGGCAGGACCCGTCCATGATTCTTGACAAGATTGTCGCCCAAAAACGGCTGGAAGTCGCCGAAAGCAAGGCGCGGAAGCCCCTCGACCTTCTCGACGAGGAGATTGAGTCCGCCCCGCCGCCCCGCGACTTCCGCGAGGCCCTCCGCCGGGACGGCATCAGCCTCATCGCCGAGATCAAGCGCCGCTCGCCGAGCCGGGGCGACATCCTGCCCGGCGTGGACCCCGTGGAACTGGCGGCCCTCTATGAGCAGTCGGGCGCGCGCGCCCTGTCCATCCTCACCGACGGCCCTTTCTTCGGCGGCAGTCTGGAGGACCTCTCCAAGGTGCGGCGCAGCGCCGCGATTCCCTGCCTGCGCAAGGAGTTCATCATTGACGCCTACCAGCTCCACGAGGCCCGCGCCGCCGGGGCGGACGCCGTCCTGCTGATCGTGCGCATCTTGGACGACGCCCTCCTGCGCGACATGCTCGCCCAGGCCCGGAGCCTCGGCATGGAGGCCCTGGTCGAAACGCACACGGAGGAGGAGATCGGCCGGGCGCTGGAGGCCGGCGCGCGGATCGTCGGCATCAACAACCGCAACCTGGACACCCTCGAGGTGGACGTGCAGACCACCATGCGCCTCAAGCGGCTGGTGCCCGGCGGCCACACCCTCGTCAGCGAAAGCGGCATCTACCACCGCCGCGAGGTGAGAATGCTGGAGGACTGCGGCGTGGACGCCATCCTCGTGGGCGAGTCGCTGCTGACCAGCGGGGACATCCACCGCAAGGTGCGGGAGCTCCTGTGTGACGATCCGGATTAAAATCTGCGGCATCACAACCCTCGACGACGCCCTCGCCGCCTGCGACGCGGGCGCAGACGCCGTGGGCTTTGTCCTCGCCCCGGAGGCGCGGCGCCGGAACCGGTATGTGCCCCCGGAGACCGCCGCCGAAATCGCCGCCGCGCTGCCGCCGTTTGTCACGACCGTCGCCGTGACGGTGAACGAGACGGCGGAAACGCTGGCGAAATACCTGAAGTTCGCCCATTTCGTGCAGCTCCACGGCGAGGAGCCGCCGGAACTGTGCGCCCTGTTCCCCGGCCGGGCCTACAAGGCCGTCCGTCCCGCGACCCCCGCGGAGATGACGGCGGCCCTGCGGTTCCCCGGCCCGGCGCTGCTCGTGGACGCGGCGTCCGCCGGGGGGCGCGGCGGCACGGGGGAGCTGGGCGACTGGTCGCTGGCGGCGCGGGCGGCGGGGGAGAGGCGGATCATTCTGGCCGGCGGGCTCGCGCCGGAAAACGTGGCAGAAGCGGTGAAACAGGCGCGTCCATGGGCCGTGGACGTGTCCTCGGGGGTGGAATCGGCCCCTGGACGGAAAGACCATGACAAAATCAGACAGTTCATCCGGAACGCCCGGGGCGTATCCCTGGCCTGACGCGCGGGGCCGGTTTGGCCGCTTCGGCGGGCAGTACGTCCCCGAGACCCTCATGTTCGCCCTCGGCGAGCTGGAGGAGGCCTACCGCGCCGCCGCGGCCGACCCGGCCTTCGCCGCCGAGGCCGCCGTGTGGAACCGCGACTTCATCGGCCGACCCACGCCGCTCTACCGGGCCGACCGGCTCACGGAGAAGTTCGGCGGCGCGCGGGTCTACCTGAAGCGCGAGGACCTCGCCCACACGGGGGCCCACAAGATCAACAACGCCCTGGGCCAGTGCCTGCTGGCAAAGCGCATGGGCAAGTCGCGCGTCATCGCGGAGACCGGCGCGGGCCAGCACGGCGTGGCCACGGCCACCGCCGCCGCGCGCCTCGGCCTCGAATGCGAAATCTACATGGGCACGGACGACATCGCCCGGCAGAAGCTTAACGTCTTCCGCATGCGCCTCCTCGGGGCGAAGGTCGTCGCCGTGGACTCCGGCTCGAAGACCCTCAAGGACGCCATCAACGAGGCCATGCGCGACTGGGTGACCAACGTGGAGCACACGCACTATGTGCTGGGCACGGTCCACGGCCCGCACCCCTTCCCCATGATCGTCCGCGACTTTCAGTCCGTCATCGGCCGCGAGGCCCGCGCCCAGATGCTGGAGCGCGAGGGGCGGCTGCCCGACCTGCTCATCGCCTGCGTCGGCGGCGGCTCGAACGCCATGGGCCTCTTCCACGCGTTCCTGCAGGACGCGGCGGTGCGGATGGTGGGGGTGGAGGCGGGAGGGAAGGAGCTCACCCCCGGCATGCACGCCGCGCGGTTTGCGGGCGGCTCCATCGGCATGCTCCAGGGCGCCCTCAGCTATGTCCTCCAGGACGAGAACGGCCAGATCGGCGCCACGCACAGCGTGTCCGCCGGGCTGGACTACGCCAGCGTCGGCCCGGAGCACGCGCACCTCTTCGAGACCGGCCGCGTGGAATACACCCGCGCCGAGGACGACGCGGCCCTGGAAGCCTTCCAGTGGTGTTCCCGCCTCGAGGGCATCATCCCCGCGCTGGAGAGCGCCCACGCCCTCGCGGAACTGGCCAAGCGCGCCCCCGGCATGCCCGGCGACGCCCTGATCATCGTCAACCTGTCCGGCCGGGGCGACAAGGACGCGCAGCACGCGGCCTCGTTCATCCTGCCGGGGGAGAGCTTCTGACATGAACCGCATTGAAGAGCGTTTCTCCGCCCTGCGGAGCGCGGGCACGCCCGCCTTTGTCCCCTTCATCACCTGCGGCGACCCGTCCCCCGCGGCGACGGAGGAAATCCTCCTCGCCCTGGAGCGCGCCGGGGCCGACGTCATCGAGTTGGGCGTGCCCTTCTCCGACCCCGTCGGCGACGGCGCGGTCATCCAGGAGGCCTACCTGCGCGCGCTGGCAAACGGCGTCTCCCTGCGCGGCGTGCTCGACCTCGTCCGGCGCGTCCGCACGCGCTCCCAGGTGCCCATCCTCCTGTTCTCCTACTACAACCCCATCCTCCATTACGGGATTGCGGACTTCGCCCGGGACGCCGCCGCCGCCGGCGCCGACGGCGTGCTCTGCGTGGACCTGCCCCCCGACGACTGCGACGAGTACAAGCAGTGCCTCGACGCGGCCGGACTCTGCACGGTCTTCCTCGTGGCCCCCACCACGCCCCCG
>Ga0116173_1003775_pt1 | contig 11204 bp, 11 predicted proteins | sample AD_UKC085_MetaG_FD_89800 | JGI IMG/M metagenome (GOLD analysis project Ga0116173, IMG submission 89800) | Active sludge microbial communities of municipal wastewater-treating anaerobic digesters from USA - AD_UKC085_MetaG | ecosystem: Engineered > Bioreactor > Anaerobic > Digestate | place: USA...
CCGCAGATCGATTTCATGACCCAGCTCAAGAATCTCTGCAAAAAATATGACATCCTCCTGATCGCTGACGAGATCCAGACCGGCCTCGGCCGCACCGGCCGCTTTTTGGCCTGCGAACATTCCTTGATCACCCCTGACATCGCCCTCCTCGGCAAATCCCTGGGTGGCGGGCTCCCCCTGTCAGCCGTTCTGACCACGGATGCCGTCGCCGGCGCCTTCGGATACGGCGATCATGGAACCACGATGGGCGGCAATCCGGTTTCCTGCGCGGCCGGCCTGGCCTGTCTGACGCATATTCTCAAGAAGAAGCTCATCCGCGATGTCGCCAGTCTCGGGGACGACTTCAAAGAAGCCCTCTTCACCCTCAAAAAGAAGCATCCCGCAATCTCGGGGATCCGCAATCTCGGCCTGATCATCGCGTTCGATTTTGAACACGCCGAGGCGCTGGTCGAAGAATGTCTCGCCAATGGCCTGATCATCAACAAGGTCCAGCAGGGGACAATCCGCCTCCTTCCACCCTTCAATCTGGGTGCCGGCGAATTGAAGCTGGCCATGGGGATCCTGGACAAAGCTCTCAAGAAGGTCACTCCAAAGGAGTTCTGAGTACGGCCACCCGCTTGTGCCCGGCCAGATCATCTTCCATCTCACAGACGAAGCCCGCCCTGCGGGCTTCGTCCTGTACGCCCCCGGCCACGGTATCGCTGATCTCGAATGCGGCCAGCCCGCCCGGTGTGAGCCTGTGCGGTAGTTCCTTGATAATCGCCCGATAGACCGCCAGCCCACCATCCCGGGCCACAAGGGCCAACTCCGGCTCCCACTCCCGGACATCCGGCATGGCTTCCCGGACTTCCTCGTCCGTCAGGTACGGGGGATTGGACACCAGCACGTCAAACCGGCCCTCGATCCCGGCGTAACACGATCCACTGACCAGATGGACTTGGGCACTCCGGCCGGTGCGGGGAAAAAAAGTTTGTCCTTCGCTGTCGATCTTGTGTGCAGAAGAGAAAGTCTCCGCAAGGAGCCCGCAGGCGTTCCGTTTGGCCCAGTCGAGGGCGTTTGGTGAACAATCGCTGGCCCAGATATCGGCCGTCGGCATCTCGAGGGCGAGGGTCAGGGCAATCGCCCCGCTCCCGGTTCCGATATCCAGCACCCGGAGTCCTTCCGCCCGCCCGGCCGCCCAAGACAGGACCGCGTCGACCAAGGCCTCGGTCTCGGGACGGGGGATGAGCACGCCGGGACCGACCAAAAATGGCCGGCCGTAGAACTCGCGCTCTCCGGTAATATAGGCCACCGGTTCATGGGCGGCGCGGCGCGCGAGGGCGGCGGCAAACCGCATAGACGGCTCCCCGTCCAGTTCTTCTTCGGAACGGGTCACGAGATCGATCCGTCGGCAGCCAAGAACATGACAAAGAAGGACCTCGGCATCCAGCCGCCAGCCCTCGCGCGCCTGCAAACGATCACGCGCTTCCTGGAGTGCCCCTCCAATTGTCATCATTCCTCCGCCATCCGGCTTCATCAGTTCAATGGACTTCCGTACCATGTTGCCAACCAGTCGGAGCCATTCCTGTCACGTATCGTGCTTCCCACCTGGTGCTCACCGCCAGAAACACCGGATCCATCCGCAGGTGAAGCGTTTCTCTTCCGTGTACCCACAGTTCTCACGCAGCCCGGGGGACCAAGGGACTCTCGGCGGCCCCTTCCACGAGTCCCTCGTGCCTCACATGCCATCCTGCGCCCTACGGCCTGTACTGCACCTGCCCGCCCCCCCCCGCGAGAAAGGCCGCGCATCCGCCGGCATGAGGCTGTTCATCAAAAAACCTCGAGACCGGTTCCGTTGGTGCACGGGCAATCCCGTCTCCTTCAGACCTGCTCCCCCGATCGGGCAATCTCGGCTAAAAGGGTCTCCCGCCTGTCTTTTTCGAGTGCGGCCACGACCTCGTTCAGGTTTCCGGCAACGATCTCCGGGAGTTTGTGCCAGGTTTCATGGATCCGGTGGTCGGTCACCCGGTTTTCGTTGAAGTTGTAGGTCCGGATCCGCTCCGAACGGTCACCCGTTCCGATCTGGCTCCGGCGCATCGCCGAGAGCTCGCTGTTGCGCTCGGCCTCCATCCGTTCGGCCAGCCGGGCCCGGAGGACCTTGAGGGCTTTGGCCTTGTTTTTGTGTTGGCTCTTTTCGTCCTGGCAGGTGACAATCAGGCCGGTCGGGATGTGGGTAATCCGTACGGCACTGTCCGTCGTGTTCACGCTCTGTCCACCCGGGCCTGAGGAGCGATAGACATCAATTCGAAGATCTTTGTCACCGATCACGATCTCGCTCTCCTCGGCCTCGGGCATGACCGCCACCGTCGCCGCCGAGGTATGGGTCCGCCCGCCACTCTCGGTCTCGGGGACCCGCTGGACACGGTGCGCCCCCGATTCGAAGCGAAAGAGGTCCCAGGCCCGCTCGCCCGAGACAGCAATAATGAACTCCTTATACCCGCCGAGTTCTGTCGGATGGGATGAAAGAAGTTCGACCTTGAGTCCAGCGTCCTCTGCAAACCGGGTATACATCCGCACGAGGTCGGCCACAAACAGGGCGGACTCGTTTCCGCCGGTTCCGGCCCGGAGTTCCACGATGATGTCGCGCCCCGACCGGGAATCCGGCGGGATGAGGAAGAGCCTGATCTCCTGCTCGAGTCCTGCCAGTTCATCCCGCGCGGATCGGGCTTCATCTTCGGCCATCGCGACGAGTTCGGCATCCTTTTCGGAAAGGAGCATCTCCTCGGCCTGCGCCAGACGCTGCGTGGTCCCCCGATACGCCGCCAAGAGACGGCTTCCCTGTTCGAGGCGGGCATGTTCGCGGGCCAGTTCGCGGAAGCGGCGGGAATCGGCCACCGTCTCGGGCCGGGAGAGTGTCTCGGCGACCTCGCGGGCCCGCCGGTCTATCTCTTCAAGCCGGTCAATGATGGCCATTCCCGTCCTCCTCACACATCCTGGATTCCCTGTACGACAAAGCCCTCCCCGCTACATGAGGTGGAGGGCTCGTCTGGTTCGTATCCGAATCACACCGGCACCAAAGCAACCGGGTTTCCTGAAGCGACGGGATGGAAGAATCCACCATCCCGGTCCAACGCATAAACAGCGTCTCTGCATCGGATTGGCACCCCTTCAGGATCATCATCTCCGCCAGATTTTCTGACGTGACCCTGCTCAGGCCAACCGCTTCCGGATTATTTCGCCTCTTCGGGATAGACGCTGATCTGGCGCTTTGTTCCGTGGTAGGTCTCAAACGCAACCCGACCCGAGATTTTGGCAAAGAGGGTATCATCGCTGCCCTTGCCAACATTTTTCCCGGGATAGAATTTCGTCCCGCGCTGTCGGCAGAGAATGGATCCACCCGTGACAACCTCACCGGCGAATCTCTTGACACCGAGACGCTTCCCGATGGAATCACGACCGTTTTTCGCGCTACCTTGACCCTTTTTATGTGCCATTCTCCATGCTCCTTGTCACTTCCCGCCGTCTCTCTCTCAAAACAACGGTACTCTTTGTCCTGTCCATCTCCGCAATCGACTCAAGTCCACGACCGACGACACGGAGCAATAATTCCATCTTGTCCTGTACAGCCTGATCCGGGACACCCTGCACCAGGCAGGAGAGGAACCCGTCCTTTCCCGTTGTCAGGGAAAGCGTGAGACCCATCTCGCCGGACAGGCCGTCGACCAAGGTCTGAATCAGAGCCGAGGCGGCAGCGCAGGCAAGATTTCCGCCCTTGGCTGCATCCCCGGCGTGTCCGGAGGCCTCAAAACCGACGGGCCTCCCCGCTTCGTCATACAGACTGACGAAGCGAAGCATCACACCATGATCTTCTCGATCTTAAGCAGGCTGTGTTCCTGCCTGTGACCACGCTTCTTCCGGGAGTCCTTCTTCTGGCGGAAGAAAAACACCAGAATCTTGCGAGCCCTGAAGTTCCGCTCGACCTTGGCCTTGATCACGGCGCCACCCACATAGGGCTTGCCAACCTTGACTTGACCATCATCGCTGCGCACAAGGCAAACCTTGTCAATATCGATGCTCGCGCCGTCCTCGGCGTCGAGGCGGTCTACCGCCACCGTCTTGCCTTCTTCGATGACGTACTGTTTTCCTGCAATTTCGGCTACTGCGTACATGCTTTTTGTCTCCAGCTCAATGTCTGTCAAAAGTATGAACCGCCGGGCCGGCGGTCAAGGGGATTTTACCCAAAATACTCGTCAACGATGGCGGAATCGTCATTGCTGAGGATCTTGCTGATATACCGGCTTCCGTCGTAGTTCATGTCCACGCGGATCGGCTTTTTCAAGACCTCACCGCGCGAATTGCGCAGAATTTCGAGCACTGGTCTGGTCGTCGCCGTGAAATCCTTGTCCACAACCCGCCCCACTTCCCGTGTATTGAGGAGCACAATCATCCCCAGCTCGTAGAATGAGCCCTCCCTGAGGATGTCCTTCATGTCCGCCATGAACTGCTGGACCACCTTGTCGGGGAAATGCGTCACGGCCTGCTTCATGATGACCTGCATCGCCTCCTTGGGTGTCAAGGCCCGTTTGTAGGAGCGGGCGGAGGTCATCGCATCGTAAAAATCGGCGATCGCGATGATGAAGGTCAGATTCCCGAGTTTTTCCTGGGTCAACCCGAGGGGATAGCCCGATCCATCCGCCCGCTCATGATGGAAGAGGATCAGGCGCTGGACGACCTCGTTGACATGGGGCGAACCCTTGACCATCTCGTATCCGAAGCGCGGGTGGTTCTTGATCGTCCGGTACTCCTCGTCGGTCAGCTTTCGCGGCTTGTTGATGATCTCGTTGGGAATCCGCAGCTTGCCGATGTCGTGCAAAAAACCCGCCATCCCCACGTTGAAGAGGACGGCGTCCGAGAGATTCATCCGCTTGCCCAGTACCATGGCGATGACGCCCACATTCAGTGAATGCGTATAGGTGTAGTCATCATACTCCTGGATATCGAGGAGGTTGATGAAGTCGTCCTTGGATGTATGGATGTCATTGAGTACGTACTCGACAATGTTTTTGGCATCCGAGAAGTCCGTCACCTGTCCGCTCTTGATGAACTGCACGATCTCCATCATGGCGGAAACGGCTTTTTTCTGGGTTTCAACGGTGATGGTCCGGGGACCCTGATAGATCTCCTGATCGAGATAGCCCTTGAGATCCTTGACGTACTGCCGACCGACATCGGTCTGTCCCGTGTAGTAGAGATACTCCACACCTTCCCGGATCAGGTCCTCGACCTCATCGGCGGTGAACGGACGATACGCGAGGTGCACCATCTCGTTGGCATCATTGAAGGTGGGCCAGGCGAGAACCGTTCCGGGAACAAGAAAACGCACGTCGATCCGCACGCGGCCATCCGGCAACCGGACAAGATGTTCGTCCTGCATACGCTCCCCTTATCTCCCTGCCTACTGTCCCTGCCGGTTCAACCAGCGCCCCCGCTCCTGATACTCGCGCACCCTGGTCTCCATGCTGCCAAACTGGGCACGCAGGCGGTCCTCGTAGGCCTTGATCGACATCTCGACCCGGTCGATCGACTTGCGTTTTTCGACAATTACCCGGTCAAGACTCCGGACCTTGACGGCAATCACACCCGAGTTGCCCGGCTGGGTCCAGATCCGTGTCAATTCGTACAGCCGGAAACAAGCCCCGTGATCGACAACAAAATCGCCATTGAGATCGTTTCCAAAAATCTGTGCAACAGCCAGTATATCCTTTTCGATCATGCTTTTCAAGACAGAAGTATCAAGTTCGAGCATGCCGGCCGAATTTTTCAGATCGGCCCAGGTCGCGCCGATCTTGCCCGTCGAAATGCCGATCTGCATCAGGAGGGTCAACTCCCGCTCGAGTCTGGTTTTGTAGGGGCTCATCATGATCACCCCGAGGGAACTCTTCAGTTGGGAGATCGTCATATCACCCGGAAGGCGCCCTTTATGCTTCTCCTCGTCGGCCTTGTCCTTGTCCTCGAGGGCCTTCATCAGATCGGTCTTGTTTTTCTGGTCGCTCTCGAGCTTTTGCCTCTCCTCGCGCGTGAGGTTTTTTGTGACGGCGTTCATATAGAGAAGCGTCTGGTTGTACCCCTCAACCAGCTCGAGAATGTACTTCGAGACGAGATCCACGTCATGCCGGATATCCAGCATCGTTTCCTTGCCCGGCTTGATCAGTCTGAGGGCCACACCTTCGATGGCATCGCTGATCGCGTTGTCCGGACGGGTGATGCGCACCCCGTCGATACTCACAATGGCATCCCGGGGAGCCACGAGTTCGTTTTTGGCCACCAGCCCGCCATCCTTGGAGAGACGGAACACCATATCCTTGACCGTCACACGGGCTGCCGTATTCTCGTTGACCAGAAGGACCCTAGCCGGAGCCTGGACATTGGCCAACTGCGTCAACGGAAGGGAAATGTCCTGCCAGACACCGTGGCGGAAGGCTGCCGGTACGGCGGTTTCGGTGCGCACATCCCCGCCTTCGACGAGACGGACAACGGCCGAGCTGTTGGTGCCCGCTGCCCGGGCCGGGGCATTGGTTACCGCACGGTTTGTCTTGTCCACGGGAATCCCTGCCACCAGGCGAGGCCCGAAAATCGTCAGATCCTCGATCTTCAACGGGTCATCCGGCCCGATCAGGATATTGGTCCGGACTGTCTGGCCCACCGCCGTCTGGTTGGTCCGCGGGCGGGAATTGGTTTCGAACATCAGGGAAAAGCCGAAGGTCCAGCCGGCAGCGGCCGTGACAGCCCGCGGCAGACCATACTCGATCCGCGCCCCGGGAGCCAGGGCCGCCATTCCGTCCCGGACGCTCCAGACCGCACCGGCAGGAGAGAGCGTGGTCCATGAAGACGGTCCATCAAGGGGAACACGCATCTCCTCGGCCCGGCCCTCGGTCAGGAGTCCGGCCTCCTTGAGTATCCGGACATCTCCGGAAAACCGCAGGACATTCCCGGTCCCGCCTTTGACGGCGTCCAGCACAAGAATGGAAGTCTCGGTCGTATCGTGTGTCAATGAGGGGCGCACCACCTCGCGGCCCGCCACCTCGATCCGTGACGAAAGATCGGCGAGTGTCCCGCCACTGGAGAAATCCACCCGGACCTTTTTGCTCCCCATCTCGATGTAAAAGATTCCGCCCGGGAGCTTCTGCTCTTTTTTGATGGAATCCGACGCGATACGGTGCGCACTGGCGATCTGCATGACCTGAACCCTGCGCTGTCCCTTTTTGGCCTTGCGTTCCGCCGTGGCGGTAAAGGACTCCTTGTCACCGGATTCGGCGATCAGGACGCCAAAGGGATTCGTGTAGTCGTACATCCGTTTGGCAAGATTGCCCAGTGTCACCAGTCGCTGGCGCAGGGCGGCCCAGATATCCTTTTGGAGGTTGAGTTCTTCAATCTCGCTCTCCATCCGCTTGAGCGGTTCACGCTTGACCGTGACCAGTTTTTCGATGGTTTTGTTGATATCGAGGCCCTGAACGGCAAGCCCCGGCATGGGAATGGCCATGAGTTCCCCCCTTGCAGTCGCGCGCTGCGACTCCCTCACGTCAAGAATCGGTCATCCAGACAAAAGCTTGAGTCCTTTTTTCTCTCCTCCCCGGTTTTTTTCACGGCTTCCGCAGCCCTGCGGACATTGCCGGGAACGAACGACGAAGCTTGGCCTGCCCGGTGCAAGAAGATTTTTGATGAACAACCTCGAGCCTGTCGGGCGGCAGACTGTTCCCCAAAAAAGAAGTGATACGACGCCAACCGGGGTGTACACTCTACCATACACACAAATTTGGAGGACGACATGATCCGTTTTCTTGTGATGACACTCCTTGTCATCGCCCTGCTGCCCGGTTGCTTCGTCACGGTTTCCGAAAGATCACAGAATGACAGGGGCACATCCGGGGCCAACACTGTTACAGACGAGCCAAGCTCGACCGGCGGTGTTTCCGACTCGGTCCGGACGGTGGAACGTCGCGCCTTTGACCTCATCAACCAGTACCGGCGCTCGATCGGTCTCCCGTCCCTGATCTGGAACGAGGCCATCGCCCGCCAGTGCCGCAACCACAGCCAGTACATGGCCAACCGGGGAAGTCTCTCCCACGACAATTTCAGCCAGCGCCTCAACAATCTCCGGAGTTCGATGCAGGTCATGGCCGGGGCCGAAAACGTCGCCATGAACTACAATATGCCCGACCCAGCCCTGGTCGCCAAAAATGGCTGGATCAGGAGTCCGGGACACCACAAGAATATCAAGGGCAATTATACTCACTCGGGGATGGGCGTCGTCCGAACCTCGGACGGAAAGTACTACCTGACCCAGGTCTTCGTACGGCAATGACCGGACGACCCGGAATGCAAGGAGGCTCTCCCGACAGTTTCAGGAGAGCCTCTTTTTTGTGACAAACCAGCAAAAAAACGGTTACTGGACCGTCGGGGGCTGCTGCTGCATCTGGGCATAGGCCTGATTGCTGAGATCGCTGAACAGCTTTTTGACCTCGACGGAGTCCCGGTGCTGGTTGCTGAGGAAGGCAACCTGGAGCCTCATGGTCGCCATCTCGTTTTTCATCTCGACATCACTCATTTCGGCTTTGCGGTTGCTGTAGGCCGCCATGAAGGCCTCCCGGGTCACGCCTTTGTACTTGTCCTGGATGCCCGTCACGAGCTGGCCAAGACTCTGATTGGTCGCCATGTACTGCGAGTAGATCGAGACGACCGCCTGCCCGTTGACAGCTTTTTCAAACCTCTCGGAAAACGCATTGTCCAAACCGGTCTTGACGATAAGCAGGGGGATCATCTCGCTGATGTAGGCGTTGGCGTCATCCCCACCGGCTGACTTGCTGCACCCGGCCACGCCAACAAGGACCAAGAGCACCCCGGCCATAAAAAACTTTTTCATTCTTCCTCCACGGAGTTCTTTCCTCCGAAGCAATAAAGCTAGCCAACAGGACGGGAATCGGCATATTTTTGAACAAGCCGGATTTGTCTTGCATTCCTGTCTCTCCCAGCCTAGATTTTATAAAATCCATATATATGGGGTTTTCAATGAAACAAACATTCACTCTTCTTTCTCTGGCGTCTCTTCTCTTCCTCGCGACCTGTGGTTCAGCAAAGATCACCTGGCACGAGACCCTCGAATCCGCCCAGGCAGAGGCCGCCAAAACCAAAACGACGATCCTTGTCAATTTCACCGGCTCGGACTGGTGCACTTGGTGCCAAAAACTCGCTACCGAGGTCTTTGACGCCCCGGATTTTGCATCCGATGCCGGCCAACACTTCACCTTTGTCAAACTGGATTATCCCCGGACTATCGAACAACCCGAAGCAACCAAGCAGTACAACGAGAAACTCATGACCCAATTCGGTATTGAGGGATTTCCGACCATCCTGCTGTTGGACGCGAGCGGCAAGGCCTATGCCAGGACAGGCTACCAGGAGGGGGGAGCCAAAGCCTATCTCACCCACCTGCTCTCCCTGAGCAACCAGAGGGTCCTGCGCGACACCCTTCTCAAGACAACCATTCGGGAGACGGATCCGGCAAAAAAGATCGATGCCCTTGTCTCGGCGATCAGCAATCTCTCCGCCTGGGGGATCCTCGCCAGCTACCCTGAGCTAAAAGGGGAGGTCATCCGCCTGGACGCCGATGATGCCCGCGGTCTGCGCTCGAAGTACAGCGCGGAAGGCGATGTCGGGGACATCGTTCAGAAATACTTTCCCAAGCGGGACTTTGCGGGAGCCCTGACGGACCTGGAGAAACTCCAGGCCAAGTATCCCAAGGGGGAGGCCTCCCAGCAGGTCTGGTACTATATGGCCGTCTGCGCAGCCCAGATGGGGCGGACGGACTCAGCCAAGCTCCACCTCCGCTCGGCGATCGCAGCCGCTCCACAGAGCTCGATCGCTCCGGCCATCCAGCGCAGCCTCGAGAGTCTCGACGCGCAGCCATGATTGGCCGTATGCCGGAGACAGCCGACTTGGAAAAAGCCCCCTCTGCGGGGGCTTTTTTTACCGGGAATCCGCTGGTCGTACGGGATTGAGGAAGAATCCCGGCGAAGATCCCGCAGGGATAGTACGGATTTGCCCAAATTGTACGTAGCGGAGATCAGGATTCGACCGGGTGGCTGAGTGCCTTGACCAGCCTGTCAGTCTGCCCGACGGGCATCAGCCATAAACCTCGCTGCCAGTCCGGGTTCCCGACTGCCCGTACTGTACAAGCGGGTCAATCGTTCTCCAACCAGAACAGGATCCCCATCCCAGGCGCCAGCTTCGTTCCACATCAACATCATCCCGTCCGCAAAGAGCTGGACAAAGAGGCGCGTATCGCGCAGGGTATCGACAAGCACCAGTTTGCCATCCTCCGCACCCGCAACGATCAGGCGCCCCGGAGCGGCACCGGCCAGAGCGGACGCGTCCGCCAGCACACCGAGCCGCGTCAGTGGCGTGGACCAGCGTTTTGCATCGGGCCAGCGGACAATCGCTCCCGACGCAAGGGCCGCATAAATGCTCTCTCCCGCATAGACGGCGGCCCCGGCCCGCTCTCCCGCAAGAAGATTCCCCCCGTGGCCATCGGAAACCCGGATCCGACGCACCCCGTCATACCCGGCCGCCAACAGTTCCGACCCGTCCGCATTCCACATGAGGGTCTCCACCCCGGACATGCGGTCAATAGTGCGCTCCGTCCAGAGTCCCGGATTGGCGCCCCTGGTCCAGAGTCTGATCGTGCTGTCGTTGGCCGCACTGGCCAGGATCTCTCCAGAGGGAGCAAAGGCCAGCGCCATGACCGCCTCAAAATGCCCCGTCAACAAGGCTTCCCTGTATCCGGAGACCTGTGTGATGTGGATACTCTTGTCCCAGGTTCCCGCCGTCGCATAGCGTTGGCCGTCCCGGCTCCAGACACCCCGGTTGGCGGCTTCCCGATGCGCTGTCGCTGCCCGGAGAGCCACTCCTGACTGATTCCAGAGCACCACCCGGCCCTCATACCCGGTCGAGAGGAGCAAATCGCCCGCGGGTCTCCACGCCAATGACCGCACCAGACCGTCATGCGCCGCTGCCCAGCGGATGGTTTCAAGCTTACGACCGAGGGTCAAGAGCCTTCCGGCACTGGTCCCCACCGACAAAATCCCTCCCGTCGACACTGCCAGCGCGGTAATGGCCGGCGAGAGTGTCGGGACCGGGCGCAGGGTCCCGTCGCTTCGCCAGACTCCCAG
>Ga0116173_1003777_pt1 | contig 11200 bp, 9 predicted proteins | sample AD_UKC085_MetaG_FD_89800 | JGI IMG/M metagenome (GOLD analysis project Ga0116173, IMG submission 89800) | Active sludge microbial communities of municipal wastewater-treating anaerobic digesters from USA - AD_UKC085_MetaG | ecosystem: Engineered > Bioreactor > Anaerobic > Digestate | place: USA...
TAACAACATTTCCTTTATTTCATTTAATCCTACATCCAATTCCCTATAAAACAAAATTTGCTGCAGCCTGTCAACTTCATTTTTCCCGTATATCCGATATCCTGAAGAATTAATTCTTGCCGGTTTAAGAATTCCAACCTCATCATAATATCGTAACGCCTGCCAAAGCTGCAAGCTTATTAATTGTATATTCCATTTCATCACTCCTAAGACAAGTGTATACCTTTACGCAGCGTAAATGTCAATAGGTTAATTCTTAAAAAATAAACTAAACTATTTTATGGTTGATAAGTTATTTACAATATCTTCAGTTCGCAGTATTATTATATTATAATAAGTATTTAATATTTAATTTGGAGGGAATATGAATACATTAATTGCTTATGCAACAAAGTACGGATGTACAGAAAAATGTGCAACAGAATTATCAAAGGAAATTGACGGTAATGTTGAAATAGTTAACTTAAAAAACAACAACAAAATCGACCTGAACAAATACGACCGTGTAATAATTGGCGGTTCTGTCTATATTGGAAAAATCCAAAAAGAAGTAACGGAATTTATAAATTCAAACTTAAACGAACTCTTTAAAAAGCAAATCGGTCTATTTATTTGCGGTATGCAGGAAGAAGGAGAAACCCTTGATAATGAAATAACTGATAACTTTCATCCGGATCTGTTAGCCAGTGCAAAATCGGTTCAGAATTTCGGGGGAGAATTTATATTTAACAAGATGAACTTCATGGAAAAAGTTATAATTAAGAAAATCATCAAAATAACATCAGACAAATCAGACATAAAACATGACAACATTAAAAAATTAGCGATGGAAATGAATAATTAGTATGATAATTCATTAATTGATGAGGTATAAATGAAAAACAATTCGATTAAATTAAAAGAAATATTAGATATTAATGACTTTAATGACATCAATAATTTACAAAATATTTGTACTGATTATGACAAAACACATTTGAAAATAGAAATTGATTACAAGCTGGGCAAGGGTGATAAAAACAGCGAAAATATGAATTTTATAAATGAATTTATGTTTTATGATGATAATAAACTCGTCGGATATGCCGGAATATGTGATTTTGGCGGAGATGAGATTGAAATAAACGGCATGGTACATCCGGATTACAGAGGGCGAGGAATTTTTACAAGACTGTTTTCTTTGGTCAAAGATGAATTCTATAAGAGGGATAACAAGGCAATGCTTTTGTTAAGTGACAATAATTCTATTGCCGGTATTAATTTTATAAAAAACATCACCGATGATTATGATCATTCTGAATATGACATGTATTTGGATATGGATGTAGTACATAATTTGAGTTTTGATAATTTGATTTTCAGGAAGGCTGTTTATGAAGAAGTAAACAAAATCACAAAAGAAAACTTCGAGTTTTTTAATGCAAATGATATTGAAGAGATTTCTTCCGGCTCAACTTATATAATTGAAACCGGCAATGAGATAATAGGGAAAGTAAGATTAGAAATTATTGATGATATTGGGGGCATATACGGTTTGGAAATTCTTCCTGACTATAGAGGTAAAGGCTTCGGGAGAGAATTATTGATCCAGTCAATTAATAAGTTAAAGGAATACAAAGTAAAAACCGTTAACCTGCAGGTAGAAACTGAAAATAGAAACGCTTTAAATCTTTATAAGTCATGTGGTTTCAAAGAAAACTACATCATGGATTATTACAGGCTGATAAAAGGTATTTAAACATCTTCAGTTCGCGATAGATTCAAATAAATAAAATCCTAAAAATATATTATTTGACAAAATACCTAAAAGGAATATAATGAATTTGCAGGAATAAATTAGCGAATTGATAAAGGCAAACTTAGTGAAAGCTGAGGACGCAAAGCCACGGGCCTTAAGGTAAAAACCAAGGAAGCCGGGTTACCAAAATGCAGATACATAAAAGTATTGGCTCTGTTTGGCGACCCATACAGAGCTTTTTTAATTCGTATTTATCCCAAATATATTATAAGGAGAATTAAAATGAGAAAAAGTAGCAAATTGGCATTACTCTTAGTACTTTTATTAGCATTGGTTTTTCCAACTGTAGCATTTGGGGATGAAATTGTTGACGGATCAATAGTTGTAGAAAACGAAGCTGAAGAAGATGAAGAAGATGAAATCAATGAAGGTAAAGGAAATGGCAAAAATAAACCTTGGAAAGAAGCTAAAGCTGCTATTTTGTTGGAGAAGGATGGAATAGAAGCTCAAATTGATGAGAAGGAACTGCTCTTGGAAGCTGCAGAAACAGCAGGTGATGAAGCACAAGTGGCATTAATAAAGGAAGAATTAGCAGGCTTAAAATCACAATTTAAGGAAAAAATTTCAGCGATGCAGCAAATAATGAAAGAAAAATACACTCCAAAAGAATTAGCAGAATTGGAAGGAGTTGCAGAAGATTTGGAATCATCGGGCGATGTTGATGCTATTCCTGTTGAAAATGTGATTATAGTTAATGGAGATGCAAAATTTGATACACCTCCTGTAATTAAGGAAGGAAGAACTCTAATACCTGTTAGAGCAATCTCTGAAGGGATGGGTGCAGAAGTTGAATGGAATGAGGAAGAGAAAACAGTCACTATCACAAAAGATGACAAAGTTATAGTATTTAATCTTACAGAAGAAACGGTTTATGTTGGTGATGTTGAAACTACAATTGATGTTCCTGCGGAAATTATGAATAACAGGACAATGATTCCTCTTCGTTTTATTGCAGAACAACTGGGATTAAAGGTTGAATATAATGAAGAAATGCAAACAATTGAAGTAGAGTAGAAGCTTAAAGAATACTTGTAAATAAAGAAATATGAAATTTAAAAAGTAATCTAATTAAAGGAAAGGCTTAATAATAAGTTTTTCCTTTTTATATATGTTGAAGAATGACGAATTTTATTATATAATGTATATATAGCATAATACAAAATTACTGACCGTTTTATTGTACACCTCATGTGTTATACTAATAGCAGGAGGTGTAATATCTAGATAATGAGGGGGAAACTCATGTCTAAAAAGTCAAATCAAAAGCTAAAACTATTATATCTGTTGAAGATCCTAATGGAAAAAACAGATACTAACCACACACTGACAGTTCAAGAAATGATTCTAGAATTAAATACATACGGCATAAGTGCTGAAAGAAAAAGCATTTATGATGACATCGAGTCTCTAAAAACCTTTGGGATTGATATCCTGTGCAAAAAATCAAAGACCTATGACTACTATATTGCCGGCAGAACCTTTGAACTGGCAGAAGTAAAACTCCTCGCAGACGCTGTAGCCTCATCAAAATTCATTACTGAGAAGAAATCCAGACAATTAATTAAGAAAATCGGCAGCCTGACCAGCAGCCATGAAGCAAAACAGCTGGCAAGACAGATTATTGTAGCCGGCAGAGTAAAAACCATGAATGAAAAAATCTACTACAATGTTGACATAATTAATCAGGCAATAAACAGCAAAAAACAAATTTCATTCAAATACTTTGAATTCACAATAGATAAGAAAAAAAGATACAGAAATGAAGGGAACAATTACACAGCAAGTCCCTACGCCCTGACCTGGGACAATGAAAATTATTATATGATTTCCTACTACGAAAAATATAAGGGCATAACCCATTTCAGGGTGGACAAGATGGAAGACATTGAAATTATTGACTTTGACTGCCACAAGGAAGATATAGATATCGTTGAATATACAAAGAAAATATTCAGCATGTATTCAGGTGAAGAAGAAACAGTTAGAATTCAATTCGACAATTCGCTGTTAGGCGTGGTCATAGACAGGTTCGGGAAAGACACCGTAACTTATAAGGCTGATGAAAACTCTTTTATTGCAATATTGAAGGTTGAAGTAAGCCCTCCATTTTTGGGGTGGATTTTTCAGTTTGGAAACAAGGTTAAAATTGTTTCGCCGGAAAACGTTACAGAACTGTTTATTAAGCATTTAGATGAGGTTGTAAAGGGATATCAGAAGTTGACATAATACTGCCACAGGAAATGAAGGATTTAATTAATAAATTATATGTAAAATGATTATAATCATGAGGGCGGAAAATCTTATGGGAATAAAAAATGATATTCAATTAAAAGAATTCAATAACGTGGTTTCCGAGGTACTACAATTAGTTAGCAAAAATAATGAATGGGTTAGCCGTTATCATGAGTATGCAAAAATAATTATGCAAAATTTGGATGAAATCAAACAGGCACGAAGCTCATTTCGTGAATGGGCACCTTTAAAATTTTATTTAAATGTAAGCAATGCTAAAAAGGCATCAAATTATTTGTCTCTTGGTGTTCGTTATATTGGACAAGAGGTTGCTGAGTTGATTTTCGATAAATCAAAGAGTAATACGCCACTTTTAAATACAAAAAAATACAATGTAAAGAATGCAAAATATTTTGACTGGCATAAAAGTTTGAATATGGTTGATTGGCGTGGTAAGGAAGCGAAAGAATTTAGGGCTTATTTTAAAAAACATCCACAAAGAATTGAAATTACTTCCAAACGTAATGAGGAGCACAGAATTGAAAGTTTGTTGTTATCAGAGTTTTCAAAACAACAATCAACCGGAAAAGCCTTGAAATACATACAACCTGTTAAAATCGGAGGCATTAGATTCCCAATGCCAACACCTATAAGCGCAAGTTATCATAAATCAGTCAAATATTCCAAGGCATATGGCGGCGGAATTGATATTTTCGCAAGAGTCGGTAAATCAGGAAGCTCAGCAAAATTATGTGTCATAGAATTGAAAGATGAGAATAATCCTAAAGAACCGGCAATCGATGTGGTAAAACAGGCAGTAGCTTATGCTGCTTTTATTCGTGAGCTGCTTCGCAGTGAATCAGGAAACGATTGGTGGAAGCTTTTTGGCTTCAGCAAACAAATTCCAAAAAAAATAACCATATTGGCTGCTTGTGCAATGCCATCAGATAAAGGTAATGATTATTCTTTTGCAAACAAGGAAATTCAAGTCGGGGGTGATATTATCAGTCTCCACTATATATATTTCCAAGAGAAAGACAATCAAATTATTAGAATTGATTCATCATTAAATCAGTAGAGGAAACAAATGGATATCATAATTTATAGAGGTACTCATGAAATTGGCGGCACACTCATTGAGATTAAATCAAGAAATAGCAGAATACTCATTGATGCCGGTTATCCGCTGTTTTTAAATAATCAGCCTATTGATAATTCAGTATCAGCTTTAAGTCATGAAAAACTCCTGAAACTTGGTGTGCTTCCAAATGTTAAAGGACTATATGCCTGGGATTCGCCTGCTTTTGATGCAGTAATTATATCACATGCGCATATAGATCATTATGGGTTGTTGAAATTTGTTAATCCTGCTATACCTGTTTATTTATCAAAGGGTACTAAAATGTTAATAGATATATCAGTATTATTTAAACTTACTGAAGAAATTTCTGCAGCGTTTAATGAGTTTTCAATGTATGAGCCGTTTAAAATCGGCTGCTTTAGAATTATGCCTTTTCTGATGGATCATTCGGCCTTCGACGCTGCAGCTTTTGAGATATCCGATAATGAGAAAACTGTTATCTATACTGGAGATTTTCGCGGACACGGAAGAAAAATAGTCTGTCTTGATATGTTTATCAACAAATCAAAAAAAGGTACAGATGTACTTATTACTGAAGGAACTATGCTGGGGAGACAGGACGAAAAAGTTTTAACTGAGCAAGAACTTGAAAAACAGATTATTAATAAAATGGATAAATTCAATGGTCCGGTGCTGTTTCAATCATCGAGTCAGAATATTGACAGAATTGTGAGTTTTTACAAGGCTGCAACGAGACTTGGCAGAATCTTTGTCATTGATATCTACACAGCTAATGTACTATATGAGCTCAAACAACTTGGGAATAATCGGCTGCCTTATCCGTCTGAACAATATAAAAATATTAAAGTGTTTTATCCTCATAGGATTACACAGAAGATTTTTGACGAAATTGGGAAAGATTATGCTAAGCGGTTTTCACCATTTTATATATCTAAAGAAAAGCTGAAAGAGGAACAGAACAGCATTGTTATGACTGTACGCCCTTCAATGAAAAGGGATATTGAAATAGCAGGACTCCATAATGGTCTGTTTTTGTATTCAATGTGGAGTGGATACCGTTATAGCGATTACCAAAAAACTTTTGAGGATTATCTGAAAAATACAGGATTTGCGTTAGATGAACTCCATACAAGCGGACATGCATCAGTATCTGATATTCAAAGAGTCATATCAGAATTAAATCCAAAACAGATTGTACCGGTTCATACTATGAATCCGGATGCTTTTACTGGCATTTCAGATAAAGTTGTTCTTATAAAAGATGGAAATACTTTCAGTATATAAAAATATAATCTTTATCCTTTTATTAAGCATTTAGATGAGGTTGTAAAGGGATATCAAAATTGATTTAGCCGTAGATGCAAATGTCTTGATGGATGTAGTTGTCAAGCTTGCAGAGCTTTAACAGGACAGGGGGATAGAAAATGTCGCAATGTAAGCGACCTTGTCGAGGAATTTTAATCTATACTATTAATCATTATAAAGAAAGAAGGTGAATTGATTGATAGGAGCAATTACAGGAGATATTGTGGGTTCTGTTTTTGAATGGAACAATATCAAGCAAAAGGAATTTGAATTATTTACAAAAGAATCTGATTTTACAGATGATACGGTTATGACAATAGCAACAATTGACTCAATAATAAACGATATGCCATTTGCCGATAGCTATAAAAAATGGTTCAGAAAATATCCCGACAGGGGTTATGGCGGTAATTTTATGGGCTGGGGAATATCAAACAGCCTGGAACCATACAACAGCTGGGGGAACGGGTCTGCCATGAGAGTCAGTCCTGTAGGTTATTATTACGATAATTTAGATGAAGTTCTTTTGAAAGCTGAAGAAAGTTCAGCAGTAACACACAACCATCCAGAAGGCATAAAAGGAGCTCATGCAACAGCTGCAGCAATTTATTTAGCTAAAAATAACAAAGAAAAGCAGGAAATCAAAGAGTTTATTGAAAAAAGATTTGGCTATGATTTGAGTGAAAGCTTGGACAGCATCAGAAAATGGTATGATTTTGATGTTTCCCGCCATGGAACAGTCCCGCCCGCAATCATCGCATTTTTAGAATCTAATGATTTTGAAGATGCTATAAGAAATGCCATATCAATCGGTGGAGACAGCGATACTCTTGCCTGCATAACAGGAGGCATTGCCGAAGCTTATTACAAAGAAATCCCTGACAGCATTTTATCGGAAGTTGAAAGAATACTGCCACAGGAAATGATGGATTTAGTTAATAAATTATATGAAAAATGAGAAGGATTGAACTATTTTAAGCAACACACGAGGGGATAGAAAATGTCAAAGAGATACCTGACTAAATCAAGGTTCAAGCTTGCAATGGAATGCCCGACCAAGCTTTTCTATACAGGCAAGGACGAGTACATAAATCAAAATATAGATGATTCCTTTCTTCTTGCTTTGGCTGAGGGAGGGTTTCAGGTAGGGGAGCTTGCAAAGCATTACTTTGCGGGAGGATACGATATTGAAACCTTAGATTACGGTGAAGCTTTAAGACAGACAAATGAGCTTTTATTGAGAGATAAGGTAATAATATATGAAGCTGCTGTTACATACGGAAATTTCTTTATACGGACGGACATATTGATAAAAAACGGCAGAAACATTGAACTCATTGAAGTTAAAGCTAAATCTTCTGGTGACTTTTATAATAAGAGCGGCATCAAAGCTGAATGGAAACCCTATCTTTTGGATGTTGCCTTTCAGAAGCATGTAGTCTGCAAGGCATTCCCTGATTATAAGGTTACAGCTTATTTAATGCTGGCTGACAAGGATGCCAAATGCCCTACAGATGGATTGAACCAAAAATTCAGGATTATAGAAGAAAAGGGCAGGAAAAGGATAATGGTATCAGAAAGTTTGTCTGAAGAGGACCTGTCACAGCCCATATTGTGTAAAATAGACACAGACGATGCATGCAGGATGATTTACAGTTATGATTATGAATACCAAAATAATACTCTTAGTTTTTCTGAACTGATAAATATATTTGCCGAGAACTACCATAAGGACCTAAAAATAAAGTCCGGTATAAGCAAAAACTGCAAGGGCTGTGAATTTAAAGCAACTGATGATGATATGAAAGCAGGTTATAAAAGCGGCTTTCATGAATGCTGGAAAGAGATGCTTGGATGGACAGACAAGGATTTTGAAGAGGGAACCGTACTTGACATATGGAATTTTAGAGGCACAGACAAACTGATATCCCAAGGGCGTATCAAGCTGACGGAAATAACTGAAGATGATATAAATCTTAAACCTTCTGACAGACCGGGGATTTCAACTACGGAAAGGCAGCTACTGCAAATAAAAAAAGTACAGAATAAAGATACTACATATTGGATTGACAAGGATAATTTATCATTGGAAATAAATTCATGGACCTATCCTCTTCATTTTATTGATTTTGAAACATCCATGGCTGCCATTCCATTTAATAAGGGTAGAAGACCCTATGAGGGAATCGCTTTTCAATTTTCCCACCATATCGTCGGAGAAAATGGAGATATTGAGCATCGTGGACAATATTTAAATACTGAGCCCGGAGTATTTCCAAACTATGATTTTGTGAGAAAATTAAAGGCGGATTTAGACCATGATAATGGGACAATCTTTAGATATGCCGCCCATGAGAATTCATATTTGAATATGATTTACAGACAATTAAAGGAAGATAAAAACGATATTCCAGATAGGGAAGACATGTGCGAATTTATAAGAAGCATTACTAAATCAGTAGGTGGCAATAGTGAAAAATGGGAAGGTAATCGCAGCATGGTTGATATGTGCGAGCTTGTCAAGAAATACTATTATGACCCTGCAATGAAAGGCTCAAATTCAATCAAGGCAGTGCTTCCTGCCCTTTTAAACAGCTCCGGATTCCTTAAGGACAAGTATTCCAAACCCATTTACGGAACACAAAATATCCCAAGCTTAAACTACAAGGATTGGACATGGGTTAAATTTGAAAACAATATGGTTACAGACCCCTACAAGCTCCTGCCTAAAATGTTTGAGGATGTATCAGACAAGGATTTTATACTCCTTAGTAATGACCAATTAAGAGACGGCGGCGCAGCTATGACCGCCTATGCAATGCTTCAGTTTACCGAAATGTCAGACTATGAACGAAGCGAAGTACAAAAAGCCCTTCTTAAATACTGCGAGCTGGATACCTTGGCAATGGTAATGATTTATGAGGGGTGGAAGGATATGATTCATGATGCCTAACAAGAATGTCAAAAGAGAATTTGACCCGGATGACACGAAGATATTTTCAAAAGAAAGCATTGCAGGATTAAAAATTGAAGGGAGATTTTTGATATGGTGGAATGTTTGGACGCTGGGGCTTCAGTGATAATCCCAAGCTCTATAACAGCTTTGGGGAGACAGAAATACATTAGCAGCAATTACAGGGGCTATTGCAGAAGCGTATTATGGAGTTCCGGAGGATATAAAAGAAAAGGCACTTACTTATCTTGATAATGAATTACGTTCGATTTATTATGAGTGGGGTGAAAAAACATTATTAAAGGAAATGTATAAAAGAGTGTGAAGTTATGGGCTATATTAACATTAAAGAGTTTATTAGTAAAATATTATGTAGTGAGACTAAGAAAGATAATTAAGATTCTATGTGCAAGAAGATATTATATAGACGAAATTGATAGTAAATATTATTTAAGTGGTAATTCTACTAAAATTGACTTTAGCTCTTTACATGGATTTCTTACATTGATAGAGCAATGATTTATCCTTAAACATTAAATATAATAAAAAGGAATAGAGGTATATTATTATGAAAAGATTTTGGTTAGTGCTTGTTGTAATTTTTAACTTATTTTTTACTTCTGGGTGTACAACACAACCAGTAAATACTGAAATGCAGACTACTATAAATATTTTACAGGAAAAAGTATCTGAATTAGAACTAAAAATCATTATGTTGGAAGGTAATTTATCAAATGTAGCATATCTTGATCCGACTAGTGAGGGATATTCAAATTCTGGTGATTTTTTAGTTTTGATTTCTGAGGTTGAAGAATATCTTGATGGTGTTAAAGTTTATTTAACAATAGGTAATCCAAATTACGCAAAATATAGTGGGGTTACAATAAAGGCAAGATATGGTACAAAGTTTGATTTTAGTAGTACAGATTCTTCATATACCATATGGAAGGAATCACTAAAGGAGAAAGATACACAATTAAGCTCTGAACTAAATGAAGGAGCTTGGAATGAGGTTGAGATAATACTACCTTCGATAAGTCCTGTAGATTTTTCATACTTGGAAATAGAATTGCTTACAGGTTCAGTAAGTCTAACAAAATAAATATAGACATTTTATAAATAATAATTGGCAATCAAAAATCCAATTATGAAGCGTGATAATTACTTTAGAATGGTTTACATTCGTATTTTTGAAAAGGTTATATTCAAAATAACTAAACTCAAGTGGTGCTTGTCACCACTGAAAGCAGGTAAAGATGTTTACAAAGAATGTTAAAAGAGGATTTGACCCGGATGATGTAAAAATATTTTCAAAGGAAAGCATTGCAGAATTAAAAATTGCCCAAGAAGAAATACAGTGGCTGCTTGACAGAGGATACAAACTAAAGCAAATAATAGAATTCACAGGCAACCATTATCTGCTTTCATCAAGGGCAAGAACAGCCCTTCAAAGAACAACATCTTCAATGGCTGAATATGAAAAAAGAAGGTCTACAATGCTTCCTTTTGAATGCGCTAAGGATGGCTGTTTGAATATTGACGGATTCAATTTAATCATAACTTTGGAAGTTGCAATGTCGGGAAGCCCAATATTGCTTGGTAAAGACGGGGTGTACAGGGATTTGGCAGGACTTCGCGGCACATACAGAATTATAGATAAGACAGATACTGCTATATCTCTCATAGGAAAGACACTGCAGGAATTATCTGTGCCAATGGTTAAATTTTATCTGGATTCTCCGGTATCCAATTCAGGCAGGCTGAAAACAAAGATACTGGAATGTTCAGAACAATGGGGGATGCCGGTTGA
>Ga0116173_1003778_pt1 | contig 11196 bp, 8 predicted proteins | sample AD_UKC085_MetaG_FD_89800 | JGI IMG/M metagenome (GOLD analysis project Ga0116173, IMG submission 89800) | Active sludge microbial communities of municipal wastewater-treating anaerobic digesters from USA - AD_UKC085_MetaG | ecosystem: Engineered > Bioreactor > Anaerobic > Digestate | place: USA...
AATTAAATTTTTGAACTTACTGACAATTAATTCGTTAAATTCTTTTTCAAAACTTTTTCGAATCACGAAAACGACTTTCCCAAACCCTGCCTGTATGGCATCATAAATGGAATAATCCATGATGGTTTCTCCATTGGGGCCCAGCCCGTCCAATTGCTTCAATCCGCCGTAACGGCTACCCATTCCGGCTGCTAAAATTAATAAAGTTGGTTTCATATATTTTTTAAGTTGATTATTTCAAGATTTTATAAAGTTAGTTGAAAATCAAAATACTTAAGAAAATAATATCTCAGAATAAGAGTTTTTTCGAAAGTTTTAGGAAATGCAAATTTAATATTATAGTTTCAATTAAGAAAACTGCAAACGGTTTTATCAAACTTGCTTTCAATAAGTGGAAAATTTATAATTGTCTAAACAATAAGTTATTCACAACTTGAGAACAAAAACATAAAAATAATAAAATTGTATACGGAGAAATTTTCTTTTTTGAAAGAAAAATTTCAATCAAAAAAATTACTACTTTTACAAGCTTAAAACATAATTTAGCCAGTTTAAATGAATGTCCATCCCAATGCCAAAATCAATATAGGTCTAAATATAACAGGCCTGCTGCCAAATGGTTATCACTCGATTGAAACGGTTTTTTATCCTGTCGATATTTTTGACTATCTGGAAGTTGAGTCCTTGCCGGATGCTAATGAAAATCAGTTTTTTGTCAAAGGATTACCTATCGAAGGAAAACCTGAAAACAATCTGGTCATAAAAGCATGGCAATTATTAAGAAATGAGTATAACATAGCGCCGGTAAAAATTACACTCGATAAAAATATTCCAATTGGTGCCGGTTTGGGCGGTGGTTCTTCCGATGCCGCATTTATGCTGAAATCACTCAATGAACTTTTTCAACTCCACATCGACAGAAAAAAATTAAAACATTTGGCTGCAAAGCTTGGCGCCGATTGTGCTTTTTTTATCGACAACCAGCCTGTATTTGCGCAGGGAAAAGGAGACGAATTTCAACCGGTTGCGCTTTCATTGAAAAAATTTTACTTGTTGGTAGTAAAGCCCGATATTCACATTTCTACTGCCGAAGCTTATGCCGAGACTGTACCCAAAAAATCTGAAGTTTCCTTGAAAGAATTGATTAAAAAACCCATTGAAGAGTGGAAATATTTTATCAAAAATGATTTTGAAGATTCAGTTTTTAAACGCTTTCCACTGATAGCCGAGATAAAACAAAAACTTTACGATAACGGTGCAGTTTATGCTTCCATGTCGGGTTCGGGTTCGGCTGTTTATGGAATTTTTTACAATCTACCAGTCCATAATAGCTATTTCGACAAATTTTTCTTTTCGATTGTTCCATTGAGTTAAAGAAAACATTTTTTAATGTAATTTGTTGTTTCCAATAAAAAACAATTAAATCAATTAAAAATATGGAAACTACTAACAAAACACAAAAATATGTTGAATATCAGGGAACTTTTACCAACATCGGCTTATTGATTTTCAGACTAATTATCGGAATATTCATGTTTTTGCATGGATGGCAAAAAATCACCAATTTTGAAATGCTCAGTACTGTATTTCCCGATCCTTTGGGAATTGGAGCTTCGGCTTCGCTCGTGCTGATCATTTTAGCAGAAGTTGTTTGCTCATTGCTCATTATTTTTGGAATTTTTACCCGACTGGCAGCCATCCCGCCCATGTTTGGCATGGCCGTAGCTGCATTTATGGTTCACGCCAATGATCCGTTTACAGTCAAAGAAATTGCTTTTCTTTATCTTTTTCTTTATGTGGCTCTGTTTTTTCTCGGTGCAGGAAAATTTTCGGTAGATTATCTTTTAGCAAAACATTGGACGAAGAAAAAATAAATCCAATTCACTTCCTTTTCAATCATATTAAAATCGGGAAACATATTCATAAAAGTGTTTCTCGTTTTTTTAATCTTCAACTCGTTCTTTAACTTCCCCGATAGTTAACTGATTAGCAACTATTTGTTAAAGATTTTCAAAGCCTGCCAAAAACGAAATTTATTCCTCATTTTCAACCAAATATCTGTAAACATGATAAAAAAATAATCACGCAAAATCTTGTTCAATTGAGTAAAAAGTAGTAATTTAGAGCAATTTTTCGATAAAAATAAAAATTTGTATAGATGATTGAACAAGAAAGAATTATTAAAGTGAACATTGACGAAGAAATGAAATCTTCGTACATTGATTATTCCATGTCGGTAATTGTTTCCAGAGCTTTACCCGATGTTCGCGATGGTTTTAAACCCGTACATCGGCGAGTACTTTTTGGAATGAACGAATTAGGCAACACTTCCGACAAACCCTATAAAAAATGTGCAAGAATTGTGGGTGAGGTCATGGGAAAATACCATCCACACGGCGATTCTTCAATTTATGGAACGCTGGTTCGATTGGCTCAACCTTGGTCGATGCGTTATCCGCTGGTAGATGGTCAGGGAAATTTTGGCTCAGTTGATGGCGATAGCCCTGCTGCCATGCGTTACACCGAAGCTCGACTGCAAAAAATTGCCGAAGAAATGCTGGCCGATATTGATAAAGATACGGTTGACTTTCAGCCAAACTTTGACGAAACTTTAAAAGAGCCGGTGGTTCTTCCCTCACGTTTGCCTAACTTAATTGTCAACGGTTCTTCGGGCATTGCGGTGGGTATGGCTACCAATATGGCTCCGCACAATTTATCGGAAACTGTAGATGCCATCGTTGCCTACATAGACAACAATGAAATCACCATTCAGGAATTGACAAAATATATAAAAGCTCCCGATTTCCCCACAGGCGGAATTATTTATGGTTATGCCGGTGTGAAAGAAGCTTTTGAAACCGGACGTGGACGCATTGTAATCCGATCCAAAGTCGAAATAGAAACTGAAGCTTCGGGACGTGAAAAAATCGTCGTCAAAGAAATACCCTATCAGGTTAACAAGGTGGAATTGATAAAAGCCATTGCCAATCTGGTAGAAGAAAAAAAGATTGAAGGAATTTCACATATCAACGACGAATCCGATCGCGAAGGGATGCGCATTGTCATCGAAGTTAAACGCGATGCCAATTCCAATGTAGTTCTTAACAAACTATACAAACTGACAGCCTTACAATCGACTTTCAACGTCAACAACATTGCTTTGGTTCATGGCAGACCGCACATGCTGAGTATTAAAGATTTGATTCACTATTTTGTAGAACACAGACACAATGTTGTTATTCGCCGTACAAAATTTGAATTGGCCGAAGCCGAAAAACGGGCTCACTTGCTGGAAGGATTCATGATTATTCTCGATAATCTGGATGAAGCCATTCAAATCATTCGTAATTCCAAAACTCCTGATGAAGCCCGCTCCAATTTAATGGCTCGTTTCAACCTCACCGATGTACAGGCTCGTGCCATTGTTGAAATGCGTCTGCGTCAACTTACGGGTATGGAACAGGAAAAACTTCGTGCTGAATATCAAGATATACTTGCATTGATTGCTCATTTGAAGGAAATTCTCGATAAAATTGAACTTCGAATGCAAATTATAAAGGATGAACTACTCGAAATAAAAGCAAAATATGGCGACAACCGTCGTACCGAAATCGTCTATTCTTCGGAAGAATTTAATCCTGAAGACTTTTATTCGAATGATGAAATGATTATCACCATTTCTCATTTTGGATACATCAAAAGAACTCCTCTTAGCGAATTCAAGACACAGGGACGCGGCGGTATCGGTTCGAAAGGCAGCGATTCGAGAGACGAAGATTTTATCGAGCATATTTATCCTGCTTCGATGCACAACACCATGTTGTTTTTCACCCAAAAGGGCAAATGCTATTGGCTGAAAGTTTATGAAATTCCGGAAGGCAGTAAAAACTCAAAAGGAAGAGCCATTCAAAATCTTCTGAATATCGACGGTGATGATAAAGTTACAGCATTTATCCGAGTTGTCGGCTTAACGGATCCCGATTACAACAGTTCACATTATTTGGTTTTCTGCACCAAAAAGGGAACAATTAAGAAAACGTCGCTGGAGGCCTACTCACATCCCCGTCAAAATGGAGTAACAGCCATTAATATTCGCGAAGATGATGAAGTAATTCAGGTAAGACTGACAGATGGAAATTCGGAAATTTTAATGGCCAACCGCAACGGACGTGCCATTCGTTTTCACGAATCAGCCGTTCCTGCAATGGGACGTGTTTCTACCGGCGTTCGCGGAATGAAACTCGACGATGAAAAAGACGAAGTTATTGGCATGATTTGTGTAAATAAAGATGACAACACCAACATTTTGGTGGTATCGGAACAAGGTTACGGAAAACGTACCTTACTGGACGATGAAAATGGAGAACCGATTTACCGCATTACCAATAGAGGTGGGAAAGGTGTGAAAACCATGAATGTTACCGAAAAAACAGGAAAACTGGTTTCCATTAAGAATGTTACAGATGAAAATGATTTAATGATTATCAACAAATCGGGAATTGCCATTCGACTGAAAGTTGCCGATATTCCAGTTATTGGGCGGGCCACTCAGGGCGTACGACTTATTAATCTGGAAAAACGCAACGATGAAATTGCTTCCGTTTGCAAAGTAGACTCCGAACCGGTAGAAGAAATGCTTGACGAAGAAACTGCAGAAATTGTTGAAACTGAATTAACGGAAAATAATGAATCCAATGAAAATTAATTAAAAAAGATTTGGAAAACAATAATTTGCATAGTAATTTTATGCCCTGAAATAAATTATTTCTTTTAAAAGTAAAACAAACCATCAAGTTAACCTTATTAATAAGTTAACTTGATGGGAATCAATAGAAAAATAATCATCTAATTGTGAAAATTTTAACAAAAAAAGTATGAAAAAAATCATTTTATCCCTCTTTTTGGTGCTAAGTTTCACCCTTACTTATGCTCAAAAAAGTAATGTTACAAAAGCGAAAAACAAAGCATTGATGGAAAATCCTGACTTTGCAGGAGCTCGAGAAGCAATTAAAGCAGCTTTAAACGATTCCACAACAAAAAATGATCCCAACACATGGTACGTTGCCGGATTAATAGGATATAAAGAAAACGATTACTGGTATCAGAAATTAATTCTAAATCAGCAATATGATGCCGATGCCAAGGGACAAGCAATTTTGGAATCATATAATTTTTTTAAAAAAGCAGCTGAATTGGATCAACGTCCTGATGCAAAAGGTAAAGTTAAACCGAAATTTTTGAAAGATATCAAAACAAAAATTAAGGAATATTACACCCTTCAACCTAATTTAATAGGCTATGGCGCTTACCTCTACGAAAAGAAAAACTACGAAGGAGCTTTGAAAGCATTTGAAGCATATCTTGAAATTCCGACCTTACCTTATATGCAAAATGAAATTGTGCTAGATTCTACCTATCACATGATTAAATATTTTGCAGCTCTTTCGGCTTCCAACGCAGGATTGCACGATAAAGCCATAAATTTATATAACGATTTGAAAGATGAAAATTATGAGACTTTAAACGTTTATGAACTTTTGGCAGAAGAATACAGAAATACCAACGATACAATTAATTATGTAGCTACACTGAAAGAAGGTTTGGAGAAATTTCCCAGTGAAGCTTGGTTTTTACAAAATTTAATCAACCATTACATCTATAGCGGTAAAATTCAGGAAGCTCTTTCTTATCTTAATGACGCCATCAAACGTGATCCAAACATCGCTCAATATTATTTTGTGAAAGGCAATCTGGAAGAGAATTTAGGTAATTATGATGAAGCTCGTGCAGCATTCGACAAAGCGATTGAACTGGATCCAAAGTTGGCAGAAGCGTATGCCGGTATAGGACGATTGTACTACAACAAAGCCATAAAAATGCTGGAAGTTGCCAACGATATAAAAGATGTAAAATTATTTAACCAGGAAAAAGAGAAGGCCGACAAAGTCTTTAAAGAATCATTACCCTATTTCCAGAAAGCAACGGAATTGAATCCCAACGAAATAGAATATAAACGTACCCTGCGTACGCTGTACTATCGTTTGAAAATGGATAAGGAATTTGAAGCTATCGATGCAGAAATTAAAGCAATGGAAAACAAGTAAATTCTTTCTGATAAAGATTTTAAAAGAGTGCCCCAAAAAAGGCACTCTTTTTTTGTTTTATCATGTATACAAAGACTTATCGTAAAAAACATTCTGCTTAAAAAACATAAAGACGAAAAAAGGAAAAGATCTTTTCACTATCCATCCACCCAAATGTCAGAAATTAATTTTTTGTGAGTTACTTTTTTCAAAAAATTATTTAAGAATTTACCTTTTCATCCAACAGCGCAAAATTAATTACTTCCATTATATCGTTCACGTAATGAAAATGAAGACCTTTCAAATATGAGGCATTGATTTCTTCCACATCTTTCCTATTCTCTTCACAAAGAACCAATTCAGTTATTCCCGCTCTTTTGGCTGCAAGAATTTTTTCTTTAATTCCTCCAACCGGCAGAACTTTTCCGCGTAAGGTGATTTCGCCGGTCATAGCCAGATTTTTTCGAACTTTTCTTTTTGTAAAAGCCGAAACCAGCGCTGTGAGCATAGTTATTCCCGCCGATGGTCCATCTTTTGGAATTGCACCTTCGGGAACATGAATATGAACATTCCATTTTTCGAACATTTCGCTGTCTATTCCTAATTGTTCGGCGTGTGCTTTTATGTATTCCAATGCTATAACAGCTGACTCCTTCATTACATCACCCAAATTTCCCGTCAAGGTGAGCTGAGGCGATTTACTTTTGCTGAGACTCGATTCGATGTAGAGAATTTCGCCCCCCACTTGCGTCCATGCTAAACCGGTTACTACACCGGCATAGTCGTTACCCTGATATTTTTCTTTTGTATAGCGCGAAACACCCAGAAAAGCTCTTAAATCGTCAGCAGAAAGTTGTACATTATAAGGTTCATTGGAAGCCACTTTTTTTGCAACCTTCCGCATCAGTGAAGCAATTTGTCTGTCCAGCTCACGAACGCCTGATTCTCGTGTATAATTTTCTATCAAATGTTCGATAACCGGTTTTGTCAACAACAGCTGTTCTTTTTTCAAACCATGATTTTCGAGTTCTTTAGGAATAAGATGGCGTCGGGCAATTTCAACTTTTTCTTCCTGTGTGTATCCACTTACTTCAATTAATTCCATTCTGTCAAGCAACGGACGGGGAATGGTATTCAGATTGTTGGCAGTAGCAATAAACATCACTTTCGACAAATCGAAATCGACATCGAGATAATTATCGTGAAAACTGGTATTCTGTTCGGGATCGAGTACTTCGAGCAATGCAGAGGATGGATCCCCTTTGTAATCGGCTGCTACCTTGTCAATTTCATCCAGCACAAAAACCGGATTGGCAGATTGAGCTTTTTGAATATTCTGCATAATTCTTCCCGGTAACGCTCCAATATAGGTTCTTCGATGACCACGAATTTCAGCTTCATCATGCAAACCACCAAGCGAAATTCTTACATATTTTCTGTTCAGCGCTTTGGCAATGGATTTTCCCAACGAAGTTTTTCCCGTTCCCGGTGGGCCATAAAGACAAATAATGGGCGATTTCATATCTCCCTTCAATTTCAGCACGGCCAAATGTTCCAGAATACGTTCTTTAACGGTTTCCATGCCGAAATGATCGTGATCGAGAACCCTTTGTGCGTTTTTCAGATTAAAATTATCTTTTGTAAGCTCATTCCACGGCAACTCCAGTAGAGTTTCAACATAATTCAGTTGCGTTGTATAATCCGGAGAATGAGGCGTCATACGTTCCAGCTTTTTCAATTCTTTCTCAAACAACGCAGCCACATTTTCATTCCATTTTTTTTTCTTTGCTCTTTCTCTGAAATCTATAATGTCCTGCTCCGGTGAAGCTCCGCCCAATTCCTCCTGAATGGTTTTCATTTGCTGTTGCAGAAAATACTGTTTCTGTTGCAGGTCAATACCTTCTTTGGCTTTATTTTCAATCGAAATTTTTATTTCCAGCAGTTGCCATTCTTTATTTAACAAATCGAGCAACTGATATCCACGATCCAAAATATCGTCAATTTCGAGCAACCTTTGTTTTTCCTGCACGTTCAGCCCAAAATTCACACATACATAATTAATAAGAAAAACAGGATTATCAATATTACGTATGGCAAAAACTGCTTCGGGAGGCATCATCCCAGCATTTGCAATAATTTTAGCAGCCATATCCTTAATGGTTGAAACCAATGCCGGAAAAACGCCATCTTCTGCGTTCGGAATTTTTTCGGGAGCCAGGTTGATTCTGGCTTTCATATAGGGCTTCAACGTATGAAACTCTCCCAGATAAAAACGTGATTTTCCTTCCAAAATAACGGTAGTAGAATTATCGTTCATTTCCAGTATCCGAACTACTTTGGCAACAGTTCCCATAGAATACAACTGATCAGGTCTCGGATCATCAATATTTTTATCTTTTTGCGTACAAACACCAATATAATGATTCCCATCTTTTGCTTCGTGTACAAGTTTCAAAGACTTTGGTCGTGCTACCGATACCGGCAATAATACACCGGGATATAAAACCATGTTTCTTAAAGGAAGTATTGGTAATATATCGCCCGAGTCAAGAGAAATATCTCCATTTTTTTCCTCTTCGAAGGAAATAATGGGAAAAGCCTCTGATGGTTGCGTTAATTCTTCAATATTAAAATCTTCAAACGAATGTTTCATTGCACAATTTAAAATTATAATGACAAAATTTGTTACTTTTATGTCAGATTGACATATACCTATTCAACATCAACATAACGACACTTCTTTTTCAATTAAAAACCAATCTAAAAAATGTCGACGTTATTTTTTCAATAGCCATGCCAAAAAATATTTCTACACTTCCCAAAAATATTCTTAACCAGCTTATCAAGAAAAATTTCACACGAAATCTATAAAAAAGAGAAGAAAACAGAAGTAAAAGAGCAAAATGAAAGTTTCAATGTAATTGAGTAAAGTGAAAAAAATTAATAAAATCACTGAGGCATTTTAAAATTTTGACCAAAAGCTTTGGCTGTCATTTTTTCTATTTTAACTTTCCAAACTTTTACATTTCTCAAAGCCGGAACCGAGTATTTAAAGTCTGTTCGTTGCGTATATTTTTCCATAAACAAATTCATGGCTTGCTCCTTTTCTTCCAAATTATCGATAAAAGTTACCTTCCCTCTTACCAACACACTTTTCGAGTTCATGCTGTAACTACAAGCCACATCGGGATGTTGGTACATCAATTTTCTATCCGAACAAAAAGTTAAACAAACACGATTATCGTTTTCGAGCAATTGCAGATGTTTCCCTTCCGGTGCAGAGTGTAAAATTACTTCACCATGAGAATAAGCAAAATTCATGGGTATCACATAGGGACTTCCATCCAATTCAGTAATGCCGACAAAACAAATTTCACAGGCATTTATGATATTTTCAATTTCAATTATGTCTTCAATAAAAAAAGTTCTCATACAAATTCTGTTTAAAAGACAAATATAACCAAATTTCTTTGTGATTTATCATCGAAATAAAACTAATATAGAATTTCGGCATAAAATTTGTTAATAAGCAATCGATTCACTTAAGCGAAAAATTTGAAAATGAAAATAGCAAAGAAAATTTTTTCGCCGACAAAAAAAAATTCAAATTACAACTCAAAAAAATTATTGAAAAATTGGTCGAAAAGCTGACAAAAAACAAGAAAAGAATAACCTTAACCCATTGAAAATGTTCGGTTTATTTTTTTTTGAAGAATTTGAAAATATCGAGAAAAATAATAATAAAAAAAATTGAAAAAAAATATCGAAATTACTTGCATCTATAAAGAAAAAAAGATGTAACTTTGCATCGTTTTTGAATTGTAAACAAACATGTAAAACTTTAAAAAAATCAAGAAAATGAAGAAGTTATTTTTAATGTGCGCTGTTGTATTTGCTTTTGCAGCATGTGGACCAAAAGAAAACAAAGAAGCTGCTGCTACTGAAGATTCTACAGTTGTTGTTGACACAGTTGTTTCAGCTCCAGTTGACACCACTACTGTTGATACTACTGTAGCTCCTATGTAATAAGCTACAAAGTTTTTTCACAGAGCTGAAGTCCGTTAGTGTTAGCGGACTTTTTTTGTTTTATTAATCTCCCTAACATATATGAAAAACTGTCAAATGTGGCTTTTAATTTTCATCTGATTGAGAAATTATGTGTAAGTTTGTAGTCTGATTGTCAGGAAAAGAAAAATTTTGCCTATGTTACGAATTGCAGTACAAGCTAAAGGACGACTTTTTGATGATACCATGTCGTTGCTTGCAGAAGCCGGAATCAAAATAGAGTTTGGAAAGCGGCTGTTGCTGATACCGGCTCAAAATTTTCCTTTGGAAGTTCTTTTTTTACGTGATGATGATATTCCCGAATCTGTTGCTGATGGCGTAGCCGATATCGGTATCGTTGGAGAAAACGAATTTGCAGAAAAGAAAAAGAACGTCAAAATGATTCGGCGATTGGGATTCAGTAAATGTCGTCTCTCGCTGGCAGTTCCCAAAGAAGCAGAATATTCTGATATTTACTGGTTTGAAGGAAAAACCATTGCCACTTCCTACCCTGAAATTTTAAGTGACTTTCTGAAAAAAAAAGGAATACATGCCGAAATTCACGTAATAACAGGTTCGGTGGAGATAGCTCCCAGCATTGGTTTGGCTGATGCTATTTTTGACATTGTCAGTTCCGGAAGCACGTTGGTAACCAATCATCTGAAAGAAGTTGAAGTGGTTATGAAGTCTGAAGCTCTGCTGATAGCAAATCCTTCGCTACCTGAAGAAAAAAATCAAATACTCAACGACCTGCTTTTCCGCATTGAAGCCGTAAAAATGGCTGAAGACAAAAAATACGTTTTGATGAATGTTCCTACCAATCAGCTGGAGAAAATTATCGAAATAATTCCAGGTATGAAAAGTCCGACTGTGATGCCACTAGCCAAAGAAGGATGGAACTCGGTACATGCGGTAATTGCCGAAAAGGAATTTTGGGATATTATCGGTAAACTGAAAGCTTGTGGCGCTGAAGGAATTTTAGTGTTGCCCATTGAAAAAATGATTTTATAAAGTCCTTCAGAAATATGAATCTTTGCATTGATCAGGGAAATTCAAGCATTAAAATTGG
>Ga0116173_1003788_pt1 | contig 11171 bp, 7 predicted proteins | sample AD_UKC085_MetaG_FD_89800 | JGI IMG/M metagenome (GOLD analysis project Ga0116173, IMG submission 89800) | Active sludge microbial communities of municipal wastewater-treating anaerobic digesters from USA - AD_UKC085_MetaG | ecosystem: Engineered > Bioreactor > Anaerobic > Digestate | place: USA...
CATCGCGGCGTAAGCGCTTCTTCTCTTTGCGACGGCGCGATACGCTTTTGTACATGTCTTGGAAAACAGGGTTCGCACGGAGAGCACAGAGAACACAGAGCAAAGATTCTTTGGAATGCTCTTAGAGCGCCTGTGAACGCCAACTTTTAAGTTGGCAGGTCTTAGAACAGAAGAACGTATCACGAGACTTTGTGAGCTTCCGAAGCCAGCCCGCTGGTTACCCCGCGATAACTCCGCACGGGCATCGCGGCGTAAGCGCTTCTTCTCTTCGCGACGGTGCGATACGCTTGGGAACGCCCTGGGAGTGCCTGTGAACGCTAACTTTTAAGTTGGCCTGTATTAAAAGAAAAAAGTTTCACACTGAGACCACGAGGGCACGGAAGAAACATCGAACACATACCGCACTAAAGCGCGGCGCTCCCAGGGTTCGGCAGGCCTTTCCGGGAACACCTTCGGGTCGCCACCAGAGCGCGACGGACGTTATCCTGGTAAGTTTTCTTTAAAGCTGAAAAACCAGGGATCTCTAATCGCGCGTAAGGGGTTAAAAAGAAAATAGACCAGCACGCATCCACGCACAGGATGAGAAATATAACAGTTTTTTGTTTCGGTTACTTTTGTTCCTTACGAAAACGATGAGTGAATCACGATTCCCAAAAAGATCGCAGGGCAAATTCCCGCGGGAGTTTGTCGCCGAAAAGGTTACTTTTGAGGAGAATTAGTTAAAACGCTCTGAAAAAAACGGACGACATCTGGAATTGCCGCGGGGTAAGTAGTACTATGATTCAAGCCACTATAAAGTCGTATAGTCACATTATACAATCCATTCTCGTAGTATTTTCGTAATGCGTTTGGCCAAATGTCTTTCGCTTCGCTTCCCAATATTTTCACCGCCAGGTCTAAGTAATCGTTGTCAAAATGGAAGTTATCATCAGCAGTTCCTGCATAAAGGAAAACTTTTACTTCTTTCAATGCTCGGATATTAAACTCTTTCCCCGTTAATTTATACAAATCGCCTATTCCCAATGGGAATGGGACGGTCTTCCCTTCGTAAACAGCTATCGGGAGAACAGGCCATCCGGCGCAATGGCCTGCAGAGAATGCTTCGACTAACTCGGGATGGATATACGCAAAACGAATTGAGAAAGCAGCAGACCCTGAATAGCCCTCAAATAAGAGTTTTTGCGCAACTTCAATTCCTTTGTCTTCCAATTGTTTGCGAAATATTTTTACCATTTCTATCAATTGTAAATCAATCCGGATCAATTCTGGCGGGTTCGTAAGTTTTAGAGTCTTATGATCAAGGCAAGGAACGTAGGCATCTATCTCGGGCCGGGGAAAAACCGGGCACAAAAACATGATGTTCAGGCCGTTAAAGCGACTGTATCCACCCAAGATCGTTTCCTCGGCTGATCGTAAGAAGTAATTGAAATCATCAGATGGCCTTGGAGTAATAAGAGGAAGAACCATGATATGAACCGGTTGGTTTGTATCAGCGTTCTCATTGAAGTATGTATAAAAAGGAAAATGGTACCCCGCTTCAGGATTAGCTTTATTGAGTTTTGGCTGGCCTTGGGTTTCATTGAGCATTCTCGTATACTGGTAATCTCCGATAACAAAGTCAATATAGTTTCTTACTTTCTTAGAATATATCGGATTTTCCCTGAAATGAGCTGTGTATTCAACGTAAATTCTATACATACTATTATTAAGAAGGGTAGCTCTCGGAATCGTGACCTCGTAACGATTCGAGGGGACAGGGAATAGTATTCTCGACATCTCTCCTTCAGAGCCGAATTCAGTTTTTCGCTTTATTAGGAGAAAGAGATAGGATTCGATTACTTTGCCCTCTATGGTATCGTTCGGGCGACTTACCTCCGGATGCGTCCATCGGACTTTTATTTCCTCTGGGGTTGAGAAATGCGCGTTGAGAGTGGGTGAAGTGATATTCGGATAGTCTCTCTCCGCGTCTTCTATGATAAAATCATAAGACTGTATCAAGCCGTTAGTCGTGAGAAACTTTAGAGTATACCTACTTCCAGTTTTTAACTCGAAGTCATCGTCAAGATGAATGAAGTATTCCAGAAAACGTGTTGTAGGATCCCAAAGAAGCAATTCGGCTGAAGCGTTTTCTCCTTTAAGTACAATTTCTCCCTTGCCGCGGCCGAATTCTCCCAACAAAGATATTTTCTTGATAGCTTCATATCCTCCATTTTGGGAAAAATGAATCTCTATAAGCATACCGTGATTCGCGATATGATCCTTCCAAAATTCTGCGGTTACGTGGAAAGATAATTGGACATCTGGCGGAGCATTTGTAGAGAGAGAAGAAGCAAATCCGAAGAGACTAATGACTATGACTAAGCAAGAAACTGCCATTACTTTTTTAAACACGAAAACTCGCCCCCTTTTTGAGTTATCGACGTCAACTTGTTTCAGTGAGTGAGTGATGAATGTTGGAGAAAACCTAGCGTTACCTCGAAAACGTTATAAAAGCGCCGGCTCTTCCGAATCTCGAACAATTGAAGCGCTGCTACTTTCCAAAACGAATGATCGTCATTGAATCCTCGCCCTTTAATCCCCTTCTCCCACTACCGTGAAAACCAGAACACCAGCGCGAGCGCTATTTCCGATTACCACAATTCCTCGCCTGTTGTCTTGGGCCGAATCCTCAAAAAGTTCGATTTTTCCAGATTGGTGATTCCGATGCGCCGAAAAGCCGAAGCCGTATTATCGAAAAAGAACAGCCCCTCCTCTTCGTCTTTCGCCAGATACTTCGCGGATTCAGTTTATTTGTCCCCGTAGGCGTCTAGGTATTACTTCACCCGTCTTTCCAACTCAACGAGCCCTACCTGATAACATTTTTCTTGGGAGAGACTCCTTGTCTTCGTTTCGGTTGATCTTGATGACCATCAGGATGCGACGGAATCAGCCAAATTCTTACTCAGTGTTTGGTTAACCCTCCGAAACTTTTTTACGTCTTCTCCATTTATCTGGAAAGGATATGACGATCAGCAAATCGCTCTCGTCAAGTTGGCTAAGACCCCTCGATAATGTAAACCTTACGGAACAGATTCGAATCCATCGCTCCTTGATATTGCTGCATTTTCCTCTTTACGACTTTGGTGGAATCTGATCTGACTATCATCTAATCGGGCCGGAAAGAGAAAAAGTAGATTCAGCCCCTCGATTTCACTCGAATTCTTCCAGAAACAGCGGCTCATTGTTTACCATATATTGTTGCCACCAATCATCCAAGCCCGCAGGGATGATTTGCCGGAGGTAATCTAAGATTGCTGCATAAGAAAACAAACCCCCTCTTTCGTTGTACTGTATCAACAGGTGTTTCAGAAAATCATCGAGACTATACCTGCCACTCGATCGATTACGTATCTCTTGATCAAGCGCGTAAGCAAATACGGCGCCTTTCCAGTAGACCAAAGTTTTGTCAGGAAAAGGATCCCCTTCATCCTTGATTATCAACGGTTTATCCGCGCTCGTTCCCCGGACAGTTTTATATATTCTATACCATTCTTCCAAGCAAGGATGAGGAGGGAAAGAAGAAGTTTGAAAATCGATTTCCGTTAGGATTTTATCGCAATAGTATTCATTGACCCCTTCATACCAAAAACCCATATGATAGTCGTGTGTGCAGGGAATGCCTTTCGCCCACGCATTCCACAAGTGGAACATTTGGTGTATGACCATTTCACCGATGATTCCCCAATTGGACGAAAACCCCTGGCCGGTCGACCATTCTCCCGCATAGGCGTACAAGGATTGGTCATTATTAGGTGGGTCGGTGATCATTATCGTGTACGCTGGTATATCCATCGTGCCGCCCCAAAGCGCCGTGAGAAATTGATATATGGTTTGCAGGTCATTGATGATTCGTCTATCAACTGATCCTGACAATATGATATGGAACGAATGGGCGCCATACTGCTTCGTTTCTTTGATAAAGGCATCAGATTGGTAGGCGTAGATATGGCTAGCGTGAAAGAACTCTTCGATTTTTGACGAATAAGTGGCCGGGAACGTGTAAACCCCTGGAGATTCTTCTTCCCATCCCGTTGAAGCATCCCAACCGCCTAGCATATAAAGACTTAAACTGGCGCGAAAGAAATCGGGGTTCTCATTGAGAATACCCGACCGCCCGATGAAGGCGCCGGGTCCGTAAAGGATTTGCTCATGAGAGGCGATCAGGTAATCCGGGCAAAAATAGCCTTGAATTCCGTGATTTGAAGTAACGATCGCGTTTTTATCTGAAGTATAGGACAAGCGAAAATACCCTTCGGGGTTGTTTTTTAAGTCGAATTGGAGCAGCTTGTTATTTTCCTGAATATCCATAGATATTTCCGGTTCAGAATAGAGCTCTCTCTCTTGGGCTCTGGCTAAGCCCCCTTCAGTATGATACCCATAATTATCTAAATATAGCTCCGATAGATCCTTATAATAGCCGAATACTCCTACTTTTACCTTATGCGTCGACGGTTCCGTGAGGTCAAGCCAGTAAAACAACTGTAATCCCTCTTCCATATCGCGGAAGGTTTTAAACGATGCCAACCAATTTATCGTTGGTTCTCCATTTCGCTTCAAGCCTACCTGATAACTTTGCCCCTTTTGTAAGTTCGAGAAGGTTACGGGGCGCCCTACATTGGGCTGAAGCTCCTCGATACCGAAGTCAATGGCTTCCCCCGCGGTATCCGAACGAAGGTAAAGAGAGACGAACGCATTTTCTGCGCTATCCGTCTTCCAGAAGAGTTCGATCGTCGCTAATTCTTTTTCCAACCACGTTAGGGTTACCTTGGGCATCTCGATACCGTTGTCTACTTTTATCCAAACCTGTTTTTGGCTATCGCGGCTAGAAACTCCGGCTCTGGTCGTCACCGTTAAAGGATAAAGCCCGGATTCCGCCTCGGTTAAATCGATATTCAATGTACCGAATTCCAGGTCGTATGCTTTGCCCAAAAAGAGAATGTGAAAGACAGTCCCTTCGGACTTTTCGAGCGTTATGGTTAAGACAGGCGAAAATGGTGAGAGCTCTATCGGAGTTTCGGGAGCAGAATAAAGTGATGGCGTCGCTAAGCCGGCAATGTCCACGTAGGCGTCGAAAATCTCATTTACGGAAATATCGAGGATGCCGTCCGGTAATTTAGGAATTCCTCCTCCGCACGAAAGGAGAAAAACAAAGCTAAGAAAACCAACCAAACAAGATAGAATACCCCTTTTCATTTTATAACCCCCTTTATGCAAAAAACGAGCTTTTCGAATAGGTGAGTCATAATCAAAACTTATTCATTTAGGCTCTATGATAGCTCGGGCAGGCATTTTCTCGTATGGTTCCGGGTATATAACCGATTTCATCGGTTAAAAACGTCTCCGAGGCAAGAAAAAACTTCCTGTCTGGGAAACGGGACTATTTGTCAGAAATCGCAAAGACTCCGGATCTTCGGTTCCTTACGATTGGTTTTCTTAAAATCTGAAAACTAAAGCCCCTCCAAAGCAATCGATCGGGAAATCTGAAAACTTCTTCTCCTCATTCCCCGGTTCTCAATGTTTTTAAGCGGGACTATTTCGCTGTGACCATATCGGGCACAGTATCATTTTGCAACGTTCTTGCTTCTTTAGATAGTTGAAAAGAGAATCAAATTATTATAGCATAAAGTCGGCGGGAAGGGGTTTGATTGTAAATTTTCAATTAAATTACTTAACTAAATCAACAATAAACTAATATATTCGCAGTAAACTAGATCCGTAGCGAAGGCGACTGGACATCAATTCTCTCACTTTCAACATTTGTTTGTTGGCACACAGAATGATGTTGCACGTGAATCGACCGATGAAGCCCGAATCGAACGGCTTCTTGCAAGATTCTATCAGGGGCGCAAAAGATGGTGTCGCACAGAGTACGTAGAGAGCACAGAGGAAACATAAACCTGGTGTTGACTCCCCTAAACACCTCTCTTCTTTGTGACCTCCGTGGTCTCCGTGCGAACCCTGTTTTTTTTAAGACATGCCAACTTAAAAGTTGGCGTTCCCAAGCGTATCGCGCCGTCGCGAGAAGAAGAAGCGCTTACGCCGCGATGGCGCGGCTGGGAACGCCGAACTTTAGTTCGGCGTGTTCAAAAACGCAAAAGATGGTTTCGCACAGAGTACGCAGAGTGCACAGAGGAAACATAAACCTGGTGTTGGCTCACCTAAACACCTCTCTTCTTTGTGACTCCGTGGTCTCCGTGCGAACCCTGTTTTTTTAAGACATGCCAACTTAAAAGTTGGCATTCCCAGAGCGTTCCCAAGGCATTCCCAAGTCGCTCTCAAGGATCTTTTCTCCGTGTACTCTGTGCCCTCTGTGCGAACCCTGTATTTTTAAGACATGCCAACTTAAAAGTTGGCATTCCCAAGGCTTTCCCGAAAAGCCGAAAAAGCGAGAGTCAAAGACATGCCGCACTAAAGTGCGGCGTTCCCAAGACGTTCCCAGACGTTCTCAGGCGTTCCCAGCAAGGCACCCGCGGCGTGACACCCTTCTTATACTACTCTTGACAAAAATCATTATATGTGTTAGTATATACAAGGTAGTATATATAAGAAGGAGGATTAGGATGAACGTCCGTTTGGTCATTCTCGGGTTGTTGCAACGGCGGCCGATGCATGGCTACGAAATCAAGCAAGAGATTGAACGCGGTATGGGAGACTGGACCGATATCGCCTTTGGGTCGATCTATTTCGCGATCGGCAAGTTGGCCGAGGAAGGGTCGATTTCCGAGTCCGGGCAGGAGAGAGTGGGGAATCGCCCTTCTCGAACGGTCTTCACGATTACCGAAAAAGGACGGCAAGAGTTCCTCCGGTTACTGCGAGAAGAATGGCAGACCGAGAGAAGACAATACTTTCCGGTGGACTTGGCCGTGTACTATATGGCCTCCCTGCCCAAGGAAGAGGTCCACGACTACCTCGTCGAACTCTGCCGAAAATCCGAAGAGAGCTTGAGAACGTTGGAATCACACGCCGAAGCTTTGAAAGTCGTTCCCTATATTCCCCCACTGGCTTTCGTCATCGTCGATCATACCCGCCGCCACCTTCTCGCCGAACGAGACTGGTTGGAATCGATCATCGCCTCTCTCAATGAGATTTACGGCGCCTAACGGTCACGGGATTTTCAGCATATTATTTTTTTATCCTTATATACAAGATTAAATATTATATCTTATCGAATGGGAGGATCCAAATGAAAGAAAGTAATCGAGTAATCGAGACGAATGTTGGGATACAAGACGGCGAGATCGTCGAGCAGTTCGATCAAATGATGCGCGCGATGGCCGGTGAGAGGCGGCGGACCATAGAAAAAATGAAGAGTCTAGGCATCGACGGCGGTTGTGCGCTGGAAATCGGACCTGGTCCGGGACTTTTGGGGATCGATTGGCTGAAAGCGTCGCCTGGCGCGAGATTGAAGGCGTTGGAGATCAGCGCGAATATGGCCCGTAAAGCGCAGCAGAACGCCCAGTGTGAAGGGGTCGAAGACCGTGTCGAGTACGTCTTAGGAAATGCCCTAAGGATGCCGTTTTCCGATCAGTCGTTCGACTTCGCTTTCTCTAACGGGTCATTACACGAATGGGAGCAGCCGGCGGCGGTTTTCAAAGAGATACATCGGGTTCTGAAGCCGGGAGGTGCGTTTTTCGTCAGCGACTTAAAACGAGACGCGCCTTGGTACGCCCGTTGGCTGATGATGGCGACGGTCCGACCGAAGTCTATGAGACCGGGGCTCCTCTCCTCCCTTCACGCTGCATATACCTCCGCGGAGATCAGAGGGATCCTAGCGGATTCGGGTTGGGCGAGGGCGCGCGTCACGGAAAGTGCGTTCGGGTTTGACATCGAGGGGAGAAAGACCTCTTAAACCCGGACGAGACGCCAATTCGCAGATCCGCATCGGCACGGTTCTCCGCCGCGCAATCGTGGTATAATAGCGACGATCTTTTTTCATCATCGAAGGCGGAGGTATCACATTGATCAATCGTCCGAAGGGCACGAACGATATTTACGGGGAAGAAATCGAGTATTGGCAGTCTTTTGAAAAGGCTGCGCGGAAGGTCGCCGGCGTTTTCGGATTCCAAGAGATTAGGACCCCAATCTTCGAAATGGCGGAGCTTTTTATCCGTAGCGTCGGCGATGAAACGGATATCGTGCAGAAGGAGATGTACACCTTTGAAGACAAAGCGCATCGCTTGCTTTGTCTCCGCCCAGAGGGGACAGCGCCGGTCGTTCGCTCCTTCATAGAGAACAACATGGCGTCCGATGGGCTTCCCAAGCAGGTTTACTATATGGGCCCGATGTTTCGGTACGAACGCCCCCAAGCGGGACGGCAAAGACAGTTTCACCAATTTGGCGCGGAGCTGATCGGGTCCTCTTCTCCGTTGGCGGATGCCGAGATGATCTGGATGTCCATCTTCCTACTGGAGGAGTTGCGACTCCACCGCTATACGCTCCAGGTGAATATGCTCGGATGTCAAAACGATCGCGAAGCCTATAAAGCCGCCCTCAAAGAACACTATCGCGACAAATTGGACGCGATTTGTCCGGACTGTCGCCGCCGATATGAAACTAACGCCCTGAGGTTGTTGGATTGTAAGGTGGAGGGCTGCCAGACTATCAAAGAAGGAGCGCCGATATTGACCGACTTCCTATGTCCCGAATGTCAGAACCATAAGCGTCAAGTCAGTCAGATCCTCGCCCAGTACAATATCGATGCGACTTGGAACCCCCGGTTGGTCCGCGGGCTGGACTATTACACCGGGATCGTCTTCGAGGTCAAGTATCCGTTCAAAGAGACGGTTTTCGACCTCTTGGGAGGAGGGCGCTACGATCAGGTGATCGAGCAGCTGGGGGGGAGCGCGACGCCTTCAGTGGGTTTCGCGTGTGGGATCGAACGGATGGTCGCCACGATGCGAGAAGAGAAGGCGATCGAAGAGCCGGCCTCGCTGTGTCAGGTTTTCGTTCTGTCGATAGGCGAGGAGGCGAAACGAGAGTCCCTCAAGATCACGGACTTTCTCAGGAAGCGCGGCATCTCCGTGCAACACGATTTGATGGGGCGGAACATCCGGAATCAGCTGAAGTACGCGGACAAACAACGGGCCCTCTACACCATCATCATCGGAGAGGACGAGCTCGATAAAGGCGTTTATTTGGTGAAAGAAATGGATACTGGAGACCAGATCGAAGTAGAGAGTTTTTGGGTGGAAAACTACATCCTGGAAAAACTCGCCGCCTTATAGGAGCCGTCTTGAGTCTTTCTAGGTACCTTTTTTTTATCACCCTTCTCTTTCTGTGCGCGACAGGGTTGTTGCTGGTCGGCGTTTCGGTGTTGCTGATGGACACGCACGAGGTGCATACCTTCTCTTCGAAGTTGTATCAATTCTCGTATGACCTCTCTCACGCCGTGATTCAAGCGCACTATGACCTTCCCTATTCCGATGGGCCGATACGGTTGTTCCGTGAGAGCGCGAAGAGTTTTTTGGAGAAGCCGGTCTTACGGCTCTCGCTGTTCTATGATCCTACGGGCGTGTACCAAGACCTGGTCAGGAAAGTCCTTATCGTGGTGGAACATTTTTTGAACACGCCGGATGGGCCTGATCCCAACGATCTGATCATCTCCTACTTCAACGTTCGGCCTTCTTTGGACGATCTGATCGGCAGGTACCGGTTGGTGAGCGCGAACACGCTCCGGCACATCGTCTACGCCACCTTTTTCTTTCTTGGCCTGCTCTTGGTCTTGGCAATCCTTTGCGTCTTTCTGGTGTTTTACCCGCTGATGAGGGATATACAGAACTTGAACCATAACCGGCGTTCGTGGATCATTTTTAAGGAACTTCAGTCGTGCAAGTTGAAAAATCGGAGTGTGAAAAGAGATGAATAAAAACTGGCTCTGGCTTGTCGTTATTGCGCTGGTGGGTTTTTTTATCTACAACATCGTTTCTTCCATCCAGAGTCGCCCACAGTATAAGCAACACGCGTATAAGGCCGTGTACACCTTCGACCGTTCGGAAGTGACGAGCATGTACAATTGGGTGGTCTTTTCTTACGACAAGCGGGACGATCTGCAAAAAAGCTACGATTACTTCCAAAGTGTCAGTTTGGAAGAGAAAACGAACAATTACGCGCAGATGCTGGCGAAACTGTCGGAGCAGTCGGAGCGGAAGGTCACGCTCCTGACCTACGAATCGACGGCCCGCCTTTTGGCGAAAGAGATGGAAGTCGAAGAGTATTCGACGGTCCGAGGAATGGCATACAAATCCGAGGACTTTTGGATAACCGGCTTTGGAGTCAACCGTTTACAGCTTCAGGAGAACTCTTCTCTCTCCTTCATCTTTCCGGCGGACGCAGAGATTTTAAGTGTCGTCCCTGAACCTGACGAGAGAGAAGGCAACGTGTTGTTTTGGGAAACACCAGGCCAATTGGTCTTCCCAGTCGTCTCTTACCGGTAAGGACAGCGTACGCGCAGACGGTGGAGATAGAAAACCTGTTGGAACGGATCGCTCGTGGGAGCTGGCGATCATAGGGAGGAAGCTTTGAAGAAGTGTACCCTCATCGTATTGGGGATTTGCTGGATGGCGGCACTATTGGCTGTGCCCATCAAGATTTACACCCAACCCGCTAATGTTTCGGTGTACATCAACGGCACGCTTTTCGGCATATCGGATCGCAACGGGGTTCTATCGGAAATGATCTTCCTGAACGCGGGCCGTTACACCTTTCGTGCCGAGAAACCCGGATACAACGGCCATACCGAGGTTCTCGACATCTTCGAGGCTACGGAAGTGACCTTGAAGCTCTCTCCTTCCGGAGTCTTAGAGGTGAAAGCGCTGCCCGTCGGGGCTTTGATACGTGTGGATGAACGTTTCGAAGCGACCGGCCACTTCCTCCGTGAGGTCTCGGAAGGAAGGCATTACGTAGAGGTCTCGCATCCAGGATACCAATCCCGATACTTCTATCCGGAAGTGAAACAGTATTTTACGAAGACATTGGAGGTCGCTCTGGAGCGGGAGGGCAACACGCGTTTTGTCACGGAACCTGCGGGGGCCCAAGTCAGCGTGGACGGGATTGTGGCGGGCATCACGCCCTTTCAAATCTTTTTGGAGCCCGGAGAACATCTGGTGAACTTTACGAAAGAATGGCACACCCCG
>Ga0116173_1003806_pt1 | contig 11147 bp, 10 predicted proteins | sample AD_UKC085_MetaG_FD_89800 | JGI IMG/M metagenome (GOLD analysis project Ga0116173, IMG submission 89800) | Active sludge microbial communities of municipal wastewater-treating anaerobic digesters from USA - AD_UKC085_MetaG | ecosystem: Engineered > Bioreactor > Anaerobic > Digestate | place: USA...
CATATTCTCCACAGGGCAACTGGAAAGAGGGAGATTTTCTCTTCTCTTTCTGCTCTGAAAAATATTTTTTCTACCTGACCCATTTTTTTCCTCCTCAAGTTGCATTATCAATTTGAATCCCCGTAATTAATAACAGCATTGCCTTGAAAATTAGGTTTATCAAGCGTTTCTGTTTGAAAACGAACAGTACGGTATTGAAGTTTTCCTTCGTTATAATCAAAATATTCATCCAATGCTCCTGTATAAACTACCTTATCAGCAAGAGCGTTTAGTTCTGTACGATCTTTCAGATAATTAACCCCAACTTTTGTCTCCACACCTTTAAGCAAACCTTCTATCAATTCATTATAACCACCCATAGGTATTCCTTGATATTTTGCATTGAAATAGTTATTGTCGAACACCAGACGGACAGGCAAACGCTTGATAATGAAAGAAGGTAGTTCTGTACACTTTCTTCCCCACTGTTTTTCTGTATAACCTTCAATTAATGCATGATAAATATCCTCACCTATTAAAACCTTAGCTTGTTCTTCTAAATTTCGAGGTTCAGACACACCGTCGGCTTTCATCTTTGAAAGAGCTTCGGCTTTTTGTTCTTCAATCCTTCGTTGTGCATCCTCCGGAGTATAAACATCTGGCCACATCTCATGAAAGGTATTCATGTTGAATGGAAGATTGAACATCTTATCCTTATAACGAACCACTGGAGAATTTGTATATCGATTAAATTCCACAATTGAATTTACAAAACTCCATACATCCTTATTGTTCGTATGAAATATATGGGCACCATATTTATGAACATTTATTCCTCCTATCTTTTCACAATAGATATTACCGCCAAGATGTGAACGTCGATCTAATACCAAACATTTTTTACCCTTTTTATGAGCAAGATAAGCAAATGCTGCCCCAAAAAGTCCCGAGCCTACTATTAAATAGTCATATTGAGCCATAACTTAAAATAATTCAATCAAATTCCGAAAAAAATTACTTTTTTGACAAAACTCTTTTATTTATCACTAACAGTTATAAAATAAAGTAAGATGTCAAATTTATATTATCTAATTGATAACCCCGAATTGTTATCTCTATATATTTATAAGATTGATTTTTTCTAATTGAGGAATTGGAATATGACCAACTTTAGAGAACAGCTCCGTACTAATTTCCGTTCCATACCAATCCAAATCACAATTCAACTGATTTACAGCTGAAGAATAAACAGTAACAGCCTTCCCTATCTTCAATCCCATCATAGATAACAACTGCTGAGGAACTGGTTTTCTGAACGTTTTGAAATCTTTTCCAAATTCACCGCAATAGTCAAAATGATCCCTAGGATGAGTCTTTATCATCAATTCCTCTTGATTATATGAATGAATCACTTTTTCATAAATCTTCTTATGCTCTTCTCGTGAAATCAAATCCGGATATAATGGTTGAGTCAGTAACCAAACACTCGATTTTTTCAAACTAGCCAGATCACTTTCTGTAATATCAAATATTTGAAGAATTCTATTCTTTTTATAATCAGAAAAAGACGACCATAACTTTTCATCTAATTTTGGCAATAAAATTCTTTTTCTATCCCTTAAATATTCACTTGGATCTGATTCTGTCAACAATAATGAAGATGCGTTTTTATGTGTAGCAAAAGCATAACCATACAGAGGTCCATATAAGACGGAGAACCACAAAGGCTTTTTCAAATTCAGCTCTGCCTCTATATCTTCCCTCCATTTACTATGTCCCTTCACTAATAAACTAAAACATATATTAGGACTATCTTCAATGAATGTATACTCATGTTTATAGACATAAATTTGTTGCCAATGTTCATGATCCTGCATGTATATTTTATCTTTCCCTCTTAATATTGGCAGTTTGAACAAAAATTGAAGTCTGTATATCAACCAATTCAATTTCCATTTCAATCTATTAGATGCAAATAAACATTTTGGATTTTTGTATCTAATTCCTTTCTTTACCCTATATTCAAAAGCTTGGGGTATTGAATAATTAAATATATAAATTGTTCGATCTATCTCTTCGTCTTTAGCATTGAGCAGATACAAAAACAAAGCATAAATGGTATTTACAATGCAAATGTTGCGTTCTTTCATTTAATCTTGTTTTTTATCAAATCAAAAATTTGATCGTACAAATCCATTTTAATGACAAACTTAGTAATAAGAACATACATCATCAATCCTACTATACCACCCAAAATAAGCTGAATGAAATTTGATAATTCCAAAAGAGTTATACCATATGCAAAAATGGAAGATACAACAGATGCTATTAAAATCGGAGCCAAATCTAAAATCTGAGTAGAGAATGCAAGATGCTCCAATTTATTAGCATAATATAAATTCACGACATAACAGAAGAAATTGAACGTCATACTACCTATTGCCAACACTAAAGGTCCCATAGGAAGCAAAACAAACACAATAAAAAAACCTATAACCTTCTTTATCACCTCGATCTTTAAAGTAATATCAGATCGCCCTTCAGCCTGAAATATGTTTAAATTGACTACACCGGCAGAAGACGTTATCGCAGATAAAGCAAAAAGCTGCAAAAAAACAACTGAATCTAGCCATTTATCTGTTAGAAAGAAAAGTACAAAAGGCTTTGCTAAAGCAGCGAACAACAAACACAATGGAATATTGAAAAAAGAAACCAAAACTACTAGTTTTCTATAAACTGCTATCATACGTTCCTTTTCATTCTTCAATTGCGAAAGAATAGGCAGGGTATTTCTATTGAATATATTATTGACGACATCCGGAATCAACATCGATAAGCTATGTCCTCTATTATAAATACCCAACGTTCTAGAATTGTAGCATTTTCCTATTACAATTGAATAAATATTGGCATATATAGTAGATATAATACCTGCCAACAACATTTTAGATCCGAAATTCCAAAGATAATGAAATGACTCTTTAGAAAAAGAAAAAGAAGGAATCCATCTCACATTATAAACCATAATGAGCATAGAGAGCAAACTACCTAGAATACTCTGAGCAACTAGTGCCCAAACACCAGCTCCCCAATATGCCATTAAAACACCCGTTGAACCAGATATAACAGACGAAACAACTGCTGCCAATGCAAACGTTTTAAAATCAAGATTACGGGTTAATTGAACAACAGGAACGAGATTGACAGAGTTAATAATCACAATTAATCCGGACACCCTCATTACGTCACATAAGATTGGGATTTCGTAAAAATCGGAAACAAATGGTGCTACAAGGAAAATAAGCAGATATAGTCCTACTGATACTAATACATTATAAAAGAATGCAGTAGAATAATCCTCTTGAGTGCACTCATCTTTTCTAATCAATGCATTTGAAAATCCACAATCTGCTATTGAATTTGCTAACGCAAAAAAGACTGTCATCAAAGCAATTACACCATAATCAGTAGGTAAAAGCAGGCGTGCCAATACCATTGTAACAACGAATTGGACACCCATTGTGAATATTTTCTGAATTGCGCTCCAAAAAGCTGTTCTTGCCGTTTTATTTGCTATGGATTCTTCTGTCATCAAGAATAAATCGTTTTTAGAAAATCTAAAATCCCCAAGGTGGTTTTTATAATCAACGCCTTTATATTTTATCAAAAAAGATGAACAAACATCAAATAAAGAGTTTTAATTAGGAACAAACTCATTTTAATAATCATTCATTTATATGTTTGACCATTTCTTTTGCCTTTTGGTATTCAGCAGGACTACCAATATCAATCCAATATCCTGTGATCGGAAATCTAATAACCTTTTTATTTTCTGATATAAGTTTGTCTATCAAATCTGTTGCATTAAAGAACTGACCATCTGGAATGTCTTGCAATACAGAACGTTTCATAAGATAGATACCTGCATTTGCAAAATAGTTATAAACCGGTTTTTCCAAAACACTCTTCACATTTCGTCCATCTAAATCAAAAACACCATAAGGCACGTTAACCGTATAAGGAACTGCTGCCACAGACAAATCGGCATCATGCTGACGGAAATGAAGGTAAAAACCCTCGTAATCAATGTTTGTGAAAAGGTCGCTGTTCATTACCAATATGGTATCATTATAAAAATCATCTACAATCTTGATACCTCCAATAGTTCCATAAAAATCATTTTCACGGAATGTCTTTACATGAACTCTATTATAAGGCTGAGAGAAATGACTTTCTATCTGTTCGGCAAGATATTTTACTGTGACATTGATATGCTCAACACCACACTCAATCAATCGATCCACATTATAATCGATGATAGCCTTATCACCTACTTTAAGAAGAGGTTTGGGTGTTTTTTCTGTAAGCGGACGCAGACGGACTCCCTTTCCTCCCGCCATCATTACTGCATCAATTGGCAATTTTGTCTTGACTTCCTCTAAATTTACAATTTCAACAATATGATTATCGTCATCCAAAATCGGAACTAATTTCATCTTCAATTCACGTTGACGATGAAGCTTCTTCACAATATCACCCTCTCCTTGTCGAATAAAATTAAAATTACGATGAATTACTTTATCAATAGAATCTTCAACTCTTACTCCGGAAATCAAGGCTCGGCGAATATCTCCATCAGTAAGCGTTCCGACCATGTGATCAGCTCCATCAATGACAAATAAAACCAATGGTTCCGGTGCAAGTGAATTGATTTGCTTCAAAGCATCAATAACACTCACATTATTTAAAATCAAATGACTATTCTTCATCATATCATTTTTTCTTTAACCAGTAATTCCGCTATTTTCCAATCCAACATAGTATCCAAATCAATTGAATGAAGCTCGTCCATCTCAACAAACCCAATACGAGGAAATTCACTTAATGGTTTTTCCTTCAACACTTCCGTATTGATGACATAAACAGCTCCATTGTATTCATAAGCCTTAGGAGCATCTTGGCGACGAACTATCTTTGTTTCCAACAAGGGTTTCAGACAACCATCTTCTTTCGATACAAAACAATTATAATATGGATTAGTAGTAGCCTCTTTTACAGAGACAACCATATCATATATATTCTGTTTATACTTATCCATGCAAGCTTTGACATCTTCCATTCGGCGGAATGGAGAGGTTGGCTGAAGCAAAACCATAGCATCGTAGTGACTTCCTTTCTTTTCAAAAAAATCAAGGGCATGAAGCATCACTCCATAACTGCCACTCTTATCTGTTGCCAATTCATCTGGTCTTTTAAAGGGAACCTTCAATCCATAATTTTCAACCACATCAATAATTTCATCATCATCTGTAGAGACACAGATGTCATCATCTGGCGCAAATTGACGAGCCACATCAATAGCATAACCGATCAATGGCTTCCCGTCAAATTCTTTTATGTTCTTATGAGGTATTCCCTTGCTACCACCTCTGGCTGGAATCAAAAAAAGAGTTTTCATCATTAAAACTTTATATCGTAAAACTTCTTTTTGATAATTTCACTTAAGTCAATACTCTTGATGACTTTCAATATATCAGAAAGAGTATTCTCTCCTTCGTATGGATTCTTCACACCTTTACAATCCATCTTCAATACTTCAGAAATGCCATCTATAATATTTTGAGAACAAATTCCGCAATTAACCACACTTTTTGCGGCAAGACGACCTTTCTGACGGTCTCCAATATTTAGCGTAGGGATTCCGAAACTAGGAACCTCAATTATACCACTACTGCTATTTCCAACAACGGCACGAACATATCGCAAAGCGGAAAGATAACGCTTCAAACCCAATGAAGGTAATGCAAATGTTCTATCCGAATTCGATGTAACATATTCATTTATTTTCTCGATGATCACTCTACCATCCGTATCACTATTTGGATATGTGAAAATAACATGATAGTCTTGAAATTTATCCAATGCAAAAAGTAAGTTGTCTATCTGAATCGCAGCAGAATGATTTTCCAATGTCACCGGATGATATGTAACGAGCAAACATTTTTCTCCCATTTTAAAGCCAAGACTCTGTTCTAAATCATCTTTGCTCATAGGTTGAATATTTTTGATATTTTCAATACCCAACGCACCTACGTTAAATACATATTGAGGCTGTTCGCCCATCTGAATAACACGTTGTCTGTACTCATCTGTACTCGTGAAATGAAGGTGGCTTAACTTTGTAATAGCATGTCTGATGCCATTATCGTATGCTCCCTCAGTTATTTCACCACCATGAAGATGTGCAATCGGAATTTTATAAAGTGTAGCTGCAGAAACGATAGAAAGTTGTTCATAACGGTCTCCCAAAATAACGATCAAATCAGGACGCAGTTCTTCAAAAGCATCGGCAAAACCAATAGTTCCAAGACCTACAGACTTAGTCGTACCGTTTGAGGTATCTGAAGACAAAAGCATCTCCACTTTACGATCAATCCGGAAACCATCTTTTTCTATCTCCCGATATGTCATTCCAAATTCAGGAGAAAGATGCATATTCGTAGCAATGACCTGCAACTGCAAGTCTTTGTCATTCTGGATGGCACCCATCAATCCTGACAATAGCCCGTATTCGGCCCTGCTACCTGTTATAACACATACTTTCTTCATAACTCAATAATTTCATCTTCTTCAAAATTCCGTTTGGCCTTTTTTCCTATGACATCAGTCCATTTCATCGGACTAAAACCTGTTCCTGGACGTTTGACCGTAAGATTCTGTTCCGAAAAAACATCTCCTGCCTTTATCGATTTAGCAGCAACGATACTTTTTCTAGCAACAGATATATTAGCCTGTTCGGAAGCCGAAACGCATTTCACTCCATCACCTAATGCCTGCTCTATATGACGGATAGAACTGACCATAGCCTTCAACTCATCAGGCTCCAAACTAGCCTTATGATCCGGGCCTGGCATATTTCGATCCAAAGTAAAATGCTTCTCAATCACTGTTGCTCCAAGAGCTACCGCAGCAACAGGAACTTCAATGCCTTGAGTATGGTCACTGTAACCTACATTGACACCAAACTCAGACTTTATCGTCAACATTGCACGCAAATTCACATCCTCAAAAGGTGTAGGATACTGCGTATTACAATGAAGTATTGTTATCTTGTCTTTCGTCAAACCAAAAGAGAGCAAGACATCCACAGCGTTATGGATATCCTGAACATCGCACATGCCTGTAGACATGATAACCGGCTCATTGAATTGAGCTATTTTTTTGATATACGGATAGTTGGTAATCTCACCAGAAGGAATTTTCCATAACCCCAAATTCAAAGAATGAAGATAATCCAAACTATCAAAATCAAAAGCAGTGGAGAAAAATCGGATGCCTCTCTTATTACAATGAGCTACAAGCTCCTCATGGTCACTCTTAGAAAGTTCCAACTTTTTCAGCATATCATACTGAGAATCATTACCGTCACCGATATTTTTTTTCTGATATTCAGCCTGCTTAGCATCCTTTTTTACCAACTTTTCAGCCTTAAAAGTCTGAAATTTGATTATATCCACACCTGCATCCACAGCAGCATCAATCAACTGCTTGGCAATCTCTAGCGAACCATTATGATTCACCCCAGCTTCTGCTATGATTAACGTATGATTCATCCCAACTTTTTCATTAATATGGCCGGATTGCCATTATATATACCAGGAACTTTCAGATCCTTACGGACTACAGAACCTGCGCCGATAATGCAATCGTTACAAATGGACTTTCCATTCACCATAACGGTCTGACTGCCGAGGAACGTCCTCTCTCCCACCTTGCAGTCTCCATTCACCATTGCTCCTGTAGAGATATGGCAAAAATTGCCCACAACAGCATCATGTTCGATATTTGATATAGTATTGATAATGCAATCCACACCTATCTGAGCACCTGCATTGACACAAGCATTATGAAGAACCACGGTACCCTCTCCTAATGACGCATATTTTGAGACATTAGCAGTGGAGGCAACTATTGTAGCCAAATGACCACCAGCAGCAATAACCTTATCGTGCAATTTAATACGAAGAGCAGGATCTTTGATAAAACCGAGAGTGATGACGAAATCACACTCATCAACATACTTCTGCATATCATCGTCAGAACCTATCACTTTGATCGTACCAATTACGGCATTACCTATTTTATCGGGAGTGTCCAGAACACCTTTGATGACAAAGCCTGCCGATTCCGCAGCCTCTATCACCGATTTGCAGTGACCTCCTCCTCCAACTAAAATTAAGGGTCTTTTCATTTCTTTAATCTCACACTTGATGGTAAATTCACAACCCTATCTGCAAAATAGATTGCATTTTTTAAACCGTCGTTCTCGCAGTTTTCAAACATCGGCAACCTGTTCATCAGCTCCCAGATTGGACGGGTCATTACACCATTATCATTTGTATATTCAAGGAACTCCAGCTGTGCTTCATGATCTTTCAACACAACGGCAGACAACCAATAATTGCTTCGACAGTCTGCTGGTTCCTCAAAGAACTGAATATCCGGATTATTTCTGAAGAAATCAGCATACGCATGAGCTGTTTCTCGTTTACTCTGCACATAACGTTCGATATTTTCAAGCTGTGCACATCCAAGAGCGGCATTAATATTTGGCATTCGGTAATTATAACCGATATGGTCGTGTTTGAATTCCCAACGGTGAGGTATTTTTGCCTGCGTTGTTATGTGTTTGGCATAAGTTGCCAACTCTTCATCATTAAACAACATCATTCCTCCACCACCTGTCGTGATAGTCTTATTTCCATTGAAACTGAGAGCTCCAATTTTTCCAAATGTACCGGTATGTTTGCCCTTGTAAAAAGATCCAATACTCTCTGCCGCATCTTCCACAAGTTCTATATGCCACTCAGTACAAAGTTCTGCCAGTTTATCTATTTTCACTGGAATACCAAAGGTATGCATAGGTATGCACGCCTTTACTCTACGGCCTGTATTTTTGTTAAAACACTCACCTTTGCGTATCTCCGCATTCTTTTCCAACCATGATTTCATTGCCGATGGAGAAAATCCCATCGTATCCATATCCACATCTATGAAAACTGGATGTGCGCCGATATAACTGAGCGCATTACATGTTGCGATAAACGTAAGTGGCTGAGTCAATACCTCATCGTCTCTTTCCACACCTGCAAGCATCAATGATATATGAAGTGCATTGGTTCCGCTCACACAGACTACAGCACGCTTACAGCCGACATATTCCGCAACATCCTTCTCAAATCGGTCTACGAACTGTCCTACACTGCTTACAAAAGTCGTATCTATACATTCGTTAAGGTACTTCTTTTCGTTACCCATAAAAACAGGAACGGAAAGAGGTACTCTCTCTTCCTGAAACAAGTCCTTTATAAAATCTGTTATCTTCTTAAATTCCATAATAAACAAGCATAATCAATTAAATAGTCATTATTTACATCTTTTGATCCAAATTTTTACCCTTTTCTTCGTGTTCAAAATTTGGAATGAATTCCTTGATTGCTTTTACCACCTCCTCTTTTGTGAAGTTAGGTTCAGCAAAGATGTTTTCTATTTTATCGAAGAAAGCGGAAACTTCAGACATTGGTCTGGTTTTTTTCTCTTCAATTACACCTAGACTTTTGAAACGTTCCAGATTGATCTGTTCTCCTGGCACATAAAATTCCTCAAATGGTTTCTCTCCTGTTGTATCGCTTTTGAAATAAACCACCGGATAATCATTAGAATCGTAAGGCATCTCTGCCGCAAATTTTTTGGCCTCTTCGTCTGTAGCAAAATTCTTTTTTTCTCGTCCTTGTGCTTTTACATAATCATCGCAGATTGCAGAAAATGTAAGCATCTGTTTCTCTCCTAATTTTGGAAAGAAAACCTCACCAGACTTTCCTAAGACACAAGCAAGCATGCAAATCTGACCGCTCTCTTCCGGACTTACAAAATACCTCTTCACATCATTTGGCGCAGCAAGTGGCTGTTTACTCTCAATACGATGCTGCCATCCATCAGGAAGAGATCCATTGGAAAAGGCTACATTGGCAAACCGAGCCGTAGTTACAGGGAATTTCTGATTATATGCCATAACCAAATCCTCCATTATACGTTTTGAAGCACCCATAATGTTCACTGGATTTGCTGCTTTATCTGTACTCACACAGAAGAAATGTTTAGGCGGATATATAGACAACAGATCCATCAATTTTTTTGCTTTGACATCGTTGTTTTCTATAAGAGCTTGCACGCTCCATTTATCTTTTTCAGAGCGTACATGTTTGTGTGCAGAAAAATTAGCAACAATATCAAACCCTTTTTCTTCGCGGAAAACACGTTCAAAAATAGGATCAGAAAAATTTAATGTGTATGCACGGTACTCTTCAGGAACATACATTCCATAGGTAGATCGTAAGTTACGAGTCAATTCAGCCAATCCGTTTTCATTGAGGTCTATGACCACAAGTTTAGAAGGCTTAAATGGCAATAATGCACGTATGAAAGATGAGCCAATGGAACCGGCACCTCCTATCACACACACACTTTTTCCGCAAATATCTTGAGTCAACCTCTCTCTGTTTGATTCTATATCTGGAATGAACATGCTTTCATTACGTTTTGTAACATGTTCTGATATGAATTTCGATTTTATAAACATAAGATATTGAATTACAATCTATTTTTTATAATAAGATTCTTTTATCCTTAAAAATTTCTTTAAAAAAACAAGAATCCAAATTAAAAGCAATAATTTGAGTCCTGCTTGGTATTATATAAAACTTTTAACCAAGCAGTTATATGAAATAATCAGAAAGTTCAGAGATTGATTGTCTCCATTAAATCAACTTTCTTCAAAATAAAAATACATCAAACAAAATATTTCTCACAATAATAATGAAAAATAAGCGATTACAAAGGTAAAAAACATTTTGGATACCATAAAGAATGGCTCATATTTATAATCTCTTTTCTGAAAAATAATCCTAACATCCTATCATAGTATTTTTTCTATGTTTCATAACTCTCCTATTTAATTCGTTGAACAAATGAATTTGCAGCAGAATATATCTTAAGGGGCGTTCTATAGATTAATCTACTGACAATTAGTCATTTAAATTGTATTTGGAATGATATTTGTTATAGTTTGAGTATAAACCATCGTAAATATGCAGAAAACGACTATATAC
>Ga0116173_1003811_pt1 | contig 11137 bp, 8 predicted proteins | sample AD_UKC085_MetaG_FD_89800 | JGI IMG/M metagenome (GOLD analysis project Ga0116173, IMG submission 89800) | Active sludge microbial communities of municipal wastewater-treating anaerobic digesters from USA - AD_UKC085_MetaG | ecosystem: Engineered > Bioreactor > Anaerobic > Digestate | place: USA...
CAGTACGTAAGGTCGTTCACCCAGCCCATAGCCCAGTCAGCCCAGATAGCGAACGTCTTGCAGTCGACGGCTGCGGCCGCCGAGAGGGTGTTCGAGTTCATAGACGAAAAGGAAGAAGAGCCGGACGTAAAGGAGCCCGCGAGCACCGCCGACATCAAGGGCGAGGTTGTGTTCGACCACGTGCACTTCGGCTATGACGCCGACAAGCCTGTGATAGGCGACTTCAGCGCCTTCATAAGGCCCGGCCAGAGGGTCGCCATCGTAGGGCCCACGGGTGCCGGCAAGACGACCATAGTAAAGCTCCTCATGAGGTTCTACGAGCTGCAGGGAGGAAGGATCCTCATCGACGGCACCGACACCAGGCAGTTCAGGCGCGACGAGCTCAGGAACGTTTTCGGCATGGTGCTTCAGGACACTTGGCTTTTCAACGGCACGATCATGGAGAACATCCGCTATGGAAGGCAGGAGGCGACGGACGAGGACGTCAAGGAGGCTGCCAAGGCCGCACACGTGCATAGGTTCGTAAAGACGCTGCCTGACGGGTACAACATGGTGCTAAACGAAGAGGCGAGCAACATATCCCAGGGGGAGAAGCAGCTCCTCACCATAGCGAGGGCGATCCTGGCGGACCCAAGGTGCTCATACTCGACGAGGCGACGAGCTCGGTCGACACCAGGACAGAAGTGCTCATCCAAAGGGCGATGGACAACCTCATGCACGGCAGGACCAGCTTCATAATCGCCCACAGGCTCTCGACCATAAGGGACGCCGACCTGATACTCGTCATGGACAACGGCGACATAGTCGAACAGGGGACGCACGAGGAGCTTCTCAAGCAGAAGGGCTTCTACTCGGAGCTGTACCTCAGCCAGTTCGAGACTGGGCTGGTGTCCTGACGCCCGTTTTCATTCCCCTCCAGCGTGTGCACATATTGTGCACAAGGGCACGGGGAATGGAAAGGTACGGAGATATTCCATACATGTATCAATAATAGAACGAAGACCGCCTTAGGGCGGTTTTCCTTTTACACGGACACCATCCTCGCTTATAATCTCTATTGGTTCTACGTCAAACTTTCTTGCGAGGTGCACATATGGGTAAAGAAGAAAGCGTAATCACGCTCATCGCGGGCTTCATGCGCGCCAAGAGGGCGAGGATGGACAAGTTGCTGACCGGCCAGGGCATACATCCGGGCCAGGCCCCCATGCTGTTCTCCATATTCAAGGACAACGGGCTCACTCAGAAGCAGCTGGGCGAGAGGATGCACCTGAGGCCGGCGTCGGTGACGATTATGCTCAAACGCCTCCAGAGGGCGGGCCTGATCGAGAAGACCCCCGACACGAAGGACCTCAGGGTGTTCAGGATCTACCTCACGGAAAAGGGCAGATCGCTCAAAGACACCGTCATGAACGCGGTGGAGGCCGTGGAACAGGACGCCATCAGCGGACTGGGCGCCGAGGACATAGCGTCGCTCAGGAAGATGATGACGACTATGAGGGGCAACCTCGAGAAGGCCTCCGGGGACTGACCCGGAAGCCCTTAAGGGGCCCTAGCCTGCCGGGAAGAAGGATCCGCTTGAAAAGACTGTTCGGCTATATGAGACCCTACAGGCTGGCGGCGCTGGCAGCACCGCTGCTGATGCTGCTGGAAGTCGCCGCCGACCTGATACAGCCTAAGATGATGGCCAGGATCGTGGACATCGGCATAGCCAACCGCGACCTGGCATACGTATACCGCACCGGGGCCGGCATGATAGGAATCGCCCTCATAGGGCTCATCGGCGGCACGGGCGCCACCATACTCTCCTGTACGGTCGCCGCGAACTACGGCAAGGACCTAAGGGGCGGGCTCTTCGAGAAGGTGCAGTCCTTCTCGTTCGCAGAGCTCGACCGATTCAAGACGGCATCGTTGATTACCCGCCTCACCAACGACGTTACCCAGATACAGCACATCGTCATGCTGAGCCTAAGGATGCTCGTACGAGCGCCTCTCCTTGCAATAGGCGGCATCATCATGGCGCTTTCCATAAACGCGGGGCTCGCCTCGGTCCTTCTGATATCCCTTCCGCTTTTAAGCGTCGCCCTTGCGCTCATCATGGCCAGAAGCTTCCCGATGTTCTCCGTCGTACAGAAGAGGATAGACAAGCTCAACAGCGTGATGAGGGAGAATCTCACGGGCGCGAGGGTGGTGAAGGCCTTCGTAAGGTCCGACTACGAGAAGGCCCGCTTCGCCAAGGCCAACGAGGGCCTGTCGGGCGCCTCCCTAAGGGCGATAAGGACGGTCAACCTAACGACGCCCGCGATGATGACGGCCCTTAACATAAGCCTCGTCGCCGTGCTGTGGTTCGGCGGTGTAAAAGTAAACGTCGGGTCGATGAGCCTCGGCGAGGTGATGGCTTTCGTGAACTACATCACCCAGATACTCATGGCCCTGCAGATGGTGGCGTTCCTTACGGTCAACATATCCCGCGCGAAGGCATCCTCCGACCGCCTGGTGGAGGTGCTGAACGCCGAAGCTTCGATATACAGCCCCAAAGCGCCGGTCGGCGCGCCGTCTAAGGGCATGGTGGAGTTCAAGGACGTAAGCTTCAACTACGAGGGCGCATCGGGCGATCCGGTGCTAAAAAGTGTCGATGTGACCGCCTTTCCCGGTCAGACGCTCGCCATATTGGGCGCCACGGGATCGGGCAAGTCCACGCTGGTGAACCTCATTCCGCGCTTCTTCGACCCGACGGCGGGCAGGGTGCTGGTCGACGGCACCGACGTGCGCGACATGGACCTCAAGGCCCTAAGGGATTCAGTGGGCATGGTGCTGCAGGACCCGGTGCTCTTCACTGGCACCATAAGGGATAACATAAGGTGGGGCAAGGCCGACGCGACCGACGAGGAGGTAATTGAGGCCGCAAGGGTCGCCCAGGCACACGATTTCATAGCATCCTTCCCGGAAGGCTATGACACTATGGTGGGCCAGAAGGGCGTCAACCTCTCGGGAGGGCAGAAGCAAAGGCTCGCGATTGCGCGCCCTAGTCAGGAAGCCCAGGATACTGGTGCTGGACGACAGCACCAGCGCGATCGACATGGGCACCGAGGAGAGGTTGCAGGCCGCCCTGAAGGAGTACATGAAGGGCAGGACGACCATCGTCATAGCCCAGAGGATAAGCTCGGTGATGGACGCCGACGACATAATAGTGCTCGAAGACGGGCAGGTAGTAGCCGAAGGCACGCACCACAGGCTGATGGAAGACAGCGAAGTCTACAGGGACATCGTCCGCTCCCAGCTCGGCGCGGAGGTTGTCTGATGGACGAGAAGAAGACGAGAGGAACGGAAAACGCGCCGTCAGGCGCGAAGGGCCCGATATCGGTCGAAGCCTACAGCAAGGCCGGCTACGACAGGCCGTCCGCCGTGCCCCCGCCCGTCTTCCAAAGGCCGGGCGTCGTTCGCGGCCCAGGCTTCGGAGGCGGCCCCGGCAGGAGGTTCACCAGCGAGTTCTCCAAGGCCAAAAACACCAGAGGTACGGTATTAAGGCTCTGGGGCTACCTGAGGAAGCACCGGGCCCTTCTGTGGCTGGTGTTCCTCCTCGCGGTGCTCAGCTCGGCCTCATCCCTGGTGGGCCCGTATCTCATCGGCCGGGCCATAGACGCTATGATGGGCGGCAAGGGCGCTGTGGACTTCACCAGGATCGCAAGGATCGGCGCCATGCTCACCGCGATATACCTGCTTGGCGCGGGAGCCTCGTGGCTCACCACCTATTACATGACGGAAGTCTCCCAGAAGACCGTCCGCGGCCTCAGGAAGGACCTCTTCGCCAAGGTGCAGGCCCTGCCTGTCTCCTACTTCGACGCAAGGCCGCACGGGGAGCTGATGAGCAGGCTCGCCAACGACGTCGACAACGTCGACGCAGCCCTTTCCCAGGGAGTGACGCAGGCCTTCACGAGCGTGCTGTCCGTGGTAGGCTCTTTCGCCATGATGTTGTGGCTGAGCCCGCTGCTTACGCTACTGAGCCTCGCCGCCATACCCATAAGTGTGGCCTTCACGGGGGCGATCTCCAAGCGCACGCGCCGCTACTTCACGAAGCAGGCCGGCGACCTCGGGGAGCTGAACGGCTTCATAGAGGAGACCATATCGGGCCAGAAGGTAGTAAAGGCCTTCGGGCGCGAGAAGGCGCTGGAGGACGAGTTCGGTACGATAAGCGAGAAGCTGAGGAGGTCCGGCCTTCTGGCGCAGATCTATTCGGGCATGGTCCCCAGGGTCATGATAATGGTGAACAACCTCAGCTACGCCCTGGTCTCGGTAGCGGGCGGCATCCTGGTGGTAAAGGGCCAGGTCAGCGTGGGGCTCATAGCGAGCTTCCTCAACTACTCAAGGCAGTTCGCAAGGCCCATAAACGAGATCGCCAACCAGTACAACCAGCTCCAGTCCGCGATAGCGGGGGCCGAGCGCGTCTTCGAGGTCCTGGATGAGAAGAACGAGCATGCCGAAAGCGAGCCCGGCTACAGGCCTGATCTTGTCAAGGGCAACGTCAGGTTCGACTCCGTCGACTTCTCCTACGAGAGGGGTGTCCCTGTGCTGAAGGACGTGGACATCGACGCGAAGGAGGGCATGACGGTGGCGCTGGTCGGACCCACGGGGGCCGGCAAGACCACGGTGGTGAACCTGCTGATGCGCTTCTATGACGTCGACGCCGGTTCCATACGAGTGGACGGGCGGGACATAAGGACCCTGGACAGGGACGCCCTGAGAGGTTCCATCGGCATAGTCCTGCAGGATACATACCTCTTCTCGGAGACGGTGAGGGAGAACATCAGGTACGGAAGGCTTGCGGCTACCGATGACGAAGTCGAGGCCGCTGCCAGGACCGCCAACGCGGACACGTTCATAAGGCGCCTGCCGGAAGGCTACGACACCGTGCTCAACGAGGACGGGGGCAACCTCAGCCAGGGCCAGAGGCAGCTCATCGCGATCGCCAGGGCCATACTGGCGGACCCTTCGATACTTATTCTGGACGAGGCGACGAGCTCGGTCGACACCAGGACTGAGATGCACATACAAAGGGCGCTTCTGGATCTCATGCAGGGGCGCACCAGCTTCGTGATTGCCCATCGCCTGAGCACCATAAAAGGTGCCGACACCATCCTCGTCATCAAGGAGGGCCGGATCGTCGAGCGCGGCACGCACGCGCAGCTGATGCAAGCGGGCGGCTTCTACTACGGCCTATACGCCAGCCAGTTCAAGAGGCACGAGGCGCTCACGGCCGGAGTCTAGAGGCAGGACAAAAGGCCGGCAGCAGCTTATACGCCGATGCATAGAACTTGCCCGCGGGGGTTACATAAGGCGCCCCTTACTGGTAGAATTATGTTATAAACACCTTTTGCGGCAGGTTGTATGAATGGAAGAAAAAGGCGATTTCAGCAAGAAGAACGTGGCGGCGGACCTCGCCCTCGTGGTGATATGCATCATCTGGGGCACGACGTTCGCCATCGTCAAGAACACCGTCAAGGTGGTCGACCCGATACTGCTTATCGCCCTCAGGATGATCATCGCCTCGATAATCGTGACCTTCCTCTGCTGGAGGAGGGGCCTACTTAAGAGGATGGGCGGTGAGACCTGGAGGTCGGCGGCAGTAGTCGGGATTTTCGTCTACATGGGATTCGTGCTGCAGACCATAGGCATCTCCCTGACCACCGCGACCAAGACCGGCTTCATAACCGGCCTCGCCGTCGTGTTCACGCCGATGCTCTCGCCCTACATACTCAAGAAGAACCCCGAATGGTACTCCTGGCTCGGCGTAGCCATCGCCGTATTAGGGCTGGGCATGCTTTCCCTGGACGGCTGGCAGATGCCGTCGGTGGGCGACATATACGTGCTGGCGTGCGCGCTCTGCTTCGGGTTCCAGATCGTTCTTTTGGAGAAGTACTCCCCCAGGCTCAACGGGCTGCTACTTTCGATGGCCCAGTTCATATGGATAGGCTTGCTGGCCCTTGCCACGGCGGCGCCGAAGCTGCCCGAGGTCATGGACTTCACGCCCCAGATATGGCTCATCATAATATATCTAGGCGTCATGGCCACGGCCGTGTGCTTCATGGTCCAGACAATAGCCCAAAGATACGTGCCAGCCGTCAGGGCTGCGATCATACTCCAGCTGGAACCAGTGATGGGCTTCTTCTTCGCCTGGCTGCTGCTTGGTGAGAAGCTCAACACGAGGCAGCTTATCGGCGCGCTCATGATACTGGCGGCGGTGGGCGTCTGCCAGTACGGCGACTATCGCAAAACGAGGAGGGAGCGGTTCGATGTACCTTTTGGAAAGGGCCCTGGAACGCGCAAGCCGGCTTGGGGCCTCATACGCAGACGCGAGAAGGGTGAACAGGAAGACACAGGGGATATTGGTTAGGGACGGTGCCCTTGAGACGATAAGCGAAGGGAGCGACGAGGGCTACGGCGTAAGGGTCTTGGTAGACGGCGCCTGGGGCTTCGCGGCCTCGAACTCCATGTCGGAAGAGGACGCCGCGAAGACGGCCGGGCTTGCCGTCGAGTACGCCAAAGCCGCAAGGCCCATGCTCAAGCGCAAGGCCGAGATAGGCGAGTGCCGGGGCGAGGCCGCGTACTGGAAAGCCCCGATTGAGGTGGATCCTTTCACCGTGCCGATAGGCGACAAGGTGGGCCTGTTAATTAAGGCGACGCTCGCCGCCAAGGGATATTCGCCGAAGGTGAGGCAGGCCAAGGCGACGATGGACTTCATTACGGAGAAGAAGCTGTTCATGTCGACCGAAGGGGCCAGAATCGAGCAGGAGTTCACCGAATCCGGCGCCGGCGTCACGGTGATGGCGCTGGGCGACGGGGACATGCAGGTCAGGTCCTACCCGGGATCCTTCGGGGGCAACTTCAAGCAGGCGGGTTATGAGTTCGTGCTGGCCCAGAGGCTGGAGGAAGGGGCGCTCAAGTCGGCCGAGGAGGCCGTGGCCCTGCTCACGGCAGAGCAGTGCCCTTCGGGCGAGATGACGCTGATCCTGCTTCCGGAGCAGCTGGCGCTGCAGATACACGAAAGCTGCGGTCATCCCGTCGAGCTGGATCGCGTATACGGGACCGAGGCGGCCTACGCCGGCACGAGCTTCCTTACGACGGACAAGCTCGGAAGAGGGTTCAAGTACGGCTCGGACTGCGTGGACCTCTACCAGTGCAGCATAACCGAAGGCGGGCTTGGCACTTTCGCGTACGACGACGAGGGCATGCCGTCCTCGAGGACCCCCCTCGTCGTAAAGGGCGAGTTCGTAGGATATCTCATGGGCAGGGAATGGGCGGCGAGGCTCGGGCTTTCTTCCAACGCCGCGATGAGGGCCGACGGCTGGTCCAGGACGCCCATCGTAAGGATGACCAACGTATGCCTCGCGCCTGGCGGCGAGACGCTGGAGAAGCTCATAGCGGGAACCAAGGACGGCGTCATGATGGACGGGATCAAGAGCTGGAGCATCGACGACAGGAGGGTGAACTTCCAGTTCGGCTGCGAGATAGGCTGGAGGATAAAGGACGGCAGGATAACGGGGATCGTGAAGAACCCGACCTATACGGGATCGACGCCCGAGTTCTGGGGAAGCTGCGACGGCGTTGCAAGCCAGGACGAGTGGGTGCTGTGGGGCGTGCCCAACTGCGGCAAGGGCGAGCCTATGCAAGTGGCCCACGTGGGGCACGGCTGCGCTCCGGCCAGGTTCAGGAACGTGAAGGTAGGTGTCGGCAGATGGTAGGCAGGGAAAGCATAGAAAAGGCACTGGCAGAGGCCCTGGCCACCGTAAGGGGCGCCGAGGCCGACATAGTGGCCGTCGACACCGAGATAAGGCTCGCGCGCTTCTCCAACAACGAGATACACCAGAACAGCGTACTTTCGGACACCGACTTCACCGTGCGGGTGGCGCGCGGCCAGAAGGTCGGGATGATCAAGACGAACAGGGTATCCGAGCTCAAGGACGCCGTGAGGAAAGCATATGACGTGGCGGGCCTGCTGCCCGATTCTCCCATATTCGCAGGACTACCGGAACCGGCGGAGTACAGGAAGGTCAACGCCTTCAGCAAGGACACCGGAGATTTCTCCTCATACCAGATGGCCGATGCGGCGCATGAGGCGATAAAGAGGGCCGAGGCGGCGAAGGTCACAGCAGGGGGCACGGTGAGGACTTCGATACTGGGTACCCAGGTCATGAGCACTAAGGGCGTGAAGGCCTACAACCTCAGCAGCACCGCGCAGTACAAGGTGGTTGCGATGAGCGACGCCTGGGGGACGGGCCTTTCGAACGGGGCCGCGGTGTCGGTCAAGGACATAGATTTCGGGGCCGTAGCAGCGATCGCAGTGGATAAGTGCCTGAGGTCGGCGGACCCTGAGCCTCTGGAAGCCGGGGAGTACGAGGCGGTGCTAGAGCCCAACGCGGTGTCCACGATGCTCAACGTCCTGGCGATGTGCGGCATCGACGGCATGATGTACCACGAGGGCAACAGCTTCGCGACCGGCAGGATGGGCCGGCTCGTGACCAATCCCATGGTAAGCATAGCGGACGACGGGCTCGCGCCCGACACCGTGCAGATGCCCTTCGACTACGAAGGCGTCCCGCGCCGGAAGGTGGAGATCATAAGGTCCGGCGTGATGTCGGGTATGCTGTTCGACTCGTCCTCGGCCAAGCTGGAGGGAACGGAGTCGACCGGGCATGCCATGATGCCAGGAGCCAAGTTCGCGGACCAGGCCATGCATTTAAGGCTCGCCCCGGGGGACTCCGACGTGGAATCGATGATAAGGGCCACCAAGAAGGGCATACTCATAACCAGGTTCCATTACGTGAACCCGATACACCGAGTGAAGACGATGTTCACCGGCATGACCAAGGACGGCACGTTCCTCATCGAAAACGGCAAGGTGACCAGGCCTTTGAGGAACCTGAGGTTTACGGATTCCATACTGGACGGGGTCCTGAAGAACGTGGAGCTGATCGGACGGAAGACGGAGCTCTTCTCGACCGATGTGACGCTTCCCGAAGGTTACGTAGTACCGGCGATAAAGACGGCCAAGTTCAACTTCACGGGGTCCACCGATCATTGATACGATTGTCAAGACGATGACAATAGCACGCCACTGATACGGCGCTTTTATGCGAACATCGGCGTAAACCTCAGAACAACGTAGGAGGGAAACCGATGCAAAACGCTGATCGCACTCTACCTAGTAAAAAAGCGATGAATAAGGGAGCATATCCCGTAATGGCCGTCCTCGTGGCGGCCATTGTCATCCTAGCATGCATGGCACCTAGGGCTTCGTCTGCTACAGTGAAAGCAATAGAAATCCAGACAGAAGAAGGCTGGTGCCGCGACGTCTTCACCGACGGCACCCTGGAAATCAGGTTCGGTATCGTCAATGCCGATACCTATGTCATGCTTACAAACTACGGGAAGAAGATCATCAGGTTCAACTTCCCAACAGATTCACTGGAGCTGCCAGGCGACGGCAGGAAGACCGTCGTATACCTTGCCGACTTCAGGTTCACGAGCAGCATGAACGTAGTCTATGAAGAGAAATCCCTCTCTGATAAGCATAAACCTGAAGTGGTAAATCCCTGGGAGGAGAAGAAGAAACCGACCTTCTCCCCGAATTATGTCGAGAGGATGCGCCCCCTGGATAATCCATTGTTCATACCTTCAGGCAGGGCCCTGTTCCTGAAGATCGGCCTCACTAATAGGAAACCCGTGTATGAGTCACTGGGAGAATTCGGCGTGGCGGATTATAAGAGGTTCTACGAGAGCTTGGAGGGGTTCGAAAAAGGCGCTTCTTTTAGGTGGAATATTGAATACGAAGCTGCAGGACAGACGTATTCCAGGGTAATATGCCTGAGGCTGTCGATATAGGTTAAATACCATCTCGGCATTAACTCGGACAAGGAGGAAACGATGAAGAAGCACCTTCTAGCATTGGCACTTTTAACCGCCACCGTGTTTCTGGCTGGATGCATATCAGGTTACGGGGTTGAGTTCGTAGGAGAAAAGGGCTCATCGGATGAGTTCGCCAATGGACATCTAGCGATGGACTTCGAATTGGGCAAGTCCGACGCTGTGCTAACGATCAGGAACACCACGGTCGGTACGATAACCCTGTACTGGCCGGAGAATTCCTTTATCCTCCCGGATGGGACCGCCTACACCCTGGTGTATCTTGAAGGCATGTCCTGTTACGGCGCTTTGGAGGATAATGTCGGATACTTATTCTTACTCGAAAGTGGTCGTGACGACATCACCGTGAGCGTCGTCAACGGATCCGGCGTAGACTTGAAAGAGGAGGAGTTTGTTAGCTTCCTGCCTAGGAAGATAAGCGAAAAGGGCCAAATTTCCTTCAGGGTCGCGCTCGTGCGAGACCCTTACGATTTCACGAGTCCGCTAAAAGTCCGCCCGGGCACCGATGACTTCAACCGTTTCCCTGCCAAGCTGGGAAGATATGAACCAGGACAGACGTTCAGCTGGAAATTCAAGTACTCGCTACAAGGATGCGACGAGCTAATTGACGATGAAGTAGTCTTCAGGCTCGTGCGCTAGAGCAGCGCTTGGCCAGTATAATTGGCTTTAGGGGACGTCGCGCTACCGTAATAGCCCGTGTAGAAGACTTGAATGGGCAAGACCGAGCTGAACAGACAGATCGCGCTGGTCAAAGACCCGGATGATTTCACGAGCTCACTGAAGCCGCACCTTTTTGACAACGAATACTGCCTCGTCCATGTGAAGATAGATAAATTCCGACCTGGAAAGCAATTTAGGTGGAGGTTCTAGTACCTTCTGCCGAAAATCGGAATACCTGTCGATGATGAGGTGGAATTAAGCCTGGCAAGATGGTGCGAGCTGGGGATAACGTTTGACGGGTGGATTGCACGGACAAGATGGATGGTCTCGACATGCCGAAGGCCGGCCCGGACAAAGCTCCAAGGGCCGGCCTTCTGATATTCCCAATCTGGTTCGCCCCTAAACTACGGGGATCATATCCCCCTCGTACTTGACTTCGAAATATGTGAAAATGATAGATGTTTCGTCACTGCTCCACCCATAAATGTGAGGACAGTACAGGCCAGATGTATTACCTATGATGGCGTACGGTGCGCCTATGGCCGTCCCGTTGAGCTCG
>Ga0116173_1003812_pt1 | contig 11128 bp, 8 predicted proteins | sample AD_UKC085_MetaG_FD_89800 | JGI IMG/M metagenome (GOLD analysis project Ga0116173, IMG submission 89800) | Active sludge microbial communities of municipal wastewater-treating anaerobic digesters from USA - AD_UKC085_MetaG | ecosystem: Engineered > Bioreactor > Anaerobic > Digestate | place: USA...
CAGGAACATCGAAGCGGATATCGCCATCGATATCGGACAATGGTCCCGGACCAGCGCCATCTTGGCCAGATGTTCCGGCGCGGTCGAACGGATCGGATTCACCCGAAAATGGCAGGGACGCCGTGCCGGTTTCACAACCACGGTCTGCCACCAAAACACCTGCCACGAGGTCGTCAATTTTTTCAATTTATTTTCCGCACTTCACCCGTCTGCCGGTTTTTCAGTCAGCGATTGCACCCCCAGCATCAGCCCACCTGCCGATTTCACATCCTCCTTCCCTGAAACGAACGCGGACCATGTCCCGGATCAGCTACTTGTGCTGCATCTTTTTCCCGGCGGCACGGCTTCATCGATGAAAGAATTGAATGGGGAACAGTCCTCAACCCTGATCAAAGCCTTGATCAGCGCGGGGTACAGGATAGCCTTGACGGGTGGCCCGGAAAACACGCTTCGAGCCGCTGAAATCATCCGGGCTGCATCGTTCCCAGAAAAAAAACTGACCAGTGCCTGCGGATGGCGTGTGCGGGAAACGGCCAATCTGATCCGGAGAGCGCGGGCTGTGATCTCCGTCAATACCGGCATCATGCATCTGGCTGCCGCCATCGGCACACCACTTGTCGCCATCCATGGCCCGACAAACCCCGTGCGCTGGGGTCCGCTTGGCGATAAGAAAACGATACGCGTTGTTTCTTCACAGGCGGGCTGTCTTGCATGTCTGGATCTCGGAGGGGAATATGCCTGCCACCCCGGAAGAGAACAACCCGCCTGCATGAGAGCTGTTGTGACAAGTGACATTCTTTCCGCTCTCGAGAGTGTAATTTCCGGTCACACCAGGAAAGGAGACAGGCCGTTTTGACCACGCTCATCCCGGAAATCAGGCCGAAAAATTCAGTAGAAATACGGATTGAAGATCCAGAAATAATACGGCAGAATAGGACGTGTCAAAATTGCCCGGAATTGGATGGGCCCACTCAAGAGGAGTGAATATGCTCGGAAATTTGAAAATCGGTCTACGGCTCACGCTGTCCTTTGCCATCATTCTTGTTATGATTGGAGTAATGGTTTTTGTCAGCATCCTGTCAATGAACGATGTGCAGAACAAGCTGGTTCGCATCGTGACTGTCAACAGTGCGAAGATGGCACTGGCCAACGATTTGTTGGATCTTCATGCCATCCGCATCAATGCCATCAAAAATTTCGTCATCTTCTCGGATGACAAAGCCATGGCGGACGAGATGAAAACGCTGGAACATGCACGTGCCGAGAGCGATAAATGCGAGCAAAAGCTCTTGGCGATGGAAATGACGACCAACGAACGGGCCATATTGACTTCGTACCAGGATCAGATGAAAACCTGGCTCGGTATCAATACCCGTCTCCTCGAGGCTGCCAAAAAAAATGACATCAAGGCTTGTGAAGCCATTATCCACAATGAGTCCGAACCAGCCGGGGGCAGGGCACTCAAACTCCTGCATGACCTCATTAACTATCAGACGCAACGAACAGCCATGCGGTACGAAGAGTCCAAGGACGCATACCAATCGGCTTTCACCCTGCTTCTTGTTCTCTCCGCTGTTGTCCTTTTCCTGACCATCGTCCTGGCCTTTTTCCTCACCCGCAGCATCACAAAACCCCTGGCCGCCATGGTACTTCGTGTCCAGGATATCGCCGAAGGGGATGGCGACCTGACCCAGAGAGTCGATCTCTCCTCAAAAGACGAACTGGGTGTCTTGGCCGGCTGGATCAACAAATTCATCGAGAACCTGGCCAAAGATGTCCGCGGTATTGCTGAAGCATCCGGCGAGGTCGCCACCGCAGCAGGCGAGACAAACCAGGTCAGCGAAAGCCTTGCTGCAGCAACCGAGCAGATTTCGCAGCAGGCTCAGACCATATCGGCCGGGGCCGCCGAGATGAATCAGGCACTCCAGACAATTGCCAGCTCGATCGAAGAAATGTCCATCTCCGTAGGCGAAGTCGCCCGAAAAGCAGCCGAAGCGGCACAGGCCACCGGGGAAGCCAACACAGCCGCCGCACAGATGGATGTCGTTGTCAACGAGCTCGGTTCCCATGCCCAGGCCATCGGCAGGGTTGTAGAACTGATCGGTACCATAGCCAGCCAGGTCAATCTGCTCGCCCTGAATGCCGCCATCGAAGCCGCGTCTGCGGGAGATGCCGGTCGCGGTTTTGCCGTTGTCGCCGCTGAGGTCAAGGAGCTCGCCGAACAGGCCTCAACCTCGACCGATGAAATCAAGCAGACCGTCGCCCTGATACAGAAGAGCACCGGGGGCACCATGGAAAACATGAAAGTCATCCGGAGTGTCATCGACCGGGTTGATCAGATCAGCGGAGCGATTGCCAGCTCGGTCGAGGAACAGGCTATCACCGCCAAAGAAATCGCCGGAAATGTCAACCAGACTTCTGTTGCATCCAATGAAGTCTCGCAGAACATCAGCGGAATCGCGGAGGCCTCGCGAAGCGGCGCCGAGGGGGCGATCAAGGTCAACGGAATCGCCACAACAGTCGTCGACCGTGCCAATCGTGTGGCAAGTATTGTCTCGAAGTTCAAAACCTGAAATTCGAAACATCTTTCTGTCAGATTCCACCCGGCCACAAACTGGCCGGGTTTTTTCAAGTTTCATCATGCTGACGGGGTATGCGAACGGAACTTGCAGCGCAGACTGTCGCATCCCTGTCCACGCTGTCCTCAAGCACCGCTCAGTCAAAACCAAAAACTTAGGGCTTGCTCTTCCTGATCAAACGCTTGCCGGCAAGGGGCCATGGAATTTCATCCGAAAAAAATCCGGCGGCTTTGGCATGTCCACCGCCTCCGAATTTTTCGCATGTCTTCGAGACATCAATATCATCCCTCAACGTATAGAGCGAAATCTGATACCGCTCGCCGTTGTACATATAAGCGATGCAGACATCATAGGTCTTTTCAAGTTCCTCAAACATGGCCGAGTTTCCGCGAAGATTGCAGGCCACGGCCTTATAGCCGTCAATCTCGGTTTCATAAGCATATTCACGGACCATTCGTGCTCTTCGTTTTGATTCATAGGCATGGATGGCACGGCCCGGGACAAGGAGTGGTTCAAGCGTGTCGATACCGGATCCTGGAACAAGATATCCTTCCCAAAACACACTTTTCGGGGAGATATCGACAAGATCCAGTCCATAATGCAGTGCCCGTGTGTCATCACCAAATTCGAATCGCCATATATCCTGATCTCCGATCAGGGCGACAATTGAAGGCATCGCCTGTTCCGGAAAAAAATGTCGCCAGGCCAAAACGCAGGCCGCTTCACCGACTTCACGAATTCCGGGCATGCCCAGTTCCGTAGCCCATGGACCGTTTTTTTCAATGGCCGAAATATGGTGATCGACCCAGACGATATCATGCGTCCTCTCCCACAAACGATCTCTTTCGGGCGGAAGATTGATATCCAACACGACAACCCGTTCATCCTTTTCTATCTCATCGTACGGGAAACTCATCTCGTGCCGCCATGCGATATACTTGCCCTCCCCATTGTAATACCGTGCAGCAATCGCTGCCGCACAACATCCATCGGGATCAAGATGGAAAAAAATCTTCATGTCAGCGTCCTTGTTTCAAGTATGGTGCAGATCAGCACACATGTACCCGGGAAAGATAGTCAAATCCCGCAACTGTGCATTTCAGCAATATTCATGAGAAACATGGCACCATATGCGCAGCCCGGTCCTCTCCTGTATGAAAACGGAGGACACATACATGGATGTCAATCTGTCGGATGTGGCAAGAGTACGCACATACGGAAAAATTGTTTTCCGCTGCCGTCTGCAAAAATCGGCAAACACGTTCTACAGCCAGCACTGGATGCACTTCTCAAAAGCATGCCGTCGGGCTCTCACGCGTTTTGCACAGGCTCTCAAAGGAGGCACACTCCGTATCGAAGAGCGAAGCCGGTTTCTGACACGACGGGATCTTTCGGACAAGGTCACACGCTCTGTGATCCTCACACAGGACATCAAAGACTGGATGGAGAAAATCTCGTATTCGGAGCGAATCAGCCAAAACGAGGTTCTTCGTATGGCGCTGGAGTGGTGGATGGAGGCGGCGAATCCGCTTGCCTCGGGCCGGTCCTTCCGGGCTGCTTGCAGAAAATGGTACCATGATCGCATTATCTCCAGGCCCGAAGAATTCTTTTTCCACTTCTGGCAATACGCACGTATCAAATACGACCAATATCCATTGGAGGAAGAAACGCTATCCGCAATACGAGCCAACTTCCCGTCTCGTGACTCGCCACACACCATCGAACGCGGAAAATTATTATACTGACAGGCAGGCCGTCTCCATCCGAAAATCGCTTTCAGAAAAAAGCTGAAGACATACAGCGCTTGGCATACTCTCCTGTGCATTCTGTCATTCAGCCATTTTGATCCTGCCCTTGCAGCGCAACAATGTGTTTCTGGACTGCCTCAGCTGGCGACTTTCCGGAGGCGATGGCATCGGTGACTGTCGAGATAAAAACACTTCCTGCGACAAAACAATCGACAACACCCTGGAGCGCCTCGACCTGATCACGCTCCCGAATCCCGAACCCCGCGGCCAGCGCACGACCTGTCACCCTTTGTATCCGTTCAAGGTACTTCTTCGTCCCGGCGTCAATGACCGATTTTCTTCCAGTTACACCATACCGCAGGACAGCATATACAAGCGGGGAGATGAACCGCCGACATATCATTTCCATTCTTGCGTCATCGGTATCTGGAGCAATCAGTGGTACAAATGCCAACCCTGCCGCACTCGATATCTCCGGCAGCATGTCTTTCTCATCAGGGGGACAATCAGGGATAATGAAACCGTCAACTCCCACTTCTGATGCATCCTGGACAAACGCATGCTCACCATAGGCGAGAACAGGATTCAGGTAACTCATTACCAATATGGATGTTACACCGCCACCAGCGCGTGTATCGGCATGCCTTCGCACTCTCCCGATCATCGCAAGGATTTTTTTTGTCGTCGCACCGTTCGCCAAGGCTTGATGATTGGCCGCAACGATCATCGACCCATCTGCAGCAGGATCAGAAAACGGAAGCTGGATCTCAAGAATATCCGCACCTGCGTCAATCATCGCGCACAGGATGGCCTCCGATGTTTCCATATCAGGCCAGCCACCGACAGCATGTGTCATGCACCGCAATCCTGTTGTATTTTCCTGAAAAATCTGTCGTATTCTATCGATTCCTGTCACAGAATCCCCCTTGCCATACTTGTTCCTCAAAAAACGGTGCCATGACATCGGTCACCCCAATCTGCACTACCCCATCACCTCATGGCATCAGTATCTGATGCCGTCACACAGAAGCAACGATACCCGGGTGCAGTGCCAAAAATACGCGCTTATGGCACCATTTTTCCCGGACCACCCTCAATCCTGGCGACCTCGCTTTTCAGAAACTGTAACCAGTCCTCGCCATCGAGCCTCGGAGCGGTAATGAACAGATCTTTGTCACCCCGACCTGAGATATTCACGACAATGTCCGTTGATGGTGACGATTCCTTCGCTATGTCCAGTGCCGCAGCCAGGCCATGGGCAGACTCCAACGCCGGTAAAATCCCTTCCGTCCTTGAAAGAAGAAGGACCGCCTCCAACACTGCTTCATCCCGGGCGGACCTGAATTCTATCCTCCCGGATTTTCCGTAATAGGCCAGTTCCGGACCTATCCCGGCATAGTCCAGCCCGGCAGAGATGGATGAGGTCGGAAGGAGTGACCCGTTCTCATCCTGGAGAAAAATGGATCGGTATGCCTGAACAACCCCGGGACGGCCCTGCCCGCTCGACATTCGCACCGCATGTTCCCCGGGCCCGTCTCCTTGCCCACCGGCCTCAACGCCGACCATCCTGATCTGTCCGTCCTCGATGAATTCATGGAAGAGCCCGATGGAATTGGAGCCACCGCCGACACAGGCGACAAGGACATCCGGAAGCGTCTTCACCGATACCGGCTTGGCGCTCTCGGACGACATGCTGTTTCCCTCACGCATGCCACTACCACTTTGCCCCTGCCGCACGACCAATTCCTCATATCGTTCCGGAAACTGCAAACGGACCTCCCGTCCGATCACAGACTGAAAAGTCCGGACAATCTCCGGAAACGGATATGGACCCAGCGCTGAACCAAGAAGGTAGTGGGTATCCGAGACCCTCTCTGTCCAGTTTTTCATCGCAGCATTCACCGCATCGGTCAGTGTTTTCGAACCTTCCGTCACAGGAGTGACCGTCGCACCAAAGAGTCGCATACCATAGACATTCGGATGCTGGCGGGCCATATCGACCTCGCCCATGAATACCTCGCACTCCAACCCAAGCCGTGCCGCGACAGCGGCTGTTGCCAATCCGTGTTGGCCGGCACCGGTCTCCGCGATAATTCTTTTCTTGCCCATTTTTTTGGCCAGCAAACCCTGGCCGAGCGCATTGTTGATCTTGTGCGCTCCGGTATGCGCCAGGGCTTCCATCTTCAACCAGATCCGCCCGCCTCCGCACACCCGTGTCAGATTCTCCGCGAACAGGAGGGGCGTGGGCCGGCCGATAAAATCCCTTTGCAGACGTGCCAAGTCATCCAGAAAGCCTTTGTCCTGTCCAAGACGGCTCCAGGCTTCTTCCAATTGTGTAAACGCTGGAACCAGAACCTCCGGAATATATCTGCCGCCATACTCTCCGTAATATCTCTTGTCCATGCTTTCCATCATCGCTCCCGCCTTCCCGTCAATGGTTTCGATGCCTGATCCTGTTGATGTTCCCATTCGCGAACATGACGAAGAAACACCTGTATTTTTTCTTTCGACTTTCTTCCGGGAGATTCCTCGAGCCCGCTCGACACATCGATTCCGTCAGGGCTGATGTGTCCCAGAACATCCAGAACCGTCTCCGGACGAAGACCGCCCGCAAGAAAAAACAGCTTTCCGGCCCGGTGGACGAAATCCCTGGCGGCACAGGCTGCATCCGTTGCGACACGAACGCCGCTCCCGCCTGCCATACCCGCGACAGCCGCATCCCCGAGCACGATGTCCGTGGTTCCCAAAAATGCGAACCTGTATTCTTGTTCCGCAGCACGCTCCAGGCCCTTTGCCCCACCAACTGCCAGCGGGAGAACCGGATACCAGGGTACGGATCGGTATGCCGCCAATTCCGGAGCGGGATGATGGACCTGGACCAGATCAAAACACTGGATCCCGCTCACAGTCTGCATCTCTTCGGGCGATGGATTGACGACCACAGCGACCATCCTCGGCGCCTCTCCTCCAAAGCAAGTTCTCAAGCGGCCAATCAGCGTTGCGGCATCGTCCAACCCGATCCTCCGTACAGAATCTGCCAACACAAACCCGAGATACTCGGCCCCGGCCTCGGTCGCGAATGCCGCGTCATCGTAGTCGGTCAGTCCACAGATTTTGACGAAGATCCGTTTCATTCCCGGCCAGCCCCTTGCCCGTCCTGAATCTCGCCATCAAGGACTTCCCGAAACCGCCTGACTTCCGCTTCGGGATCGGCCGCCAACGCAAAATGTTCGCCGATCAGGAAGGCATCGAACCCGGCACGAAAGAGCATACGGGCCGTATCGGTTGCATGGATTCCCGATTCGGCAACCCGGACCGTCCCTGACGGCATCGCCCCTGTCAACTTGACCAGACGCTCCGGATCGACGGAGAAATCCCTGAGATCTCTCGAATTGACACCAATCGCATCCGGCTGCAGACCGGACAAACGGATTGTATCGAGCTCGTCTCCATCCCTGGCCTCCAGCAAAACTTCCATTCCTAGCCGGTGCGCGCGACCGATCATGCCGGCCAATTCCGCGACATCAAGCACGGATGCGATCAGGAGGACAATATCCGCGCCCAAAGCAAAACTTTCATCGATCTGCCATTCATCAACCATGAAATCCTTGCGGAGAACGGGCAATCCTGTCGCCCTGCGGACCATGCGCAGGTCTTCATCAGATCCGGAAAAAAATTCCGGTTCCGTCAAAACGGAAACAGCCGACGCACCACCGGCTTGATACCTCAGCGCCAGAGCCACCGGATCGTACTCGGGCAGCATGACCCCCTTGGAGGGCGATGCTTTCTTGCACTCGGCAATAATGATACCGGTTTGTTGTTTTTTTTGATGAACATCCTCAGTCCCCTTGCGGGCCGGCATGTCCGGAGAATTTGTCGGACCACCCTGCGGTTTCCTGAAGAGCGGGCGCAGCCCCCCTCCGGGCCGGTCAGCCAGAGCGGCTGCATACCCGGCGTCTGTCCTGACGTCCGGCAAACGGATCGTGCGCTTTCTCGCAGCGACATCCTCACGCCGTCTGGCCACAATCTCGTCCAGGATTGTTTTCATGACAGAGACCCCGCTCTGGCCCGCTCAAGTGCCGCCAGGGCACTCCCCGAGTCAATGGAACGGGAAGCAATGACCAGAGCCTCACCATAATCCGACGCCAGGTCCGCAACGAGAATGGCTGCTGCTGCATTCAACAGGACGATATCCCTGGCCGGACCCCGTTCCCCTTCAAGGACACGATTGATGATTCCGGCATTCGCCGCCGCATCCCCGCCACGAATCGCTTCGGCCTGGCAGAGAGGAAGACCGTATTCCGCAGGATGAATCTCGTAGTGTCTGACCCAGCCATTCCGGTATTCACTGACCCAGGTCGGACCTGTCAATGTGATTTCATCCATTCCGTCCGATCCATGGACAACCATCACATGCTTCAAGCCCAGTGTGCCAAGAACTTCGGCCACCAAAGGAACAAGCTCCCTGGAATAGACTCCGACAACCTGCCGCTCCACCCGTGCCGGGTTGATCAATGGTCCCATCATGTTGAACACAGTCCTGAACCCCAATTCCCGGCGCGGACCCATGATATGTTTGAACGCGTCATGGTAATGGGGAGCAAAAAGAAAGGCAAACCCGTCCCGGTCAATACTGGTCCGCGCTGCATCCGGTGAAAGATCGACCGGCACCCCAAGCACTTCAAGGACATCCGCCGAGCCGGAACGGGATGTGATGGAGCGATTCCCGTGTTTGGCAACCGCGGCACCGGCGCCAACAGCGACAAAAGCCGCTGCGGTTGAAACATTGAAACTCCCGCTTCCGTCCCCTCCGGTCCCGCATGTATCGATGACTGGCCGCTCGGTTTCCAGAGGAAATTCCGGGAGCCTGGCCCGGAGGGCCGATGCAATCCCGCTGACTTCCGCAACTTCCGGCTTCCTCAGTGAAAAAGCCGTCAGCATCGCTCCAATCTGGGCCTGGGACAAACGGCCCTCTGCCGTTTGTCCGACCAGCGACGCCGCTTCCTCCCTGGTGAGCCGCTCACCGGCTGCCAATCGAGAGAGAAGCGTCCGGACCGGCGGAATCTCCCGGACGCCACTGATGAAATTCGCAAGAAGCCGCATCCCGTCTTCACTGCCGATGGATTCAGGATGAAACTGGACACCCTCCACACGCAACTCCCTGTGCCGGACACCCATGATCTCGCCGTCATCACTCTGGGCAGTGACCTCGAGACAATCCGGAAGGCTGTCGCGTTCAATGGCCAGCGAATGGTAGCGCATCACTCGAAGGGGATCCGGCAGTCCACTATAGACGGATTTCCCGTCATGGTGGATCAAATCGGTTTTCCCGTGCATGACCTTCCGGGCACGCACGATCCGGGCCCCGTAAAACGCCCCGATCGTCTGGTGGCCGAGGCAGACACCGAGGACCGGTCTGACCCCGACAAACCGGCGCAGCATATCCATGGAGCAACCTGTCTCTTCAGGCCCGCCCGGACCAGGAGAAATGACCAGGTAGTCAAAATCCATTTCCTCCGCCTCGGCCACGGTGATGGCATCATTCCTGAAAACACGCACCTCTTGGCCAAGCTGCATGAAATATTGCACCAGATTATATGTGAATGAATCGTAATTATCGATTATCAGTACCATGGTGACGCCCCTGTCTCAGTGTCGGTCAGTGCCGGTCTCGGCACCCTTCGTCAGCGCTGTGAACATTGCCCTCGCCTTGGCCAGTGTTTCTTCATACTCTTTTTCCGGGACAGAGTCATGCACGATGCCAGCCCCGGCCTGGAGATAGATTTTTCCGTCCTGCACAATCAATGAACGTATGGTGATGCATGAGTCCAGCCCGCCCGGATACCCGAAATACCCGATCATTCCGGCATACGGTCCTCTCATGACCGGTTCATGCTGTGCCAGGATCTCCATCGCCCGGACTTTCGGCGCCCCGGAAACCGTTCCGGCCGGGAAGACCGCCCGGACAATGTCAAACAGGTCACTGGCAGGATCAGGTATGGCCGAAACCTCACTGACAATATGCATCACATGGGAGTAGCGCTCCACCTCCATCATCCTGTCCACCTTGACAGTCCCGGCCTTCGCGATTCTTCCAAGATCATTCCGCGCCAGATCAACAAGCATCATGTGTTCAGCACGCTCCTTCGGATCGGCCAGAAGTTCCGCCTTGAGTGATTCATCTTCCGCCGCATCTGCTCCGCGCTTGCGTGTTCCCGCAATCGGGCGGAGGATGACACGGTCATCTTGGATCCGAACCATGACCTCCGGCGAGGCCCCCACCAGCTGAAAGTCGCCGAAATCCATGTAGAACATATACGGCGAGGGGTTGATGGACCGCAGCGCCCGGTACACCGCAAAGGAATCCCCCGAGAACTCGGCATGCATCCGCTGGGAGAGGACGACCTGAATCGCCTCACCGGATGCAATCATCTCCTGGATGTGTGCAACCGCATTCTTGAACCGCTCCCTCGGGAACGTACTGCGAATTTCCCCGATCGAGAACCCGCCACCGGCAAGGCCACCTCGGGCCGCCGCTTCAATCTGCTCGGCAATGTCCCGGATGCCGTCCACAGCCCGGTCAAAATCAGCCGACAAGTCTTCTCCAGTTTCCACATTACAAATGATTTTCAGGGTATGCATCAGGTTGTCAAAAACAAGATTGTACCGTGTACAGAGAAACATCGCATCCGGCAGGCCCAGCCCAGGACGTACCGGAATATCGCGCAATCGCTCCCACCGAGAGACCATATCGAATCCGATATATCCGACCGCACCACCGGGCAGCGGGGAGAGATCACC
>Ga0116173_1003819_pt1 | contig 11121 bp, 10 predicted proteins | sample AD_UKC085_MetaG_FD_89800 | JGI IMG/M metagenome (GOLD analysis project Ga0116173, IMG submission 89800) | Active sludge microbial communities of municipal wastewater-treating anaerobic digesters from USA - AD_UKC085_MetaG | ecosystem: Engineered > Bioreactor > Anaerobic > Digestate | place: USA...
CCGTCCAGGCCTCCAGGTATTTCCAGCCGTCCGTTGCCGCGTCGGGATTTATATAGAATATCAAACCGCCCGCCGGGCCGGTATCCCTGAGGTTATATGTTTTCTCCGGGGTTTCTCCACCATCGTCGCATGCGACGAAAACGGATGCCGCCGCAATAAGCATGATTACTGTCGTGAATTTCAGATGGAGCTTCATGTGATCACCTTGAATGAATGAATGTACGCCACCGATCACCCGGGGATTCCGGGAAACTATTCTCTTGATGGGCGAAATGTCAAGTTTAATTGAACCTGTCGCCGCGGCGGGACTGTCGCGGCCTCGCATGAGCAAAACGTCGTGTGAGGTGGCGGGTCTTGTTTACTGCGGTCGTAATGGTCGCCGGTGAGTGATATGCGGTGCTCGTCATCGGCCGTCCGGCGAGTGCCGTGCAGGCGCGGCAGGTCTTCCCGCACTTACCGGTACGCGGCCCGTTCCTCCGGGCATGTGGCCCCCGGCCTCTCAGCGTTCGATGTATTCCTCGGCGATCGCGTTTATGTTATTGGCGGCCTTTTTGAACAGGTCGGTCAGCAGTTCCACCGGGGTGCTCATCTCGTTTTCGAACCACTTGTTCAGGACCATGTACACCCCCCCGGCGAGATAATACACCAGGTACTGGTGCTTTTCATCGAGCTCCGTAAGGTTCTGGGCCCTCATGTGGAACACGGAAAAAAAACCCGATAGCTTTTCCAGCACCTGAAACGCGAGGCCCGCCTTCTGCAGGGCCTTTATCAGCGCCTCGTTCCGCTGCCACAGGTATACCAGCTGTTTCACCTCGAAATCCCAGTACGGATCGTTCTTCATCTCCAGGTTCGTACGGACCAGTGCCATGTATTCATCCAGAATCTCGTCCATCCTGGACAGAAGAATATCGTTCATGCCGGTGTAGTTCCGGTACAGGGTCTGCCGCGCGACGCCGGCCCTTTCGGTCAGTTCCGTGATGCTTATTTCGGAATACTCTTTTTCCTCGATCAGTTCCAGGAGCGTCTCGAGAAGCCACGCCCTTGTTCGCTTCGAGCGTTTGTCCTGCTTCATTATATGCACCATTCCCCGGTATTCTGTAGCGTAAGCATATCGATCGTATCATCGAGCGGTATAATTGCAAGCATAATAATTGACAGTTGTCAAATAAGAGATAAATGTAGCTTATGTGTCGCGTGTCCATTATATGCCAAGGCCTAGTATATATGGAACACAAAAATCTAAAATCTACGGTTGAAGGGGTGAGAAAATGTCCAGTTCTATTGCATCCGCCGATCACGTCGAAACTTTGATGCACATGAAAGCCAGGGTCACACACCTGGTGGAGTACGGGCCGACGGCCTCCGGTCTTCGCTTCGATGTCGGCTTCGAAGGCCAGTTGAGCGGGGGGCTCATTAAAGGGAAAATGCAGGGTATCGACTATTTTCTGATGCGTCCGGATATGGTCGGGCACATCGATGTCCGCGGAACGATTTATACGGATGACGGGGCGAAAATCGCCGTTTCCATCACCGGCTTCATGCTCGGGCCCGAAATAAAGGATTCGCATGTCCGTTTCGAAACCGCGGACGAGCGGTACGCGTGGCTCGGCACCGCCATCGTGGTCGGCAAAGGGCAAAGCATGCCGGTCGAGGGTGGCGGGCTGCCGAAGGAATTCGAAGTCGTGTATTACGTGGTCCGCTAGGAGGAGGAAAGCATGAAAAAGACATCACAGTCATCTGACGTCAGGGGCCCGTGGTACGGGCCGGAGCCGGAGATTCCATCGTCCGCCATAACCGAAACGATCGAAACCGAAATACTCATCTGCGGCGCCGGTAACGCGGGCATGGCGGCCGCCATCGTCGCCGGGAGCCGTGGAGCGAAGACCATCGTCATCGAGAAAGACAAAAGGATGGGATTGATCAAGCCCTACATGGGCGCGGTCGATACCAGGGCGCAGAAGGCGGTCGGCGAGAAAGCCAGGATCGACAAGGAAGAGATCGTGCGGGAACTGGTGAGTTACGGGGCCAGGTGCACGGAAAACGGGGGGGTATACGGTCCCCGGTTCAAGCCGTCGAAATACCTGGGGTCCAACAGGGTCAATGAGAAGCTCGTACGGCTCTGGGCGGATGAAAGCGGCGCCACCTTCGATTTCCTGGCCGACGAGCTGTCGGTATACGGCATCAAACACGTGGCCGAATACGACGTGGGTCACGGCCATCACGGGCCGTTCAAGTCCTTCCCCACGCACACCAAATTGCTCGTGCCCTTCCGCAAGGGCGGGCCTTTCGCCGTGATGCACGCCGGCGTGTACGTGCTGGAAAAGTTTTTCCTCAAGAAGGCCAGAAGCTACGGCGTCAATATACTGTTCAACACGGCCATGGTAAAGGTCGTCAAAGAGGGTAACAGGGCCGTCGGCGTCATCGCCAGGAAGAAGAACGGAAAATACATCAGGATCAACGCGAGCAGGGGCGTGCTGATCGCCACCGGCGGTTACGTGGCCAACGAGGAATGGCTCGCGAAACTCAACCCCGAGGCCGTGTCCGTGTCCACGCTCCGGTACATACAGAAAGGAAACGAGGGCGACGGCATAAAGGCGGGAGTGTGGGCCGGAGGAGAAAAAGACGAGTATCCGTCGGCCATGGTGTTCGACCGGGGTCCCGCGAAACCGGGCGGCAGAGCGGGCTTTCCCATGAAGACCGGCGCCACGTTCGATTCGTTTTTCTTCGCGAGCCAGCCCTTCCTGAAGGTCACTATGGACGGGAAGCGCTATTGCAGCGAATCCGTTCCCTATGACGTCATTCTCTACCCGCTGCAGAACGAGAAGAACGGCGTGTCCTGCATCATCTGGGACGCCGACTACTGGAAACAGGTGAAGAGTTTCCATACCATCGGTTGCTCAAGAATGGTACCGAGCACAAGCACACCCGGAACCTTCGAGGGGATGGGGTACCTGCCGAATTTCAGCCTGATGATGCTGATGAAGATGAAGGGGCTGCTGAAGAAATCGAGGACCATAGAGGGCCTGGCGAAGAAACTCAAGCTGCCCCCTGAAGAGCTCAAAGCCACGGTCGAGCGCTATAACCGGATGGCGCGGCTCGGCAAGGACAGCGATTTCGGCAAGGATCCCCATACGCTGCTGCCCCTGGAAAAGCCGCCGTACTACGGCATTACCAACGCGGGCTGGCTGCTGACCACGATGGACGGGCTTCGCATCAACGAAAATATTCAGGTCCTGGACGCGAAGGGAAACGCCATCGAGGGGCTGTACGCGGCGGGGGATGTGGCCGGTGGTTTTTTCGCCAACAATTTCTATCCGGAACTGATCGTGGGCGTGGCCGTCGGTAAAACGATGACCTTCGCCAGGCACGCCGTGCTTCATATGACGGGCGGCGTGTAGCCTGTATTCTGAAACCTCCCGGTGACCGGAAAATACGCGGGAGGTTTTCATCGATCCGTTCGAAAAGCACCGGAGGCGCCTCCGGTGCTTTTATGTAAAGGGGCCGTGTGTGGTGCCCGGGCGGGTCCCCCCAAAATAACTGGACAGGCGGAAGCGACGATGGTATAGAAGGCGCACAATGGAGCCGTCCCCGTTCGCGCGTACGGGCCGAACGCTCCGCGGACGTACGACCGAGGTGAACGATATGCTTTTACTGAAAAACGGCTTCATCATAGACGGCACGGGGGAGGCGGGCTACCCCGGCAGCCTGCTCATCGACGGGAAAAAAATTGTGGAAGTGGCGCGCGGCGGGATCGATGCGAAGTGCGAGACCATTGACTGCGGAGGGAAGGCCGTCGCCCCGGGCTTTATCGACATCCACTCGCACAACGACTGGTTCCTCGTCTCGCCCGACCGGCCGGAGTTCATCACCCCCTTCCTCGAGCAGGGCATCACCACCTTCGTGGGAGGGAACTGCGGCTTCGGCACCTCGGGCTTTAAAAAGGGCACTGCGCACCGGGGCCTCCTGGAAAACAACCTCTTCAAGGCGGGCCATCACGGCATCACCTGGGACGGCCTCGACGAGTACTTCGACCGTCTCGAGCGGGGCGGCATGCGGGCCAACCTGGTGAACCTCTGCGGGCACGGCACCACGCGCGTTTCCATCAAGGGATACGATCCCTCCCCGATGACGAGGGCCGAGATGGACGAGGCGCTCCGGCTCATCGCCGAGTCGATGGACCGGGGGGCGCGGGGCGTTTCTTTCGGGATGGGATACGCGCCCGACATCTTCACCACGCCCGCCGAGCAGGAGGAGGTGGCGCGCCTGGTGAAATCGCGCGACGGCATCATAACGGTCCACGTGCGCGCCTTCTCGTCGGTCTCGGGTTCCTATCCTCTCAAACCCTTCGGCGAGCCGCACAACCTGAAGGCCCTCCGGGAATTCCTGGACCTCGCCAGGAAGACGGGCGTGCGCATGCATATATCGCACCTCATCTTCGTCGGCGCGCGCACCTGGAAGACCCTGGACAGGGCGCTCGCGCTCATCGACCGCGCCATCGACGACGGCGTCGACGTGCGTTTCGACACCTACGCGCACCACTGCGGGGCGACCGTCATTACGGGCATTCTGCCCGAATGGTTCATGGCCGAGGTGCCGGCGGCGTACGACAATCCAAAGCTCCTCAAAAAGACCCGCATGCTCATGAAGATATCCTTCGCGCTGCTCGGCTTCAACACGGCCGACATGCAGCTCGCCTCGGCGAACCACCCGGAGCTCGACCAATTCAACGGCATGTTCCTGGCCGATATCGCGCGCGAGCGGAAGATGACGTATTTCGAAAACTACATCGACATCGCGAAGCGAAGCGACAGCACCGCGCGCATGCTTCTGCACAAATACGGCAATCCGGAGATCACCGACGCGCTCATGAAGCACCGGGCCTCGCACTTCATGACCGACGCCTGGGTGGAGCCTTCGGGACTGCAGAACCCTGCGGCTTACGGCTGCTTCCCGCGATTTCTGCAGCTCGCCAGGGAGAGGAAGCTCCTTTCGCTGGAGGCCGCCGTGCACCGCATGACCGGCCAGAACGCCGAGCGCATGCGCGTTCCGGGAAGGGGCTTTCTGCGGAAGGGATACGCCGCCGACATCACCGTCTTCGACCGCGAGAGCGTCCGCGACAACACCACGACGGCCGACTCGGGAGTGAGGCCGGGCGGCATCGACATGGTCTTCTTAAACGGCGCGCGCGTCGTTCGCGGCGGCAGGGCGGACGCGTCGGTTACGGCCGGTGAGGCGATCCGCTGAGCCGTGGGGTCGCGGCGGGACGACATCGGCTGTCGGGATCTTTGCGCGTTCGGAGGAACGCGCCCGGTGCTTTCGGCTGACCGCGCCGTTTCCCCCTATGACCGCCCCGGGTTTGTTAATCTGTGATGAGTACCACAGGCCATGACCGAGGATACCGCATGAACAAACCGGCGATACTTTTAATCATGATGTCCCTTTTGATCGCGTGCGGCCGGCAGGCCGACGTTGTCGTCATTATTTCGGCGAACGCGGAGTGGAAGGCCTTCAAAGAGATAGTACAATCCGAAAACCCGGAGTATCATACGTCGCCGTACGGACAGTATTTCCGCAAAAGATACGGAAAGAATACCGTGGTATTCTTTCACGGGGGCTGGGGCAAGATCGACGCCGCCGGCTCGGCGCAGTATGTGATCGATACATTCAATCCCGGGCTCATCGTCAATATCGGAACCGCCGGTGGATTCCATGGGGCGGTAAACAAAAGCGATATAATCCTCGTGGATAAAACGATAACCTACGATATCCATGAGCGGATGGGCGACAGCGAGGAAGCGATAGCGTATTACTCGACCGACCTTGAGTGCCCGGATATAAAGATGGACGGCACCATAAGGAAGTCGGCCATGGTATCGGCGGACCAGGACCTGGACCCTTTACGGATTCTCGAGTTACGAAAGCGCTACAACGCCATCGCCGGGGATTGGGAGTCGAGCGCGATCGCGCATGTGGCGAAAAAGAATAACACACGGTGCTATATACTGCGAGGGATCACCGACATCGTGGACAAAACGGGAAGCGAGGCCTACGGGAACATTAAGAGCTTCGAGGAAGAATCGAGAGTCTTAACGAAAAAGTTGATCTCCCTGCTGGAGGGTGAGGGGATTCTCAATCGTGTCAATACGGGTAGCGGTAAATTGTAGATCCTGCGCTGTTGTACGATAATATACAGGCCTCCTCCCGGGGAATAGTAAATATAACCCTTATAATCCACCGGGCGGGAAGCATATCAATCATGAGATGGCGAAAACCGTATTGAGGCTGCTGACGACGTGTTTCCCCGGGCGTCAAATACTTGTTGACAGTTACGTAGGGTATTAATATATTATTACGTAACAGGAGAAAGGATGAATTCAAAACTTACATTGAACGTAAATAAAAACATCATCGGCAGGGCGAAATCCTATGCCGCCGCCCGGCGGATCAGCCTTTCCAAGCTTGTCGAAAACTACCTGAAATCCCTGTCCGACGATTCTTCCGAAGCGCCGGCCCTCGCTCCACGGACAAAAGAGTTAAGCCGAATCGTGAAGAACAGGGCGAAGATCGATTATAAAAAAGCGAAAGAAGAGTATCTGTCTTCAAAGTATCTGAAATGAAAGACAGATTATTTATTGATACCGATATTATACTCGATATCGCCCTCGTACGGGAACAGTATTTTCATCCTTCCGCATATATTTTCAGTTTGATTGAAACCAAACCAATACTCGGTTTTACATCCTCCGTCATCGTTTCAAATATTTATTATATTGTTCGAAAAGTCGATTCGCATAAATCGGCGATCGATTTTATTTCCAAACTGAGATTGTTCGTAACTATTTTGCCGGTCGATTCGGAAATAATAAACCTAGCCCTCGAATCCAGGTTCAAGGATTTCGAAGACGCCATTCAATATTATTGCGCGTATACCAACAGGAGTGATTTCATAATTACCCGTAATGTTAAGGATTATTCACGGGCGCAGTTGAAGGTTCATACGCCCGAAGAGTACTTAAAGATTAAAAAAATCACCGGTTCTCCGGGCATCGGCGACTGAACGGCCGTGCCCTCGGCGGCGCGAAACCGATGAGCATGCTTCAACCTTCAGCACGGTGTACAAATCCTCAATCCAGCAACGCCTCGCGTCCGTTTTTTATAAACCCGGCCTTTATCTCCCGGTACTTATCCGGCGTCAGCACATGATACGTGCTGTCCCCTCGCGAGCGGAAATATATCCGCATGGCGGGATTGCGCTCCAGGTTGTAGTGCTCGCGCTTGTAGGGGCGCACCACGATCTTGTGGGTGTCGGTAACGGGAAATTTTTCGATGATGCGGATGAAGTCGGGCATCCATTTGGGGTCCATACCGCCCTCCGCCTGCCGGCGGACCAGCCAGGCGTGGACCTCGTCCGGGCGAAAATCATCCCCCTCACGGAGCTGCACGGCCACCATCACCTTCTCGTCGGAGACCTCGCTGGGGGCGCCGTAGGCGATGGCAATATCCACGCCGGGCATCTCCAGGGCGTACTGCAGAACGTTCTCGGCCGAGAAGTTCTCGCCGTCCTTGCGGATCCAGTCGTCGGTGCGCCCGTTGAAATACAGGTACCGCCTGCCGTTGATCACCCTGATATGGCCTATGTCCCCGGAGTGGTACACACCGCTTCGGAACTTGCGCGCGGTGCCCTCCGCGTCGCCGAAATATCCCTCGAAGCGGAGGTTGTTCCCGCCCACGCGGCGGCATATCTCGCCGACAGCCTGGTCGTAGTTGGCGAGCCGGCCGTTTTCGTCGGCGATTCCCGGCGGGCATTCGCGGCCCTCCTCGTCGAGGATGATGATCGACGAGTCGACCCTGCCCACGGACTCGATCGGGTCGCCCGGGCGGTTGGCCGTGGTGATGACGGCCTCGGTCGATCCGTAGATTTCGTAGATGTGCTCCATGCCAAGGCAGCGCACGAGCTTCCGCCGGTCCACGGCGGAGGCCCCGTTTCCATAAGCGATCCGGAAGCGGTTGCGGGGATGTGAGGAGAGCACCCTTTCCGCCGCCTCGATGCCGCCGTATTTCTTCTCCAGCGCATCCAGGATGTAGTGCAGAGGCTGGCCCACGTAGTTCAGAAAGCGCACGCCGTGCTCCAGCATATCCTCCTCGAAGGCGCGGGCGCTGAAGCGCCGCTTCAGTACGAAGCTTCCGCCTGCGATCATCTGAGGAAGTATGCCTATATACCAGGCGTTGGAGTGGAACAGCGGCATGGAGATGTAGCCGCGGTCGTTCCGCGTGAGCCCGGTGTCACTCTTCACCACGAACCCGGCGCCCACCAGCTTGATGTGCGTGCACGGCACGCCCTTTGGTGCGCCGGTGGTGCCGCTGGTGTAGATGACGATGACGGGACTGAAATTGTCCACGGGTACCTGGTGGCGCCGCTCTGGCTTCGTCCCGGCTTCGGCGAGCGCGCTCTCCAGCGGGAGAAAACCCTCTCGGCCCGCTTCGTCCTCCCCGCCGGCGTACAGCACGGTCATGGAGCCTGAGGGGGAGAGTTCGTTCCCGCGGCGCTTCACCTCCGCGGCCGTCACTTCGTTCACAATGAGATGCGTGATGGTGGCCCGTTGTACGACTTTTACCAGCGTATCGCCGCGGAAGCCCGTGTTCACGGCGAAGAGCACCGAGTTGCTGAGTCCGGCCCCCAGTACCGCGTACAGGTACTCCGGCGTGTTTTCCATATAGACTCCCAGCGCGAAGCGCTCGCCGGGACGCAATACCCCGCTTTCAAGCAGCTTCCCGCGCTCGGAGAGGAAGAAGGCGGCATAGCGCAGGGCGCTCCGGTAGACCTCACCGTAGCGGTACTCCCTGCCCTCGAAGATGAAGAAGGTCCGCCCGCGCCGCCACCACGCCCACCACATGGTCAGCCGGATCATGGAGCTGAAATTGACGAAGCCCAGGAATGTGCGGATAAGCGATTTAAGGGAGGGTCGTGTCATAGGTATGCGCGTTGCCCCGTCTGTGAGATTGTTTGAGTATATCGGAACATCATTCGCCGATCGGGCGGTTCTGTGTATATCGGGCAGACCACCGGTTAAAACCGTGTTTATCAAGCATTATTTTGCCGATCGCGTCTATGCCCGTTCAGACTCCGCGCCCGAGGGAGGCCGGAGCCAGCGGGTGCGCGGTGCGGTCGCCGGGGATCGTGTTGTGATTGACAAGCAGCCGGGAATGCGCCCGAATGCCCCGTCGTGCAAGCGATCACCGCGAAAACGGAGCGCTCGAAATGGAGCCCTTCACGGTGGTAACGCTTTGGATCTGAAAAACCTTGAGGATGCCGGATAACTCCCGCCCCGGCGGGCAAGGCTCCTCGTATATACCCGGGCGAGAGTGCGATCGTTATCCATCCACGCGATGCGATAACAGTAAGCGTATGTATATACAGGGGGGGCCATGCCACTGTTAATCGAAAACAGGGAGTTCCTCGAGGCGGCCGCGAATCTCGTCACCGCGCTCGGCTTTATCATCACCATCGGCGGATTGTTTTTCGCACTTCGGACCTACAGGGCCGAGCGGGAGCGAGAAAGGCTCGAAAAGGCCTACGGCACCTTCGACGACCTGGACAACAAGTATGTTGAATTCATGTACAAGTGTACCGAGCATCCGCGTCTGGACTTCTTTTCGGTGCCAGCCCCGAAGGGCAGGAGCCTTTCGGACGCCGACCGGCTGATAGAGCGCGCCATGTTCGCCGTTCTCATCTCAATCTTCGAGCGCGCCTTTCTCATGTTCGAGCGGCACGCTGACAGGGAGGCGAGGGAGCGGCAGTACCCGGGATGGGTGGAGTGCATGAAGACCTACTGCACACGCGGCTCGTTCCTGGCCGAATGGAACGCGATCGGCGGTCAGTTCGACAGCGGCTTTCAGCGCGAAATGAACGCGATAATCGCGCAGACGTCTGGTGGAAATCCGGTTGAGGCCAGAACCAGTGCGCCGGAGGCGGATTGAAGGTACCGCATCGAACGATGAACGCGCGATGGGCCGGCGTTGTCGGCCGTTGTAACCGCCGAAAACGTCAGACGGTATCGATGGGAACGCTTTTATGAACTCATTGATCTTCGGCGAACTGTGTTTTTTCAGAAGACTCCCCGCCGTGGAATCGATCGTGAATGTTACGATCGGTGATTTTTCCGGCGAAAGAAATCTGGACGCCGAAGGCTTCCTGCGCCTGTTCGCGCGTGCCGTTCCCCTTAAGCCGTCCGATCCCGACGGCTGGCAGTACGCGCCGTGGTGTTCCGGCGATTTTATGAGCGGTGGTGGACGGTATCGATTCACCCTGTTTCTTGGCGGAAGGGGACTCCTGACCGCCCCGGATGGAAGGCGGGGGCTCATCTCGTTTCTCGGGTCCGTGTAACGGGGAACGCGCGTGGGGCCCACCGCGGCGACGCTCGATCACGGCTTCGGGATATTGCGTGATTGAGCCGATGTATCGCGTTTCGGGACATAGAGACGCGGGAATCGTTAGTGTTTCATTCAGGGTGTTTGTCTGAAATACCGTACATCTCTCATCCTCTAGCGTCCGTCTCGGGCAGCATCGCCGACGCCGCGAGCACCGCGGCCGCAAGGGCGATAACGTATCCCAGCCATGCCGCCGCGATCGGAAACACCGATGTTAAAAAAAGATAATCGAGACTCATGGCCCACAGCAGCCCCGAGCCCAGGACAAGGGACAGGCCGAACTGTACCGAGCGCACCATCGCCGATTCCCCGGCCAGCGGCCTGAAGGCCCGCCTGCCCACCGCCAGCCCGCGAAGGAGGCGCACCCCCTGAGCGAAAGCCGCCAGCGCGGCGAGCGCGATGAGCGCCCACAGTATCTTCTGCCCCTTGACGATGAGCCCCATCCCCACGCCGGGAAGGCCGCACCACGCGGCCCAGTCGCCGAGTAACTCCGCGAAGAAGGGCCAGCTTCGCTGGCTGTTGGTGAGGATCACGATGCCGTCCCCGGTCCCGGGGACCGAGTGGAAGTGCGTCATCCAGCCTGTGCCCTGGCCGCCATGCGAAACGGCGAATGTGCCGTCGGAGAAGCGCTCGATGAAATGCCCGAAGCCGTACGCGTCGAAGGCGAGCCCGTAAAGGCCCGGTATCTTCACC
>Ga0116173_1003820_pt1 | contig 11121 bp, 5 predicted proteins | sample AD_UKC085_MetaG_FD_89800 | JGI IMG/M metagenome (GOLD analysis project Ga0116173, IMG submission 89800) | Active sludge microbial communities of municipal wastewater-treating anaerobic digesters from USA - AD_UKC085_MetaG | ecosystem: Engineered > Bioreactor > Anaerobic > Digestate | place: USA...
AATGCTATCTACTAGTGATGACATCTTACTGTAATCTTGAGCACCACTAAATAATTGAGTGTTGACGATATAAGCTGGGGTACCTTTTGCACCGAGTGAATCAGCTAATGCCTGATCTTTTGCAAGTCGAGTTTTGTATTCTCCGCTGTTTAAACAATCATACATTGTTTGATAATCGATTGTATCTTTAAGAAATTCTGCCATCACTTCTGGCTTCATTGTGTTACCACCGCTATTTGTATCGTTGATCATCTTGTATCCTTCATTTGACATTAATTCTGCATTAACTTCGAAGAATTTATCGTTTTCGTAAGCGCAGTAAAGAGCTTGTGCAGCAACTTCACCTCTACCATGTCCATTGCTGTAAAGATATACAAATGATGCTTTACCATCTTTTACTAACTTTTCTATCTCTTGCATAGGAGGAGTGTATGAACCACCTTCAGTTGTATAAGTAAAAGCGCCTCCGGAAATTGAGGAAGCTAATTCTGGATTGTATCCACCTCCGACATGGCAATAAGGGCAACTCGGATCGCTAACTTCTACGAAAGTTAATTTTGCGTTTTTATTTCCAAATTTGACAACCTCTTGATCAAAAAGTGAATCGATCATTTTTTCAGTAATCTCAATTTTATCTTGGACTTGTTGAGTTACTTCTGTATTTTGAGTTGTCTTACCTTGAGCGGATATCTCTTTTGTAATCTTATCACCTGCAAACAGTATCGCTCCAGCAATCATTGCAAAACCAATAAGAATCGCGATAGGGGTTAATATGCTACCACTTGTAGGAATATTAATTTCTATTTGATCATCTTTTTTTGTTTTATTCATTTTATAAAGTTCAAAAAATATTATATATAAGCCCTCTGTCCTTGGCAGTGAAAAATGCACACTTGTGTAATACATCTATGATAACAAAAGTGGCCTAGATGTTATGTGAACTCTCTCTAAAAATATCTTACAATAGATTGAGAAATTTCTCAATATCTATTATTATTAAGGAAGCGAAGCGAAACAGATATCGTAACGAAGTTATGATATCTGTGAGCAAGCGAGTTAACACGTAGTCTTAGAGGAAGCGAGGCGAATCAAATATCGTAACGATAAATCAGTGTGAACCATAGATTATAGAAAAGTATTAGAGTAAAAACTATGTATATTAATCCAAAACAAAAAAATGCAATTATCGTATTCCTCATACTACTCATAGGTATACCTTTGACGGCACTTGCCACTTATTTTGCTATCAATCTAATTACAAAGGCATCTATCGAGGGTATTCCAAAAGATGTAATAGTGAGTAATGTAACTGCTACTTCAGTAACCGTATCATGGTTCACGGAGGTCAAATCCGAAGGAACTGTAAGATACAATGTTGCTCCCGTAGCTGGACAGGTTGCGACTACTCCCGAATCATCTCCAGTAGTGGATACACGAGGTTCAGGAGCAAGGTATACACATTTTGTTGAGATTACGGGATTAGAACCAGAAACAAACTATACATTCATAGTTACTAGTGATGGTAAAGATTATGTTTTGGAGTCTGGGTACTCATTCGCATTCTCAACGCTAGCTGTCGATACTTATGCGCCGGTGCCTGACCCTGTTTATGGAAGCATAGCTGGATCTCCGAGTGATGATACAATCGTGTTTATTACAACTGGAGGATCTACGAAAACCCATCCGGTCTCTGCTTTGGTAAGGACAGGGGGAAACTGGATCGCCGATCTTTCAACACTTAAGAAGGTAAGCGATGGATCCGCTTTGGATATTACCGATACTACAGAAATAATTATTTTGGGCCAAAATGAAAACGGTAATGGTTTTATATATAAAGGGAATTATGGTGATACATTTGAATCATCCGGCAAACTTTCTGCGAATGTTAATCTTTCTTTTACTGAAGCGACTTCAATAGTATCTCAAATTCCAAGCGGCAATACATTTGTAATTGCAACTCCTGTCGAAGAGGAACCTCCAATCGCTGAAGAACCTGTCGAAGAGGAACCTCCAATCGCTGAAGAACCTGTTGAAGAGGAACCCGTCGAGGAAGAGCCTATCGAAGAGGAGCCTGTCGAAGAGGAACCAGTCGAGGAAGAACCAGTCGTAGAGGAGGAGCGTCTTTATACAACTACCGTAGAAGTCCCTGTCGGAACTTTGGGAGGTCAAAACGAAATAATATTACCTGATGTGAAAACAGGTAAGGATTCCATAATTATTACAAATATTACTGATACGAGGTTTACTGTAGCTTGGGTCTCGAGCAAAGAGGAAGAAGGATATGTTAAATTTTCTACGGATTCGGCAAATCTTTCCAATACGGCAATTGATTCAAGAGATAGTATTTTAGAGAAAAGCAAATATTATGCTCATCAAGTTGATATAGTGAGATTGACTCCAGAAACAAAATATTATTATGAAGTTCATTCAGGTTCTGATACATACAAGAATAATACTGTTCCTTATGAACTTACTACATTTGCCATACCAGATAATCCTCCTCCATATAAAACTGTTACAGGTAAGGTAACAAATATAGATGAACCTACAGATCTGATAGTTACAGCTTTTATTACAGATAAAGATAGTACAGGTACAACAGGTACTTCCACAAAAATTTCTACTATTCCTGATTCAAATGGAAGCTGGATAATGAGTGTCGGAGATGTGAGAACTCAAACAGGTGAAGATTATTTCGCATTCACTGACAATGATGATTTGTCTGTTGGTGTCACAGGGATGGCCAAGGCGGATCTAGTAGTTGAGAAAACAAAACAACTTGATGATCTTCTCGTCACTGTACCTATAAAAGAAACAATTCAGACCACCACTTCGAAATTAGCTGCTTTATCAAATTATGGAATTTACGGTGCGGTAACTGATGTCCCGGGTGTTAGTGCTGGTATTGGTGGTGCAGGGGGGTCTGTTATTGTCTCAAGTACACCAAATACAGGATTAAAACCGACTTTACTTTTGTATGTTGCTCCTTCAATATTGATAATTGGCTTGGCGATTATTTTACTAGCTGGTAAATCAAGCAAAAAGAGAAACCGTGATATGTATAGAAATTTATAAATAGCGAAATGGAAAACATCAAGAAAAATAGATTAAAACTTAAAGAAATTGTCATAATTGTCTTGCTGATTGTTTTTACAGTATCGATAGGAGTTTTTATTGAATCAAGAATTTCTTCAAATAAGGGCAATTCCGACGTGATTAGCTCAGGATCATTGTATACCAACAATCTAGTTCTCGATAACTTTTACCAAAACCCAAATTATGTCGAATCAGATAGTACTACTCAGAAATCCACTTCATCTGGAGAAGGAGAGATATTGGGTGTCTCTTCCGGAAATGGTTGTGGTTCTCCACTTTCCCTTGAGCCTGCTTTAGATGTAAGTAAACGGGTAAAAATGCTATGTGCAAAAAACAGTGGGGGAGAAGACCTATCTGATGATGCTATTGCAATGACATATCAACAAAAGGGATTGCGAGGGCCTGTGAAAATTAGCTCAAACTGTGAAATTCAAGTATCAAAGATTACTTACCCTGTTCTTTCAGAGGGTAGAGCAGGTTCTGGAAGTGAAGCATTTGTTCCGGTAAAGAATTGTAACGATTCCGGGGGCTGTGATGTCTATGCGAAATACCCATCTTTATCCAATGAGAAAACTATTCAAAAAAACAATACTGTATTTACGCCTGTATATGAAGAGAATAAAGAGGATGAAGGATATGTATATGAGGATAATGATGATGATGCGTTTTCATTTGAGGTAAGTACGACAATAAGTGGTACCGAGAAGACTGAAGTCGAAACTTCAGGATCTGGCGATACATCTGTAAGTATAATTCCAAGCAATACCGGTTGTACTAGTGATCAGTTTAATTCATGTAAACAAAGCAATCCGAGAGCAGCCAATACACAAAGTACTGATATGGCTAAAATGCAAATACCTCCAGTTTCAGAAGATATTGTTGATCTACGAAATTATGCTTCAGAGTGTAATCCCATGAATATTAATAATTTAAAAATATTTAAATTCCCTTGTGAAAGTACAAAGGTTGCATATAATGCACTAACAATAAACTCATTGAATGCAGTAATAAGTGCAGTAAAAGAGATAGATAACTGTATACTAGGTAAGGATTGTGGTGCTGATTTTGTTGTTGGTATTGAAGTATCTGCAATAACTGGTTCAAATTCTTCTGTAGCAAAGCAAACAGGGAGTGATGGTATGGGGCAAACTGGTATTGATCTTTTTGCAGACATCAATACAGCTTCTAAATTACCTCCTACAGAGGTAAATATGTTGATGCAAGATGATATTTCTTTAGAGAATGCTGTAATACAAGATGCTACACTTAAAGATGTTTATATTGTAACCGACTGTGAAATAGTAGCTTGTGGTAAGAAAATCGAAACTAATTGCTTTTATAATGCTTCATTTCTTACTGCGAACTATTATCGCTCAGTAAATAGTATGGCACCTACAAGTAATGAAGGTATATCAAAATTAACACTTGAAGAATATTTAACGGCTATATGTAAAGCAAATAATTGTACTGAAATTTAATTTATTAAATAAATTCTATGATTAACAAACTTTTTGGATTTTTGATAAAAATTGCATCGTATATTGATAAGCTTTCCTTAAGTAAACAATTACGTTATGCCAAGTATGTTTTAACATTTGGTGGAGTATTCTTTATGTTTTTCTTCAGTTTTAATACATATGCTCAAACAAGTAGTAGTACTGAATCACAATTTCTTGATACAACCGCAACGTGGGATGCTGAAGTAAAAAAATGTAAAGTCCTCACTGCAAGCGACGGTCTAAATATTGAGTGCGCTACAAGGAATACGCTTGTTTCAGCCTTAACAACAGTAATAAATGAAACTGCGCCAGAGATGACAGTATCAGGGCAAAAAATGCTTGCGGATGAGTCAATACCTAATAGTGCAAAGACGGGACTATTATCAATGGTTGACAATGCTATTGGTGCTTCCTTCTCAGCACAACCCAATATCGATGTTGTAGCCTATATGCAATCAGAATGGGTACCTGGATATACTGATAATACTTCTGTATATGCAGGCAACGGTTATGATTTCTTAAAGGGTCATGGTATTACAGGTTTATATCGTACATTTCAAACAATTAGTTATATTCTTTTTGTAATTATTCTTATAATCTCGGGCTTTATGATTATGTTCAGACAGAAAATCGGTGGTCAAACAGCAATTACAATTATGAATACGCTTCCAAATGTTATCCTTGGACTAGTCCTTGTGACTTTTAGCTTTTCTATCGTCGGAATACTATTAAATGTCGGTTCATGGTTAACAGATCTAATAGCAGGCTTTCTAGGTTTTGCATCTCCACAAGAAGGTATAATGTTAAATAGCCCTCTTGGTCTCTTTAGTTTCTTCGGACAAACAATTGATGCAGAAAAATCAGGTTTGTTTCTCGATGTGCCAGCAATAAGTGGTGGAGGTGGGATACTATTATTAGTGTTGGGTTCAATCTTTAGCTCAGGAATTCTTGCAACTGCTGGGATAATCATGCTTCTTCTTGCAGTAGTGATAATATGTTTGATGATATATGCTGGGATAAGGGTTTTTATTACCCTTTTCAAGGCTTATTTGTCAATTCTAATCCAAACGGTCACAGCTCCTATACAGATTACAATAGGAACTTTTCCAGGTAACAATAAATTTATTATGAACTGGTTTAATTCTGTTCTAAAATCTGTTCTTACATTTCCAATAGTGTACCTTATCATAAACTTGCCTATTTATCTATTTAGCAATGAAATAAATCTTGATATTCAAGGCTTAACATCAGGAACATTAGAAATAGAAGGTGGTGGATTATCATCAGTATTAGGATTCATTTTGTATGCAGTATTCCCAATAGTATGTTTCTTCTTTGCTGCTGATGCGCCCAAGATTTTAAATGACTTCTTGCCAACAGAGTCAGGTAAGGGATTGCAAGAGGCAATTGCAGGTACACAAGCTGGTTTGTCAAAAATACCTTTAGTCGGATCATTAATTTCAGGTAAGTAAAAGATATTAGCTAAATGGGAAAAAGTAAAAAAGGAGAAAAATTTGAAAATGCGATGGACTCGATTTACAATCTTGTCTTTGGTCAGAGTAGCAGTGATCCGGGTAAGCGAAAGCCTGTGAAATTTCAAGGATCTCCTACGGGCTCTGATCTTATGGCCTCAGCTTTTGCAGAAATTGCTTCGAGGCCAATGCAATATTTTGGCGAATCTCCAATAAATGTAATTAATGGAACAGCACTCGATCCAAAAGTTTTCTCGATCCAGATGGCAAGTGCAGATGCAACAAAGACTGCATGGCAAACAACAAAAATAGGTGAGCTAAAATTGAAAATTAAAGACCTCCCTAAATTATATACAAATCCTGACAAGTTAGTTGATGATGTCATGGAGATTTATAAACAATCTGTAAGGCAATCAACTCTTTTTCAAATCGGTAGAGGTTTGGATGCTGCCGCATTAATCTTAAGGGCAAAAAATAAGAATCGCTCCTCGTGGACGGATGCTTGGAGATTAGGTATGTCGGGTGGAGGTTTTACTTCATTTAAAGCAGACTTAAATTCTCGAGAAAATATTGCTCGTTCGGCAGTTTTGCGAGGTTCTGGACTACCAAGTATGACTACTGGGCAAAAAGATAATCTTTCTCAAACAGTTCATTCAATAGTCGAAAGCGGAGGATTTCAAGCAAATTTCCGACACGGTAGGAGTGTAAGTAAATCTGCAAAAGACTTTTATAATACTTCGAGAGCTCAATTTCGAGACCGATTTATCCAGAGTGTATCGCGAGATCCTAAAAAATATGGTTTGACTGAGCAACAAATTGGTGATGCAAAGTTTATGCAATCCTTTTCGGAAAGAGTATTCGCAAGCTATGCTAGAGAATCTCGACTTTTTGCATCAGATGGACGAAATGGATCTAGGTTTCACCATTTTTATGGAAGTAACAGGTTGGATTATGAAACATCTCCAGGTATGTACCGTGAAACAGGTATTAGAGCACATGAGGCAAGGATTGCTTCCCTAAAACAGGATATTGATAATCTTAGTCGCCAGATGAATGGTGTGACCGACGCTGCACAGTTACGAAAAATGAATGCCGAATTGAAGCGATTGATTAGCCAGATGGAGCAATCTGCAAATTTTGTTGGTATGTCTCAAACGGCACAACAATTATATGGCTATCATAATATGTCAAGTAAGCAAGATGTAGCAGTAAATATAAATGAAATTCTGAGCAAAAGCCCTTATCTTACAGCTGAACAGAAAGCAAAATATAAAGAAAAATTTGATCGATGGGCAGTGAGAAACGGATTATCTCCAGATAAAAATGGTCAGTACACAATTGGTGGTACATTGACGGGTTTTGTTGATCCTATTGGAGGTCCACCTGGATTTTATAATTCAATTATTGCTGATGTGATAGGTGGTGAGATATCTCAATTGAGGAGTAAGAGAGAAGGTTCGGGTTTATCTGACGTAGAAAAAATGGAATTGGATTTTAGAATAGATGCCCTTGAAAGAGAGAAAAAAAGAACGACAAATATGGCCAGCATCACATACGGGGGCTTTGCCTTTCAAATAGGGCGTGTAAACTCGATTTTCAGCTCTCTGAAGGCGATGACAGATGGAAATCTTGGTAAGGCAATTTTCAATGGTGAGGTTTTCTATGATGCTTCATATAATTTTGCTCCTGGTATGCAACAAAATTTCGGAACTTCTGGCTCTGATCCTATGATGGTAACTGATAATCTATTCTTACGATCTCGAGGTGGAAAGCAACAGGTAAATTTAGCCTGTTATGACTTAGTAATACCAAAATCAAGTATTAATAGCTTAATGGCAAGAACAACAGATCTTTATTATTTTTCTCCACTTGCTATAACTAACGGTTCCTTACTAAGATCGATGATTTGGGATGGTGGACATGCAAAATATATTGCATATCAAACAAATATGGAGCTCTTATCATCTATCCAGAAACTCTTAAAAGATGACACTATGAGAGATTTGCTTTCGCAAGCCAATTTCGATTTTTTTGATGCTGAGGGAAATTTTATAGAATCAAAGTGGACACCAGAAAACTTCTCTAAACTCTCAAAATTCTTCAAGGATCATCCGGAATTGGGGATTGCAAAGAAAATGTCAGGTCTTTTCGATCGTATGCGCTCTTTTAGCCAGTTAGGCCATATTTTTGGTACTCCGCAAAGGATTTGGAAACTTACTATTGAAAAAACTCTAGGGAAAATTCGATCAAAGTTCATGAATGGTTTTTTACAGAAATTTCTTGAGGGTATAGCACCAAAAAGCTTAGAATGGAAAGAATATGTAACCAGTTTTATCTCTAGTAAACTAGGACTACAACAATTGTTGCTCAAAGGAATGCAAATGCTAGCACAGAGCTTGAACGGAGTAATACCCGGTTTGGGTGCTGCAGCTTCAATTTTCATTTCTATTGTTGGCCCGAAATTGATAGAATCGCTTATTAAACCAGCAATGAAGGTGCTTTTTGCATTTCTTTGGTCTATAGGAATACTGTTATGTGGTTTGTTACTCTGTAGTGTTAATCTGTTTACAGATCCTATAAGACAACAAAGGCCTATCGATACTGTTGTAGCTTATTCATCCCCAGAGCTAGCTATTGGAGGTGGCTTTAGCGGAGATGGTGAGGCTTCTCCTGATGATGGTGATCTTGTAGTACTTTCAGGAGATTGTATGTTTGATGAGAGCTTCTTTTGTTGGCAGGGTATTCTTGGATATGTTGATAAAGCTTATAACGATAAGATAACTGGTGATCCGGTGTGTGTTAAAACATACCATTCTGTTTCTTTTGCTAGAGGTGTTCATTCATTAGATATTCACAATAGCGCAATTATTAAAGCCCCAGATGACGGTATTATTACATTTGTTTCTACTGATGTCCAATGTGGTGATTCTAGACTCTCTTCAGGTGGTAAGGTAGTATTTCAATCTACTGGGGATCAAGAATATACAATAACTTTTTTGCATGTTGTTCCAGATCAGAGCATTATGGCAAATAAAACGGTAGTAAAGGGTCAAGTATTAGCTCGCGAACAACATGGTCTATCAAAAAGTGATTGTTGGACAGGTGATCATATTCACGTTGAAACATCTAGTTTTGATCTAAAAAAGTTTATTGAATCTACATGCGGAGTTTCTCAATTAAGCTGCTATTATGGTGATAATCCTGGAGATATAACTGAGGAGTGTAAACCTTTCTGGGGTACTCAATAACCCCAGAAACAACCTATTAGTGTTAGTAATTTAATTAATTAAGTCTGTAAATAGATGACAGAAAAAAAGCAGTTAACAATTATCTGGGTTTCTGCAGTAGTACTTCTAATACTTCTTGTCATTGTCACTATAGTAGTAAATTCTGGGAAAAATACAGAACCAGTAAAATATCTTGCAAACTCGGGAATGAATGACATCCTCAAAACAGATAAAGTTTATGCGCAACAAGATGAATCTATTCAATCACTACCTAAGGAAAAGTTAAAACTGTATAAAATAATAATAATTTCCAATCCTTCAGAGTTTGAAGATCTAGCATCTGATGTAAATATATTTATTGATGATAAAAAATGTTATGAGAACATTTGTACTTGGTGGGGTGAAAAGAAAGAAGAATCCCCAGACGGTCTTAATTCCGATTACTTATCCTTTGACATTGGATATCAGAAAATAAACATGTCATATGAAAAAGGCATACCCTTACAAAATTTCGGTTTAGATCTTGAAACAATAAAGAGTGATCCTTCGTTACTCCCTAAGCGAATCCTTAATAAATACCTAGGTATAAACACTGAGTATTCATTTGCATTTTCTAGCAAATTTATGACTCAAGATATCTATACATTTAATCGTCTCGTTGATGGTAAGAAATTATTTATGCTGTCTTCCAGTGATTATTCAGACTTTGTGTCGTTGGAAGGCGATAAAGTTGTTTCTTTCTCTCTCCATATCTTTTCATACAATCAAGATAGATCATTTTATCAGGTTCAAGTTGATAAAGAAATGATAGATGATATACTTGTTTCTGGGTCAGATAAGATTACTTTTGTTACTCAAACTTATGATAAAATTGGCGAGCAAGAAACTCCAGTAATTGGGGACTCTTATGAACAAATTCCAATTGATGTTCCAGTCCCATCAGTATGTGATTTAAACGGCTATGAGATAGGATACTATCTCAACACAAGCAGTACAGAAAAAACATTAGTACCAATATATCGAGGCACATGCACAGGAAACTCAAAGTATGAAGGAGAAGAGTACACCGTAAACGGACTAATAATGTTTGAATTGTTCTAGAAAATCTCGTATATTGTAGTAATGAAAGAAAAAGCGGAAACTCCAAACAACCAAGTCAAAATAAAAGCAGTAAAAAAAGTAATCCCATTGACTAAAAAGCCATTTTACTACAAAGCATACAAGTTATTTCTGCTATTGAGACCAAAACAATGGGTCAAAAATCTCATAGTATTCTTACCTTTATTTTTGAGCGGTAAAATATTCTATCAAGATTTTTTTTTACGCAATCTATATGCATTTATCGCACTATGTTTGCTTACATCAGCAATTTACATAGTCAATGATATTATTGATAGTGAAAACGATCAGCATCACCCAGTCAAAAAATATCGTCCCATCGCATCGGGCACCATTTCAAAGCCGTTCGCTTTAGCAACATCATTTATTCTACTTATTTTGTCGCTAGTAGTAGGTTATATTTTGTTACATTCGGAATATTTCATTGCTTTCCAAATCGGCTATGCTGTTATGATGGTATTGTATTCTGTCTGGTTAAAAAATGTAGGCATAGTCGATACAATTATAATTGCCTTAGGTTTTATCTTCCGTGCATTTGCTGGAGCTGTCGTGATAGAAATATCTGTATCCGCAATGTTAGCAGTCACAATTATTGGTGGAGCATTACTAATATCATTCGGGAAAAGACGAGCAGAGATATCAGAAATCAATTATGACGAGGCAATAGAGTATAGACCAGCATTAAGAGTTTATACTGGCGTATCTCTA
>Ga0116173_1003826_pt1 | contig 11112 bp, 9 predicted proteins | sample AD_UKC085_MetaG_FD_89800 | JGI IMG/M metagenome (GOLD analysis project Ga0116173, IMG submission 89800) | Active sludge microbial communities of municipal wastewater-treating anaerobic digesters from USA - AD_UKC085_MetaG | ecosystem: Engineered > Bioreactor > Anaerobic > Digestate | place: USA...
CCTGGATATTGTCAAAGACAATGTCGACTTTCTCCTCGCCTCCGCTCAAAAGGGCATCGCGGCGATGCCGGGCCTTTCTTTTGTTATCGGAAGACGAGATTTAATCGAACTTTCAAAGGATTATCCCAAGCGCTCCTATTACTGCCATTTGTACCGCCAGTATCACCATTTTGAAGTTGATGGCGAAATGCAGTTTACACCCCCGGTCCAGTTAGTGTACGCCGCGGCGCAGGGTGTCAAAGAATATTTCGCGGAAGGCGAAGACGATAAATACAAACGGATTGTCCGCGTCAATCAAGCCATTCACGAAGGGCTTAAGCGCCTCGGGTTTAAAGAATACATTAAACGCGCAAATCAAGGTCCTCTCGTCGTCTCGGTCCTTTACCCAAATGATATTAATTGGGACTTCAAAAAAGTTCATGACTTCTGCTATGAGCGCGGCTTTATTTTGTTTCCGCGCCCCGTCGGCGGAGTTTTGGCCTTTCGCCTCGGTTCGCTCGGGGCGATTGATGTCGGCGACATCGATAATTTTTTTAAAGTGTTAAAAGATGCCTTGCTATCGCTTAAGATAGAAGTGCCCGTTCGTTACTAGGAGGAGCGCGATGAAAAAATTCCATCTCACCGATACTTATGCCTTGATCAATTTTGACGCTTCGCTTTGCGACTCGGAAGTCAGCGTTTTGCAATCGAAGAGTTTTGCACACGTCCTCTCCCAATTTGTCGATAAACTTCGCCGCGATAAAGACGTGACGATGGAGAGTCTTAAAACCGTCAAGCTCGAACACTTTCTCGATGCCTATAAACTCCTTTATGTCTTCCCTTTTAATGATATATACAAAAATAATCCGTCCCTTCATTATCTTTTAAAAAAACGCGATGAATTCTACCATTTTACCGAGATGTTATACGATTACTGGCGTAGCCTTCAGCGCTTTGGACTGATGGCTTCCTCACACCTTTACATGCAAAGCGCGAAAGCGCCCGATGTCATCACGACAATCGATCATTTTAACAGCCTGATTTTGTCTTTGTATCGCGGCGTGTCAACGAATCTTCTCGGCCAACAATTCCACGTCTACCGGCAGCTTCCCGCGGGAGTCAACGCCAATCTTTTATATGTCCATCACCGCGTTCCCTATCATGCGGGCTACGAAAACTTGCAAAACATCGCTTTCATCAGCAAGATTGCGACCAGGCCTCCCTTTATCGCCTATACTAAAAGCAATACGCGTTCGGGCCTATTTCAGGAAATCGGCGAAAACCCGCTTTCCAAACTCGTCATCAATAAACTTCATTTCTTTGCCTTTCCGATTAAAATCGGGCCCTTGCTCGCCTACGTCTACATCCATCGCGATTTCCTCCACGAGGGCATCGGCCTTTCCAATCTCTTTGAGTTCGCCTCGTTTGACGAAATCAAAGACCGCAAGCCCGATATCGTCTACCTCTACGGAATTAGCGAGACGGAATACGATTGCACCTATCATCACGATCAGGAAAATAACATCTATTTGGGTTTTGTGAGCCGGCTCGATAAAAACGACTACTTCGGCTATCTAAAAAAGATGCTGCTAACCCTTCACAACCTCGCGATGATCGACCAGAAAAAACTGCCAATTCATGGGGCGATGGTCTCGATTGTCTTAAATAATGACGAGACGAAAAACATCGTCGTCGTCGGCGATAGCGGCGCCGGAAAATCCGAGACGCTTGAAGCCCTGCGCATCATCGGTAAAGACTATATCAAACAGATGAAAATCGTCTTTGACGACATGGGTACCTTCTTTAAGAAAGACGGACATATCTACGCTCACGGAACGGAAATCGGCGCCTTTGTCCGCCTCGATGATCTCGAAGCCGGCTACGCTTATCAGAAGATCGACCGGGCCATCTTTCTAAATCCCGATCAGGTCAACGCCCGCGTCGTCCTTCCCGTCACGACTTATAAATTTATAATGGCCGACCATCGCATCGACATGCTCCTCTATGCTAATAACTACAGCGAGGTCGACATCGGCCTCCGCCTCTTTAGTAACCTCGAAGAAGCGACCGACATCTTTCGTGGCGGCCAGCGCAAAGCCAAAGGGACGACGAGCGAAGTCGGCTTGGTGAGCTCGTATTTTGCTAATCCGTTCGGACCGGTTCAAAGAAAAGAACAAACCGAAGTGCTACTCAATTCATACTTCACTTCTTTGTATAAAGAAAAGGTCGCGATTGGCGAACTTTTCACCCGCCTGGCGGTGCCCGGCTATGAGATGGCGGGACCGCAGGAAGCGGCGACGAAATTATTGAAGTCGCTGATCGGAAAATAGTCATCTTTGATTTCATGAGCAAATACGATCCTCTTTCGAAGTTTATTCAAAACGAAAAGCAGAAAAAGATTCTTCTTTCCTTTGAACAAATTCAGGATATCCTCGGCTTTCGCCTCGACCACTCATTTTTAAACTGCAAGAAAGAACTTTTAGCCTATGGTTACACCGTCGGCAAAATCTCGCGAAAAGAGAAAATTATCACCTTTATCAAGATGAGCGACAGCGGTGAATAAATCCTCCTTTCTTTTCATATTTTATTTTGCTAATATTTAACTGTTGTAAAAAAAGCACATGATAACAATTAAAGAAGTATCGACGCGCAAAATGCGCCATCAATTCGTATCCTTCCCGCTTGATTTATACAAAGGAAACCCTTATTTTGTCCCCCCTCTTTATGGCGACGAAATGAAGGTTTTTTCAAAGAAAAACGCCTATTACAAGACATCCAAGTCCTCTTTTTTCTTAGCTTATGACGGCGATAAAGTGGTCGGAAGAATTTCTGGTATCATCCAAAATCAGAGCAACGAGAAGATGGGCGAAAAACGGGCCCGTTTTACGCGCTTTGACGCCATCGACAGCCAAGAAGTCGCCGACGCCTTGTTTGCGGCGGCGGAGCGCTGGGCGCTCGCTAATGGCATGGAATCGATATGCGGCCCCCTCGGCTACAGCGACCTCGAAAGAGAAGGCCTTTTGATCGAAGGTTTCGATTATATCGCAACATTTGAAGAACAATATAACTTTGAATACTACGGGCGGCTGATTGAAAACTGCGGCTACGCCAAAGAAATCGACTGGCTTGAATATCGGCTTTATAAGCCGGAGAGTCTCGATCCTACTCTGGACCGCGTCGCGACGGCGGCGATGGAGAAGTTTCGCCTCCACCTCGGCACCGGAAGAAATAAACGCCACTATATCAATAAATATAAAGACGGCATTTTCCATTGTTTAGACGAAGGCTATAAAGTGCTTTATGGCACGGTTCCCTTCACCAAAGAGATGAAGCAGCAGATCATCACCCAGTTTATGTATTTGCTGAGCCTCAAATTTATAATCACCGTCTGTGATGAAAAAGAAAATGTCATCGCCTTCGGCTTATCGGTGCCTTCCCTCGGTCCGGCTTTTCAAAAAAGCGGCGGTCGCCTGACTCCGGGAGCCATCACCAAAATGATTAAAATCCTCCGTAAGCCGGATGTTATCGACTTAGGCCTCATCGCCGTCTTGCCCGAATATCAATCGTTTGGCATAAACGCCATCATCCTGCGCGAGTTAATCATCGGCATGATGCGCGAGAACATCTCGTATTGCGAGACCAATCTCAACTTAGAAAACAACACGAAGGTCCAGGCGCAGTGGAAGTTCTTTCCGAAAGAGCAGCACAAAAAACGCCGCAGCTATCTTAAAATAATCAGCCGTTAAGGCCATATTTGTTACAAAAAAGATATTTATGTCATGTTTTTTTGTGTTTTAACGTAAGTATCAAAACCATAGGAGGGAATATGGAACTAAAGACTAATCGCGGACTGCCCAAATATCTGATTTTTAGTTTTTTGACGCTCGGCATCTACGGCATATATATCATTCATGCCGCCGCCAAGGAAACCGATGAAGCTTGCAAAGAAGACGGCAAAAATACCAAAGGCTTGCTCCTTTACATTCTCTTTTCGATTATCACGCTTGGCATCTACGCTTTTATTTGGTCGGATAACCTCGTCGAACGATGGGCTGCTTTCATTCGTAAACGGAATCAGACTCCGCGTCTTAATGGGGGAGGCATGAACCTCCTCTGGCTCATCGTCGGATCGATGATCGGCATCGGACCGCTCGTCGCCCAGTACTTGTTCTTGCACACCTGGAACGACGTCAACGAGATTCATAACAAGGAACATGGCGGTGCGGCAGCCGTGGTTAAACAAGTCGCGGCTCCAAAGGAGCAAATAACTCCTGCGGTTTCCGCCGGCGAAGAGGCGCAAGCCGACGATCCTCAAGAGTAACATAAGTAGGCGATTCAATTAGACGGGCGTGTCCCGTCTTTTTTATTTATAAAAGAGACTGACGAATTATCAGTTTTTGTGCTTAAATAGTAGATGAACTCAAAAACAAAGGAGACTTGTTATGCCCGCGATCATGACGCACTTCGCGTTTGCCAAGATGCGCGCCGAAGAAAATGTCGATAACGATGTTTTATATTTGGGCGCTCAGGGACCGGATGTTTTTTTCTTCTATGGCTACAGCCTTAAAAAGCGCGAACATATCAAAGATATTCGCGGCTTTGGCACCCATCTTCATCACATCGACATCACAAAAGCCTATTACTATTTACTCGGCTATGCCGATAAAAAAGAAGGCCGCGAACAAGAAATATTAACGCGGTTTATCAAAGGCTTGTTTTTGCACTACATCATGGACCGTAACTGCCATCCCTTTGTCTTCTACCGGACCGGTTCCGCCGATGAGGCCGCGAACAAGAAATATTACTTTGCCGCCCACGCCTCTTATGAATCGTACATCGACTGCCTAATCAAAGAGCGTTTTAATCTCAAAATGGCACCGCGCAAGGCGGTTAAAGCCGACGAGGGCAAAGTCGTTTCCATCTCTCGCATGATGTATCACCTTGCCAAGGACGTATTTAAAAACGACATCATCAAGGAAGATTCATACTTTCTCGCCTGGAAGGACATGAAGTTTTGCCAGATAATTTTTCATTCGCCTTTAGGATTTAAGAAAGCCGTCTTTCGCCTGATGGCCCCGACTGGGGCGATCAACGCGATGGTGACACCCCGCAAGGTCAGGCACAACGATGTCTTGGATGTCTTAAACGATCAAAAGAGCGAGTGGCGCGACTGTGTCACAAACATAGTCCGCAATGATTCGTTTTTAGAGTTGATTTCCAAAGCTTCAGATGAAGTCGACTTTTTGGAAAAATTACTCGCTGGCAAGTACGACGAAAAAGACCTTCGCGCCTTCATTAACAATATCGATCACGACGGCTTTCAAGTCGAGGCCGAAAAGAAGCATTTTGCATTTATTTGGGACAAAGTTCCCAACATGAGGTGGTAACGATGAACAAAGTAGGTGTTCGCAATTGGTTTTCGCTCGTCATCGCCGGTTTGGTCGGCCAGTTTGCCTGGACGATTGAAAATATGTTTCTCAATCTCTATATCTTCGAGCAGACGCAGGATGCCGGTTACGTCCCGTGGATGGTCGCTTTTAGCGCCGCCGCGGCGACGATTACGACGCTGCTTATGGGCGCCTTATCCGATCGTCTCGGAAAGCGCAAAGCCTTTGTTTCCTTTGGCTATATCGCCTGGGGCCTCTCGGTCTTATCATTTGCCTTTATCACGACCGACAACATGGCGGCATTATTTCCGCTGGCGAACGCCGCGATGCTCGCCGGCGTTTTTATCATAATTCTCGACTGTCTCATGACCTTCTTTGGCAGCACGGCCAACGATGCCGCCTTTAACGCCTTTGCCACCGATATCTCGACGCCGCAAACGAGCGGAAAAATCGAATCGGTCTTAGCGATTTTACCTCTGATTTCGATGCTCATCATCTTCGGCGGTTTCTCGGGGATGGCCAGCGGGGCGGGCTGGTTTACCTTTTTTCTCGTCTTCGGTATCCTGACTCTGGTCACCGGTGTCGCCTCGCTCTTTCTTTTTCCCAAAGATGTCGCCCGTCCCAATAAGGACGAGACATACATTAAGAATATTTTTTACGGCTTTCGCCCGAGCGTTGTCAAAGCCAATCCACTCCTTTATTTAACCCTTGTTTCATTTTTGGCGTTCGCCATTGCCATGCAGGTGTTTATGCCTTATTTCTTGATTGTAATTCAAAAGAATCTTCACTTTGAGGGCCTCGATTTCACGATTATCATGGGCAGCGTATTATTAGCCGCCTGCCTTTTTACCGTCCTCATCGGTCTTTTTATGGATAAAATCGGCAAAAACCGCATTCTCATGCCGGCTTTAGGCGTCACTTTCCTCGGCATGATTGGCATGTTCTTTGCTAAAGAGATGGCTTTCATCATTCCTGCCGGTATCGTGATGATGTCGGGCTATATGATATCGACGGCGGTGCTCGGCTCCAAAGTCCGCGATTATACCCCGCGCAATGAGGTTGGACTCTTTCAGGGTATCCGCATGATTTTCGTCGTCCTGATTCCGATGGTGACCGGACCTTTTATCGGTCAAGCAGCTTATATGAATACGGCCCAATTCTACGAAAACGACTATGAACAATTGGTCAAGCTGCCCAACGAATACATCTACCTCGCCGCCGCGGGCGTCTTACTCTTAGCGATCGCCCCGGTTATTATTTTAATAATAAAAGATAAGAAAACTCGCGCTCTTGCAAATAAAAAATGAAAAACAACAAAGCACTTCCGCTCAGCGAATATCCGCGCATGCAACTTGTGCGCAATTCCTATTTTTGCCTGAATGGCGAATGGGACTATGTCATCAAGAACACCGATGATCTTCCCAAGCATTTTTTAGACAAGATCATCGTGCCGTTCTCACCCGAAGCCCCCCTTTCAAAAGTCAACCGCGTTTTAAAGCCGGACGAATATCTTATTTACCGACGCTTTTTTGACCTTCCTAATGATTTTAATAAAGGTCGCGTCTTTCTTCATTTTACGGCCGTCGACCAAAGCGCGAAGGTTTATTTAAACAATCATTATCTCGGTGATCATATCGGCGGTTTCCTGCCTTTTTCGTTTGAAATACAGGAATATCTAAAGGCCGAAAACGAGCTCGTCGTCATCGTCCAAGATCAAAGCGATACCTCATATCACAGCCGCGGTAAGCAAAAGCTTAAACGCGGCGGTATCTGGTACACTCCGCAAAGCGGAATTTATCTGCCGGTGTGGCTGGAAAGCACGCCGAAGGAGTATATTTCTTCTTTAAAAATCACGCCGCTATTTGACGATAAGAAAGTCGAAATCATCGCTAAGGCGAACATCGATAGCGATGTCGTCATAGAGATTGAAAAAAGGGTGATCTCAGGCGTGAGCAATACGCCGATTATCATCGATCTCGATAACATGCATCCGTGGACCGTCGACGATCCTTACCTTTACAAATTCAAAGTGCGGTTGAAAGATGATGAAGTCGCCTCTTACTTTGGCATGCGCAAGATTTCCATCGCCCTTGATGAGCGAGGCAAGAAGCGCTTCTTCCTAAACAACAAGCCCTTATTTCAAAGCGGTCTCCTCGATCAGGGCTACTATCAAGACGGCCTCCTCACCCCGCCTTCCGACAAAGACTATATCGATGACATTATGCTGGCCAAAAAACTCGGCTTTAACATGCTCCGCAAACACATCAAAATCGAAGCGCCGCGCTGGTATTATCACTGCGACCGTTTAGGCATCCTCGTCTGGCAGGATTTCGTCAATGGCGGCAGCGATTACTCCTTCCTTTCAACCGTCGTGCCCGTCCTTGTGCAAAAACACAGCAAAGACAATCAATACAAAAAGTTCGGACGGCTTGACCAAGCCGGCCGCGAAGAGTTTATAAACGAAGCTAGACAAACGATCGATTTACTTTATAATTCACCCGCTGTTGTCCTTTGGACAATCTTTAACGAAGGTTGGGGGCAGTTCGATGCCGAAAAAGTCTTCGAAGAGATGAGCAAACTCGATCCGACCAGACTCTTTGATCACGCCTCGGGATGGCATGATCAGGGCATCGGCGCCATCAAATCCGATCACGTCTATTTCCGCAAGTACAAATATCAAGACGATAAGCTCGGACGAGCCCGCATCTTATCGGAATTCGGCGGCTATCAACTACGCGTTGACGGCCATGCTTTTAACGACAAGAATTTCGGCTATAAACGGATGAAGAATAGCGAGCAGTTAACGGACGCCTTTATCCGTCTCTACGAACAGGAAATCGTGCCCGCGGCCAAGGAGGGATTAGCGGCCTCCGTCTACACGCAGTTAAGCGATGTCGAAGACGAACTGAATGGACTTGTCACCTACGACCGCCAAGTCATCAAAGTCAAAGCCGGATTAATTCGCAAAATTAATTATAAATTAACAAAAGGGCTCTAATTCCTTATAGTAGAGATATGGCAAATCTTAATCCGCAAGGCAAATTTCTGATCTCCGTCGCTCTTGTTTTTGGCATCGTCGGCGTGACATATCTAGCGGTCGGCCTCCTTGATCAATACCACCCTGACCCCGGTGTGCGGAATAGCACGGACGAGTACGGAAACCGAGTGCTTTTATGCGCCGCGGAATTTAGCGACGATGAACTAGACACTGACTGGTCGAGCCGCGGAAATGAGCCACTCTTTCTTAATAAGAAAGCTCGCTTTGAAGAGGACGGCCAGAACATCATTTCGCCGAAGCTGAACAATGACTTTACAAAGTATGTCGAGTTTGCCATCAGCACGATCGAAGGGGATGATGCCACCTTTATCATCAACGGCTATGATAAGGATGATAATCTCTTAGAAAGCGCTGCTCTTGAAGATCTCGCCGTCGCCAAGATCTACAGCCATCGCTTCGCCTATGATCACGTTTTTATCGACCGCATCACCTTAACTTACACCGGCCAGGAAGCCGTCGCTATCGTTGATTATGTAAGCATATATGCATTACAATAAATAAAAGAGAATCACCATGGCAAAAATCAAAACAATCTATTACGTCTGCGGTGTCGTTCACGCCCAAGACCGCGTCTTGCTCGTTCGTCCCCTGGCCTATAACGGCCGGCCTTATACGCCTTTTTTCTTTCCTGGCACCAAAGTGGCAAAGGACGATAAATACGAAGCGCAAAAGCTCATCAACGCCATCAAACTCAAATATAAAGGCGAGGTCGCCATCGATATGTACATGGGCTCCTCAGTCCGCGAATTTAAAGATAAGCGCATCGTTTTAAAAGCTTATTACTGCACCTTAAAACAAAACTTTTTTATCCCCAAAACGAAAGTTGATTACCGGTGGGCCAAAGTCGAAGATTTCGACTCGCTTAGACTCGAGCCAAACGATCGTGAAATCGGCGAGCGTTACGTCTTATTCAAACGCGTTTACGACGGTGAATTAGTCGCCGGAGGAAGAAGCGAAAAGGAAGCCGCCGAACTCAATTTCTATCTCGATTCCTTCGAATACTACGGCCGTCAGCTCGATGTCAAAGATGTCAAGGATTTTAATGAGCTGATGCGGACGAGTGCTCCTATGGAGCATATGCGGAAAGCCTACAAGTATGTCATGCGGATTAACCACCTCGATTACAATGCTTATCTAAACTACTACGAAAAGAAAAATCCTCCGAATAAAAAGGAACTTTATAAACCGACGACCGATGAGGTCGATGTCCCCGACCGCAAGACGTTGGCCGAGTTGACAAAAGGCACCGCTTTGCATAAAGGCGAGCCCTTAAACAAAAAAGCCAGGCGCATCAAACCCGAAATTCCCGGCAAGAAGCGCTCCCTGACCGGCGCTCAGGTCACCGGCATCGTCTTGCTCGGCATCGCCTTGCTGGCGGAAGCCGCCATCCTGACGATTGCCTTGGTTCCCTTCATCCCCGATTTCTTTGCGACGACGATCGGCACGATAACCCTCGTCCTCTCGTCACTGCTTCTCTTAGTCGGCGTCATGCTCGCCTTCTACGGTCGAAAAGAGGAATAAATATGAATAAATTTAGAAAGTTTTCTTACCGGTTATATCAATCGGTCCTTTATGTAGCCAGCGCTTTTTTAAACTTTCGCGAACCCAAAGTGCTCAGCGGCTCAAAGTCGTCGGGCAAGGTGTTCGGCATCCTCGTCGAAAAGAATATTAACCGCGTTCTCGTCATCACCGATGGCCCGCTGATGAAGTTGGGGCTTTTGCAGAAGATGATCGATGGCTTTGAAGAAGCCAGCATCAAATACGCTATCTATTCCGATGTCGTTCCCAATCCGACGATCGACAATATCGAAGCGGCTTTAGAACTCTACAAAAAAGAGCGGGCTAAAGCTATCATCGCCTTTGGCGGCGGCTCGAGCATCGACACGGCGAAGGGCTTGGCCGCTCGCCTTGCCAATCCCAAAAAGAGCATCGAAAAGATGCGCGGCATCTTAAAAGTCGGAGGCCGCATTCCGCTTTTAATCGCTATCCCGACGACAGCCGGAACAGGCAGCGAAGCGACGGTGGCGGCGGTGATCGTCAACGCCCAGACCCACTCCAAATACGCGATTAACGATCCCAAGATTATCCCCCATTATGCCGTCCTTGATCCCGATTTATTAGTCGGACTTCCCAAACCCATCACCGCGACGACCGGCATGGACGCCATGACGCACGCCGTCGAAGCCTTCATCGGTCGGGCGAATACGAAAAATACGAAGTGCTGCGCCCTTTCAGCCATTCAGCTCATCGATAAAAGCCTCTATAAATCATATCTTGAACCCGCTGATTTGGGTGCGCGCAAAGACATGCAGTTAGCCGCCTATCAGGCCGGAGTCGCCTTTACCAGAGCCTATGTCGGCTACGTCCATGCCTTAGCTCACGCGTTAGGCGGACAGTATAATGTCCCTCACGGCTTGGCTAATGCTATCCTGCTCCCTTATGTCTTGGAAGAATTTGGCATTTCGGTCGAAAAAAAGTTGGCAATCTTAAGCGATTCTCTCACTTTATGCGACAAAAAAGCCAGCGACAAAACCAAGGCTCTGACTTTTATCCAGTACCTTAAAGATCTTAATAGAAAACTTGAAATCCCTGACAAGTTCATCAATGTCTATGCCGAAAAAGACATTCCGGGACTCGTCGCTCACGCCGATAAAGAGGCCCATCCTCTCTATCCCGTCCCGTCTTTTC
>Ga0116173_1003843_pt1 | contig 11079 bp, 7 predicted proteins | sample AD_UKC085_MetaG_FD_89800 | JGI IMG/M metagenome (GOLD analysis project Ga0116173, IMG submission 89800) | Active sludge microbial communities of municipal wastewater-treating anaerobic digesters from USA - AD_UKC085_MetaG | ecosystem: Engineered > Bioreactor > Anaerobic > Digestate | place: USA...
GCCGGTTGGGACGTTCCGGCCGCGCCCGGCAGTTGCGCCGGCGCCGACCAGTCCTGCAAAACGACTTCATACGGTTCGCGGTGGCGGTAAATGCGTACTATCACGCCGTTGTCGAGCACCCAGAAATCCGTGACGTGGCCTTCGGCTTTCTTGAACCAGGTACGCGCCGTCGACAGTTGCGTCAACACGATGTGATTCGCATCAAACGCGTGGCCGGTCGACAGTCCGATGCGTTCCTTGCCCTTGTGCTCATAGCGGGCCCGGTAAGGTTCCACGCCTTCGCCGGTGTAATCCGTGTCGAACAGGTCCAGCTCCCGGGATTCGCCCTCGGCCAGGTTCATCCCTGCGAGCAGGATTGGCGCAACGCAATACGGGTCGGGACGCGTGTTGGGATCAAACGAAGCGCCCGCGGGCGCGTCAATGGTTTTCTCGTTGGCGCTCTGGCCTTCCTGCACCTTCGTGCAGCGCATCGTCCCCTCGTCAAACACATACTCGGCGTGGTAGCCCGGCTTCTGACCGCTCGGATAGTAAATAAGATAGGTATGCAGGCGTTTCGCCGCATCCGAAACGGCCACAAACGCGGACGGATAGAACTTCAGCTCGCTCCAGACGGTCCACCCGCCGTCCGGCGCGACTTTATAGGTCATCTCGCCGAGTCCGGCCTCGCGGCCGCGGCTGAAATGCTTGTAGGTCCCTTTAAACGCGACCTCGCCCGGGATGGCGTCGAGCGATGGGGCGGCCGGGAACGGAGCGGCCGCGGCGCGTCCCAGGTAGCCCGGCAACTCCTCCGGCGCCGTCCACTCGAGCAGCTCGAGTTCATACGGTTCGCGGTGACGCACGATGCGAACGATGACGCCGTTATCGAGCATCCAGAAATCGGTGATGTGCTCCGCGCGTTTCTTGAACCAGGTATCGGCGCTGGTGACCTGTTGGAGCACGATATGCGTGGCCTGGAACTTCCCCGCCGGAACGAGAATCTCTTCTCTCCCGGCATTCCTGAAACCTATCGTATAACCCGCCATGGCGTTGCCGGAATTGTCCCAGTCGTATACCGCCAGTTCCTTCCGCTCGCCCTCCGCAAGCTGGAGGCCCCGCAACAGGATGTTCGCCGCCGCATAGGGGTCGGGACGGCTGTTGGGGTCAAACAACGCCCCTTCCGGCACGGGCAGCGCCTGGTCGTCCCAGTCTTCCCGGACATTCCGGCGCGTCACCCGCACTTCGCCATCTCCAATCTTGAGCTCGATCCGGTAACCGGGATTGTCGCCCTGGGCATCGCGCACGGTGGTGTATTCCACAATACGATGGGTCTCGTCCCCCCGGGCGATCTCCGTCGTGTGCATGAAGGGCAGGTGCGTGATTGCCGCAATCGCCCCGGTCCCGGTCTGTTTCAACCACAACTCGCCCGGTTCCGGGATGTCGCTCCCCCGGCTGCGGTGCCGGTACGTGCCGTGGAAGACCACCTTCCCCGGAATCTCAGAGTACGCCTCCTTCACGGCCGCTTCATCCACCCCCGGCATCGCCGCGGCGCCGCTGAGGCTCGGCACTGCCGCCGTGGAAACGCCCGCGGTCACCGTTCGAAGACCCGGCAAGGCCAGCGTGGCCAACAGGACAAGCACCGCCGCCCCGGCCAGCGAGAGGCGGTGGGGTTTACGCAGCGTGGTGTCCATGAGCCGGGTCAAGCGGCGGCCCAGCGGATGCATGCGGTCCGCGAACCCCAGGATGGCGGGCGACCACGCCGGCCGCGCGACCGCCGACGCGGCGCTGACCAGGCTGCGGCAGTACGTGTGTTCATCGCCGAGCCGTAATGACAGGACCAGGTCGTCGCAGCAATCTTCGCGGGTTCGCCGAAGCGCGTTCACCACCATCCAGGCCAGGGGATTGAACCACCAGAAGCTCAGCAGGATGTTCTCCAGCGCCAAAACCCAGGCATCCCTCCGGCGAAGGTGGGCCAGTTCGTGTGCCAGCACGGACTCCAATGCCTCGCGGTTCAGACTCCCGGCCATCGATTCCGGCAACACGACCGAGGGCCGGAACAGCCCCACCGCCATGGGCGCGATGTCGCCGGGCGCCAGCATCACCTCGACGTCGCCGCGCATCCCCAGGGCGGCACTGACCCGCCGCGCGGAGTCGCGGATCGGCCCGTCCCACACTGGGCGGCACTGCGCGAGGAGCCTCCGCAGCCCGGCAAGCGCCCAGAGCATCCACCCCGCCATGACGAACACCCCCGCGGCGTGCAGCACCAGGAGCCATCCCCGCCAGTTCAGGCGGGGAACAGGTCCGGACGATGCGCGCGCTGCCGCGGGCGGCGCATACAGACCGGAACCTTCGCGGGCACACGTTTCGTTCCCCTCGGGCCGCACAAGGACCGCTTCGCCCGAGGAAAAGGCGGCAGGTTCCGCGATACGCGCTTCCTCACCGTCCAGTTCGGACGCGTCAATCCGGGCCGGTTCCGGCAGCCAGAAAAATGCCCCCACCGGCAGGGCCAGCATGGGCGGAATCGCGAACTTCGCCAGCGCCACCAGCAACAACCCGTAGCGCAACGGCGCAGACCGCCGCCGCAACGCCCACACCGCTCCGAGCACCAGGACGCCAACCACCCCCGCCTGCCACGCCGCATGAAACACATACGGCCACCACGCCGCCCCCGCCGCGTTCAAAAGGCCTGTCGCCCCGCTCATGGTCCTATCCCTTTCTTTCCTGTTGCCGCCGCAGATCGTCCAAGAGTTGCTGCAACTCATCAACCTCCTCCGCCGATGGCGGACGCGTCTCGAACAGCGAGGCGAACATGGCCACCCCGCTTCCGCCAAACACCCGCTCGTGGAGGTCGCGCATGATCTTCCGGTACACCGGCTCCGGCGCGTGTGCCGCCCGGAAAACAAACGCCTTCCCGAAATCGCCCTTTTTCTTCCTGACCAGTCCCTTCGCTTCCAGCCGCTTCAGCAGGGTCACCAGAGCCCCGTGCGTCATGGGCCGGTACGACGCCATCTCCTCGCGAATCTGCCGTGCCGTCGCGTCGCCCCGCTGCCACAGGCAGGCCATCACCTCCAGTTCCGCGTCTGGAAGGTTCTCGAGCGCTTCCCGCGCGCTCCCGGCCTTTTTCTTCGGTTTGTCCATGCCCGCGCTTCCTTTCCGATGCGCGTTCCCGGAACCGGCGGATCCGGCCGGGCCGCAGCCTCAATATATACTTTCGTATACATTGTGTCAAGAAAAAATACGCCCGCATTTTTGCTCCGTTGATCCCGTTCCCGCGCATCGCCTACACTGGCTTCCGTGCCGGCCTGCCCGGTCCGCACCGGGCGGCGGGGCGTCATCTAACCATTGAGGGGATACGGCCATGGAAAAGAAAACGGTTCGGGCGGGGATTGTCGGCGCGGGATTTGCCGCCCGGTTTCATTACGAGGCGATGTCGAAGGTCTATGGCGCCCACGTCGACGTCAAGGGGGTCTATGCCCTCGATACCCAACAGGCGCAGGCCTTTGCGAAAGAACGGGGCATCCGCTGCTACGAGTCTCTGGACGCGCTGCTCGACGACGTGGACGTGGTCCACTGCTGCGTCATCGTCGCCGCCCATGAGGAAATCGCCATCGCCGCCCTCGAGCGCGACAAGCACGTTATTGTCGAAAAACCACTTACCGGATACCTGGGCGACGGCACGAACGGGTTCCATGGCGACCATTTCCCGAAGGAAGACGCCCTGAAACACGGTCTGGCAAGCGTGAAACGGATGCTTGCAGCCGAGGCGAAGAGCAAGGGCCGGATCCTCTACGCGGAGAACTGGGTCTACGCCCCCGCCGTCCAGCGCGAACGCGAGATCATCGAAAAGACCGGCGCGCAGATCCTCTGGATTCACGGGGAAGAGGCCCATTCCGGGTCGCACAACCCCACGTACGCCTACTGGAAATACTCCGGCGGCGGCGTGCTCATCGGGAAGGGCTGCCATCCCCTCACGGCGGCGCTGTACCTCAAGCGCGTCGAAGGCCGCGCGCGCGACGGCAAACCCATCCGCCCCAAAACCGTCACCGCCCGCGCGCACGCCCTCACCCGCATGCAGACCTTTCGCGATGCCGGCCACATTCGTTGCGACTACCACGACATCGACGATTTTTCGATGATGCACATCACCTTCGAAGACGGCACCGTCGCCACGCTCTTCGCATCCGACATCGTCCTGGGCGGCATCCACAACTGGCTGGAAGTGGCGGCCAACAACCACCGCACCATCTGCAACATCAACCCCAATACCGCCATGCAGGTCTATAACCCGAGCGAGGCCAATTTCGCCGACGTCTACACCGTCGAGAAGATCGAAACTAAACAGGGTTGGACCAATATCCCGCCTGACGAAGACTGGTTTACCGGATATCCGCAGGAGATCGAGGCGTTCTACCGCGCCGTGGCCTACGGCGAACCTGTCGAAAGCGACAGCCGGCTTGCCGCCGACGCCATCGTAACCATCTACAGCGCCTACGTCTCGAACGAGCGCGGCGGCGCCGAGGTCGAAATAGGAGTGTTTTGACCCATGCACATGCTGAATCCCGGGCGTCTGGTGTGGGCCGCCGACAAACGGGTGATCGGCCCCGTTTTCGTCGCGTGGATGGACCGGTATTACTGTTTACGACACCGGATCGGCCAGAGTTTGAAGACGCCGGACAAGAACGGGGACATGTTCCAAGCGCCGCCCCGGCGCGACTACGTGTCCCCGTTCGGTTACGAAAACGCCTGTTTTTCGTCCGCGGACGGGCCGTAGAGGGACGGCAACGGCACGTTCCGCAGGCGTGCGTACACCGCAAGCTGGCCGCGATGATGGACGTGGTGATTCAGAACCATGCCCCGCATCACGGCATAGCGCGGCAGATCAATGACGGTCCGCTCGCCCATCTGCATTTTCCACGCGATCATCATATGCTGGTCCGGCACGCCGTCCAGAACGCCGAGGGCCTGTTCGAGGTCCTTGTCAAAAGCGTGCAGCAATTCAGCGACACTCGCCGCAATGGCCGGCTTGTAGTCGTCGGGATTGAGCTGCAGCGAGTCGGTGGTGATGATCGGCACCGTGTAGCCGAAGCATTCCGCCACATGGGATGCCAGCCGTCCCAGAGTCATCGATTTCTCGTGAGGCGCCCAGCCGAACTGGTCCTCGGGCAGACGTTCGAGCAGTCTGCGCGTGTTTTTGGCCTCCTGGGCCATTTCCTGTGCCATGGCTTCCGCGATACGCATGATCGTCCTCCCTTCGCCACAAAACCCGCAGTTTCTGCCATCGCAACGCGTGAACAATGCGTCCACTTTACAGCAGAATGCCCCGTTTTTCTACCCGTCCGACGCCTCGATGCCGGCCCGGAAGCGTCACGGAAGCTTCACCGGGGGCAATGCGACCGACCGTTCTTCTTAAAGTACTGCTGGTGATACTCTTCCGCGCGCCAGAAGGTCTGCGCCCCGACAATTTCCGTCACGATGGGCTGGCGGTACTGGCCGGATTCGCCGAGCGCCTTCATCGACGCCCGGGCCGCTTTCTCCTGGTCCGGCGTGTGGCAGAAGATGGCCGACCGGTACTGGTGGCCGACATCGGGCCCTTGGCGGTCTTTTTGTGTTGGATTGTGCACCTTCCAGAACACCTCGAGCAGTTTCTCGTAGCTCACCGTCTCCGGCTCGTACACCACCTCGACGGCCTCCGCGTGGCCGGTCGTGCCTGTACAGACTTCCCTGTACGTGGGCTCCTCCTTGTGGCCGCCGGTATACCCCACGGAGGTGGCTTTCACCCCCTCGACGCGCCGAAACGCCTCTTCGACGTGCCAGAAACACCCCGCGGCGAATGTCGCCGTTTCCATGCCTTGAACTCCTTTGAATGCGGATGTATCGCCCGCCACGCTGCGGTCCGCCGCGTTCGCCCCCGCCGGTTCCGCGAGGGGCAAGGAGCACGCTACCCCAAGCAACATCAGCGCGGCTGCGTATACACGCATCACGGCTCCTCCTGTCTGTTTCCAGAGAGAAACAAACGGAACGCGGCGCCTAGTCCCGCGCCGGCCCATGGGTCTCCTGGCAGAACCACGCGGTCTCGGGCCAGTCTCACCCCGGCGCGCCGTCGCCCTTGCCGGGCACGAATTTGGCTTCGAGCGCGGTCATCGCAAACAGCCACGTGTCGAGGACCGGGTGCAGGGCGGGTTCCTTGTCCCACGCGAGCTGTTTTGTGGCTTCCCAGGCCTTCCGGGCGGCCTCGTCCATCCCGAGCGCTTTGGCATGAAATGCCCGGGCCAGCCCCAGCATCAGTTCCGCATGGTGTTTCAGGTAGAGCCAGGACGCCCGGTGGCACGGCTCGGCCGCGTGGAGGTTCATCGCGACCGTGAGCATGAATCCCTGAATCACATCGGGAGCGCGGGCGAAGCGCTGCGCCTGTTCCGCATCCACCCATTCCTTCTCCCCGCGGATGTACACGGGATCGAACAGGCCGGACACGCGTTCGAGATAATCGCGGCAGGCGGGACCGTCCGCGCCAAAGGCGCTCCGAAAATAATCGTCGGCCACCGCGTCAAAATCCGTGGCCGCGTTCCACAGCGTTCGCCCCATGACCGTCATGGCCAGCCCGGTCGGCAGAAAGATGCGCTGGATCTGGCAGCTCACGTAGCCGTTCAGGCCGATCTTCCCGAGGCCCTGCATGTCGGCCGCGATGGTGCGGGCGATCTGCATGTGGCCCGGATCGTTTGAATGATCCCACATGAGATGGTAGTCGAAATCGAAACTGTCGCCGTCAAAGATCGCCTGCCAGGCCTTGAGAAACGCCACATTGGCATCCACGCTCTTGGGAAATGCCAGCTTGTTGCGCTCAAAGGGCGGCAGCTCGGGCAGGGTGTCGCCGGCTTCGAAGGTCTCGCTGTACGTCCGCACAATGGGCGCGAACATCAACACGAACCGGTCCTTGTTCACGATCGTCTGCTCCAGCGGCGGCCACAGCAGGTCCACGTAGATTAGAAACACGATCCGCGTCGCGAGCCCCGCCTCCGACAGGCGCCGATCCAGTTCATTCAGCATCATCACATAGAAATCCGACGGCCGGGCCCGGACGCATTGCGCGCATTCGCAGTTGTTGTTGGTGCCGTCGGCAAGCCAGAAGTGAATGTAGTCGATGGCCGGGTGCTCGCGCGCGTACGCCACCACGGCCTCCACGATGATGCGCCGCACCTCCGGGTTCGAATAGCAGAGATTGGTGTTGAGGGCCACCCCTTTCCAGAAATCCCGTTTGCCGCGCACTTCCGCCAGATACTTCGCCACCTCGGGCGGCGCGCTGCGCGCCTCCTCCTCCCAGCCCAGACCGGGGATCCCGAACGGTTCACAGGTCCAGCCATGCCCGACTTTGTGATACAGCAGCCCGCGGCGTTTGATCTCTTTCTCGAGCTGCTCCGTGTATTCGCGGGCTTTCTCGACCGGCAGCGCTTCACCCGCCTGCTTCGGATTGCCCGTGTGCCGGTACCAGCGATCGAAAAACGTGTGGGCTTCGCGAAACTGGATGAAGTACCCGTTGAACCCCAGTTTCGGGAGCCAGTCCACCATGTCGCGCACATGCTCATAACTCACCGCCCCTTCGATGCATACCCCGCGATGCCGGTAGGACGGCGTTTCCGAGACGCGGACGTCCCCGAGCTGTTCCAGGCTTGGTACGTACGCCCCATCGTCGCCGGGGCGAACCCACCGGCAGCCCAGTTCCGTCAGGTAACGGTAGACCGCCAGAAGCACGCTGCGCGGATTGATGCCCGCAACAATCCCCGACGCGCCCCGCGTGTCGATGTGGATCGCGTCGTCCAGCTCCGGATTCGCCACCCCCGGCGCCGGAACACCGGGAAGATCCGCCATGAGCCCCAGGACCAGGCCCTCCGCCGAGGCGGTGTCCACGGCCACTTCGCGGCCGGTCGCCCGCGCCAGGTAGTGCTTCAACTCCTCCGCGGCAAATCGGATGACGGGATCTTCGCTGATCACACGAATGGCAAGACGTTGCGGCAAGGAAGTGGCGCTCATCACAGAGTCCTTTCGTTGATTTGAGCCGTCCCCCAGCATAGCGCATTTCACTGCAGGGACGAAACCGCGCCCGCCCCCTGCCGCCGTCTTGAAATGCACCGGCGCGCCCCGGATACTGGGTTTCCGGAAAAGAAACGCGGTGTGAATTGCCGAAAGCAGAGGGGTTCATCGATGAAATACTGCGTGACCAGCGTCATCCTCCCCGAATTCGATGTGCCCGAGACCTGCGCACTGCTGCAGGAACTCGGCTACGACGGCGTCGAATGGCGCGTGCGGTACACGCCCGAGCAGGCCATCGGCCAGGGATTCAGCATGTGGGGCGAGCACAAGACCGGCCTGTCCCCAGCCAACCTCGCCCAGAGAGCGCACGAGGTCGCCCGTATCACCGCCGACCACGACCTCGAGATTCCCGCCATTGCCGCTAACCTGCGCTGCGATGAACTCGACGAGATCAAGCGCCTCGCGGACGGCGTCGCGCGCATGGGACAGATTCCCATCCGTCTGGGCGCGCCCACCGGCTACGACCGATCCGCCAATTACAACGACCTCTACAAGCGCGCAGTCGGCGCGTACAGCAAAGCGCTCGACGTGCTCAAACCCTACGGCATCCGCTGCTTCATCGAAATCCACGGCGGCACGCTGATGCCCAGCGCCTCGCTCGCCTGCCGGCTCGCCGCGAACTTCCAGCCCGATGAGCTCGGCGTCATCTACGACGTCAACAACATGGCCAAAGACGGATTCGAGACATTCCGGATCGGGATGGAACTGCTGGGGCCGTACCTGCAACATTGTCACGCGGGGGGCTGGAGACCCGTCCCCGGCGAACCCGATGAGCAGGGGACCGTCACCTGGTCGTACGACGGATGCGATCTCGCCGAGAGCATCCTCGACATTCCCCAGTTCCTCGCCGATCTCAGCGCCGTGGGCTACCAGGGCTTCATCTCGATCGAGGATTTCCGTCCGATGGATCCCCGCGAAAAACTCAAACGCCAAATCGACTACCTGAAATCGTTGGAATGACTGGCGGGATCAGAAAAGGACGCACGCCCTACCGGGGCCTCTTGGCCGGCACGAATTGCAAGGACACTGTCCCCGCGTCCCGGGTCACATGCAGCGTACCGACGGCCACCGCGTTGCCTTCGCCGCGCGCCAGCATTCCGATTGGCACACGGTTCTTCGGGTCGTGCAGGCCGATGCGCACCCCATACGCGCCGGAGCCCGCCGTGTCCGGAATCGTCACACGAACCGGACCCACCGCACAGATGCCGCCTTTCTCCCACTCGGTCGTGGGCGGCGTCGGCCACGTGGTATCCCGGAACGCGATGTCCCCGTCCTGCGCATACTTTTTGTTCGTAAAGTGCGTGAAGCTCCAGTACGGATGGTTCTTCGGCGGGGCATCCTCCACATGCCACTGATAGCTGAACTCGAAGGTTCCGCCGCCGAGATCGTTGAAACCGGTGATCTCGGGCCACAGATCAACCACCCGGGCATCCGGCGCCGCGATGATTGCCGCCTCGATCACGGCCGCATACGGATGGCCGGTTTCGCGCAGCCATGCCCGCGCCGTCTCGCGCATCCGGGCCAGTGTCTCCGCGTGTGCTTCCACACCGGCCAGGTTGGTCATCTCGCCCGGATCGTTCTCCAGGTCGTACAACTCGTCCGTATCGCGCGGCGACCAGTTCAACACATATTTCCACCGCGCCCCGACGACCGTGAGGTTGTTGTCCATCGAATTGCAAAAGACATGTTCGTGAATGGTCGCCCCCTCGATGGCGGGCAGAAAATCCCGCCCATCGAGGCCCGCGGGCGCATCGAGCCCCAACAGCTTCAGCAACGTCGGGAATACGTCCACCGACGAAACAAGCCGGTCGCAGACCGCGCCGGATGGCAGCCGCCCCGGCGCACGGATCAGAAACGGCACGTTCAGGAGTTCCTCATAGCCGCAGTGGCCCAGTTTAAACACAAAACCGTGCGACGCCATCATGTCGCCATGATCGCTCGTGAAGACCACGATCGTGTCGTCCGCCTTGCCCGACGCGTCCAGCGCGGCCAACACCCGGCCAATCTGATGGTCAATGTAGCTGCTGTACCCCCAGTACCGGCGGATATAGTCGCGAAACTGGTCCGCGGTCCATTCCGGTTGCACGTAACACCGGCGGTTCGTGCGCTGACGGACTGGTTTCCCCTCGAGATTGTCCGGGTAACTCGCCGGCAGAGACGCCTCGGCAAGCCCATACAGCGTATCCCACGGTCGCGGCGGCGCGACGGGCAGATGCGGCCCGTAAAACGACAGCACCAGCCCGAACGGGGCATCCTGGCCGTGCTGCTCCTCCAGGAATTTGACGGCGTTCCCCGCCAGAAACGCCGACATGTGATGGTCTTCCGGAACTTCGGAGTAGATGTGCGTGCCTTCGGGACCGCTCGCCGCGATGCTGTGATTCCCGATCTTCTGTTCCGCGAACTTCTCCAGTCCTGCCTGGCGCAGGTAGTCGTGGTAATGGGTCCAGCCGCCAACCCAGTAGTCGAACCCATGTTGCGGCACGTCCTCCCCCGTCCCTCCCGGCTTGCGCTCAAAACGGAACCCGTCCGCGCTGGGCACGCGTTCGTAGTACCACTCGTTATTCATCGGGGCGCCGGTCCGTCCCCGGTACATCTGCCCGGTCAGGTGCCATTTGCCCACATACCCCGTGTGGTACCCTGCACGTTTCAGTGCCGCGCCCAGCGAAGGAACGGCGTCAGAAAGAATCACATCGTTCGTGACCACCCCGTGGTTGTGAGCGTGCCGGCCTGTCAGAAAACTCGCACGCGACGGCGAACAGGGAAACGCCGCAATGTAGAACCGGTCGAAGCGCACCCCTTCCGCCGCGATGCGATCGATGTTGGGCGTCTTGACGCCTGCCGTACCGTACGCCCCGATCGCCCCAAAAGGGTGCTGGTCCGTCATGATGAACAGCAGATTGGGCCGCTTGGCCTGGGCTGCCGCCCATGGCGCCAGCATGCCCGCGGCCACCGCGCCGCCCGCTTTCAAGAACCGCCGTCGTGAAAATGCCATGCCGCCCCCTTTTCTGTCCTCATCAC
>Ga0116173_1003844_pt1 | contig 11078 bp, 7 predicted proteins | sample AD_UKC085_MetaG_FD_89800 | JGI IMG/M metagenome (GOLD analysis project Ga0116173, IMG submission 89800) | Active sludge microbial communities of municipal wastewater-treating anaerobic digesters from USA - AD_UKC085_MetaG | ecosystem: Engineered > Bioreactor > Anaerobic > Digestate | place: USA...
CCATTCCCTGGAAATCTTTATTGACGATATCGCATCCCTCTGAAATCATCTTCATCATATCGGGATCAATCGAATTCATCTTGGTATGGAATTCGAGACAGGCCACACCATCACCGATATCGACCAGCGAAGCGCTGGGGTTTTCTTTAATGGTCTTTTTTCTCTCTTTGAGACCGGGCAGCAGAATGATCTTGGGATTTTCTTCCAGTTTCACATAGCCCTTCTTTTTGAAATCATAATATGATTTCACGCCTTTCTTATCGACTTTGTAGAAAGAGGTGCATTTCTTCTTCAACATTTCATCGATTTTGGCCGGAACTTTTTTGCCCAGTTTCTTCATCACGGCAACAACGTCCTTCACCCCTATCGCATCCCATGATTCAAAAGGACCAAGCTGGTGATTGTAACCCCACTTCATGGCGTTGTCGATTTCAACGATGGTATCGCAGATTTCGGGAATGCGGTTCGCAGCATAGATGAAGTTGTTACACATATACTCGCGCAGGTAATCACCGGCGGCATCCTGTCCGTTGAAGGCGACTTTCATACTGTTGGCGACACCGGACTCGACCCATTTCTTTGCTTCGGAAATGGACGCAAACTTGGGTTTCTGAGCCGGAGCATATTCCATGGTTTTCCAGTTGAGAGCGTATTTAACGTTCTTGCCCTTTTCGTCCTTGACTTTCTTGTAATAGCCCCCCTTGGTTTTATTGCCCAGCCACTTGTTGGCCATCATCTTTTCGGCGAATTCGGTGGGTAAAAAGATATCACGGCACTCATCGTTGGGAACGGCATCATAGAGGTTCTTAGCGACATGAACCCCGATATCGAGGCCAACCAGATCCATGGTCCCGAAGACGGCTGTGCCGGGACGGCCAACCACTTTGCCGACAATGGCGTCGACTTCTTCAACACTCATACCTTTTTCCACCATGACCCGGCCGGCGTTGGACAGATCATAAACGCCGACGCGATTCCCGATGAAGTTGGGAACATCCTTACATACGACAACACCCTTGCCGAGAACTTCTTCACTGAATTTTACCATGAAATCCGTGACGGCCTTGTCCGTTTCCACGCCGGGAATGATTTCCATGAGCTTCATGTAACGGGGGGGATTGAAGAAATGGGTCCCGAGGAAACGTTTTTTCAAATCTTTACTGAATTTGGCGGAAATATCTTTAATAGGAAGACCGGATGTATTCGTGGAAACAATACAGGTCGGTTTGACAACTTTTTCCACTTTGGCAAAAAGTTCCTGTTTGACTTTCAGATTTTCGATAACAACTTCGCAAACCCGGTCACAATCGGCCAGCATATTTAAATTATCTTCAAAGTTGCCAATCGTCACCATCGACGCATTGCTCTTGGCATAAAAACTGGCCGGTTTGGACTTGGTGGCGCCAGCCAATCCGTTTGCAGCGAAACGATTGCGCCAGGCCGGGCTTTTCTCTGTTAATCCTTTCTTCTTATCATCCTCGGTAAGTTCGAAAGGGATGATATCCAGCAGATAACACTCGATGCCGGCATTCGTTAAATGGGCTGCAATGTTCGCACCCATAACTCCCGCGCCTAAAACAGCTGCTTTTTTGATCTCAAATGACATGTCTTTCCTCCTTTGCTTTGCCTTGTCTTGCTTTAAACTTTTGGCTGATTATAAAATCCTTTAAATATTCGTCACGCTTTTTTCAAGCCTTTGATGAATATTTCCAATGCTAATTTTGTTAAAGAATAAATTCTCTCCTTTCTCTTTGCCTGTACGCCGGAAAAAATATAAAGAGAAATAATTCCATTAAGCAGACCCCATAACGCGTTTTGGTTTTGTTTGATATTAATGTCGGTAGAAAATTCTTCGGAATCTACCCCCGACTGTAATATCTTCCCGATAACATCGATTGATCCGGCATTCGCGTTTAGAATTTGAGCATTAAGTTCCTCCGGCAAATTCATTTTCGCGGGCTGGAGCATATAGGTCATTAATATTCTGAACAGTTCACCGTCATTGAAAAAGAAGTCGATATAAATATATGAAAATTCCGTCAGTAAATCAGTGGAAGAGCTTTTTTTATCAAGAAGTACCGCAACCTGATTGTTGAAATTATCAATATCATTTAACAGAATTTGAGCATAAATTTCTTCTTTGCTGTCAAAGTAGAGGTAAATGGATCCTTTTCCCAATTCGGAAGCTTTCGCTATCTCATCGACGGTTACTTGATTAAAACCTTTCTTGAAGAATAAAGACCGCGCCGACTTGAGAATTAATTTTTTGCGGCTGTCTTTTTCTTTTACTCTTCGTTCCAGAAGTCCCACGGCAATTTTCTTCCCCATTGAAATGCAACCGTGCATAAAATCACGGTCAATATATGACTGGCGGTCATTTTCTTTCTAGAACAATAACATCATAAAGTCAAGGGAAATAATCTTTTCATGACGGAATATTTCTATGCCTGATTAAAGCGATGAAAACAATGGTGATATTTTTTATAAGTATACGATATATTGAACATTTTATATTATATAATCGCTTCTTTAATTCATCGTTTTAATCAACCATTATTGAGGCGTTCTCGCCTGCACAATCTTTATTATCAATTTAATTTTTTGCTCTTCTCCAAAGCTATTCTTAAATTTTTTTGTGCATTTATGCTTTGAGGATTCAGACGCAATGATTTTTCAAAATACCTGATTCCCTCTTCGGGTTTTCCTTTTTCTACAAACGCAATGCCCGCGATATCGTACGCCGGTTGATAATCAGGTTTTATCTTTATTGCTTTTAAAGCGTATTCAATGGATTTGTCGAACTTACCGTCCTCCAAATAAATCAATCCGATGCTGAAATATGTTTCCGCTGAAAATTTATTAATCCGAGCGGACATTTCAAAATTCTGCAATGCCTCATCACGTTTCCCCATTTTCTGAAATACAGCCGCTTTATTGTTATATGCCGGATAGAAATAAGGACGGATTTTTAACGCTATATCGAAATATTTCAACGCTTTCTCATTTTCACCGTTTCGAGCCATTTCCTGACCGATAATCTGATAGGCAATGTGGTTATCAGGATTTTTTTTCAGTGCGTTTTCAAATAAGGTCACCGTGCTGGCCCAGAGCTTTACTTGATGGTGACCGGCTATCGCAAGAATGGCAATACAGAGAACGGCTATCCCTATAAAAAGATTCTTCCGGAAAGGTGTAGAGCATATCTTCTCCGCCCCCCAGGCAATCATGATGAATATCCCGACAGCAGGAACATAAGCATAACGATCGGCCATCGTATGATCGGCAATCTGAATAAGACCGATGACCGGCACCAAAGTGCCAAGATACCAGAACCAGCCAACCGGCAGATAAGGATGTTTTTTAAAATGTTTGCAAACGAAGATTGTAAAAAGAATCAAAAGCGCGGCGGAGACAAAAATCTTCCATGACGGTATAGCGAGATACACATAATAAATGGAAAGATCCGTAGGCAGAAATAATTTTTGCAGATACATAACATAAGAAAAAACCGTATTACAAATCCGATCGGCAAAGGTTGTATATATGGTTTTATCGATGTTGGGCGTAGAAATAGTTATGTAAATAGAAATTGCCGACAAACCAAGCAAGGGAATCTTTTCTATAAGTAGAAAGCTTATTTTCTCTTTTTCGGCTTTTATATCCCGTGACGTTTCCGCTGCGTTTCCGGCATGAATCATCGTTCGATTGAGAGGCCAATAGTCGAGAAGCAGCAGGACAAAAGGAACCGTCACCAGCATAGGTTTCGACATGAGTCCCAGGGCAAAACAGATCAGCACAGGCAGATAACGTTTCCAGTCCGGATGTTTTGCATACCGCACATAAAATAACATGGTGAGGAACCAGAAAAAAGTGCTGAGAACGTTTTTTCGTTCAGCGATCCATGCTACCGATTCTACATTCATCGGATGAACGGCAAAGAGAGCGGCAACCAAAGCGCTGCGCCAGACAGCGCCGGTCAGGTTCTTAAACAGGAAAAATAATAAAACAGAATTTAGAATATGGAAAATAACATTGGTCCAGTGATAACCTCCGGCATTCAAGCCAAAAAGTTGGTAATCCAACATCAGGGACAGCCATGTCAAAGGATTCCATAACCCAAAATATTTTGTACTGAATGCCCAGCACAATCCATCACGCGTAATATCGGATTGCACATTGATATTTTGTGTAACATAAACATCATCGTCAAAATTGATGAACCCATAATCCTGAACCGGCCAATAAATACCAAGAATTAAGGCAACCAGAATCAGGATAATCAGTATTGCGTGTTTTTGTTGTACATCAAAATTATCAGACATGAGCTCGTAATTTATAATCAGGATGGTTTTTGGAATTCATAATCCATTCTTACAGTTTTTTGATTCATGATAAGCCGAACTTGAGCTTATATAAATTTTATTCGTCTCAATGCGAAAAAAACCATTCTCAGCAGCAGCCAGCCGTGTTTCCAGCGGCTGATATTGGTTGTGCCATAAGTGCGTTCCCGATAGCGAACAGGAATCTCGACGATTTTCAAATTCAATTTAGCCGCGCCAAACAAAAGATCAAAATCGCCGAAAGGATCAAAGTCCCCGAAGTAAGAACGGTTTGCTGCAATTTTCTCATAGTCAGCTTTCCGGAGAACTTTTGTTCCGCACAGGGTATCTTTAATCGGTTGTCCCAGCAACCAGGAAAAAACCAGACTGAAGAACTTGTTGCCCATCAAATTCAGAAAACGCATCGCCTCCTTTTCCATCGGATAAACCAGACGGACCCCATTGACAAATTCGGCATTGCCGTTGTGAATCGCACTGTAAAACCGCGGCAAATCCTCCGGCGGCACCGTCAGATCGGCATCAAGAATCATCAGAACGTCACCTGTGGCATGTTGAAATCCAAGACGAACGGCATCACCCTTACCCTTGCCGGTTTGTCTGAATAACCTGGCTGGACGATGCGGATTATCCGCAATGGTTTTTTTAATCTTTTCATACGTATCATCCGTTGACCCGCCTTCGACAAAAATCAATTCCGTTTCCCGCCCCATTTCCGGAACTCTTTCGAATATCCTCGTTACATTACCCGACTCATTTCGCGCCGGAATCACCACCGACACCTTGGACAATGTCCTGTTATCCGAAGGAACGGCAAGTGGTTTTGCCGTTATAAAATGAGTAAGCGCAAAAATTTTAAACGGCCAGATTTTCACGAAGAAATGGTTCATCAACGCATCAATGACCGGCGTGCGCAAAGGCCAGATGATTTCCTCACGGTGACTGATAACTTCGAAGCCCGCCAGCGAAAGCAACCCTTTAATATCTTCCACGGTCAGCCAGTTTTGTAACAGCATCGGTTTGGCCAACCCAAGTTTTCTTATGAAACCGAGTGGCAATTCCCATAGACGACTGTAAAAATTTATGATGATCCGCGAGCGAGGTGTTGACAAAGGTAAAATTCTTTGAAAAACCGCCTGCACATCCCAAAATTCATTCACAACATCGGACAGGATAATGTAATCAAACTGATCCTCCGTCTCCAGTTCATGGGCGTCGGCATCAATAAATTTCACATCAGAATGACGCTTTTGAGCCTGTTTTATCATTTCCGCCGAAAAATCCACCCCCACGCCATAAGAGGGCTTCAGAGAAGCGAGCAGATCGCCATTACCGCAACCGATCTCGAGAACCCTTTGTCCGGAAGGCACAATAGAACGCACGACGTCACGCAAACGTCGGTGATAATAAGCGTTAAACCTGTCCCATCGGTCCAGATTTCCTGCAATCTTATTCCAGTGCGACATACGCGCACTTTTATAATTTATATAACTTTCATTTTCATTATGAGCTGATTTTCTGTCCATGATTATGCTTTTATTCCATAAAATCCAGAAAAAGTCTTTAAGATTATGATCTAATATTTCACTGAGAATTCATCATCTGGTTATAAAATCTTTTCTCACAAATATGACGCTTCGTTGATCTTGATATCCCATACGCCATTCGCGTTGACCGATCATCAACCTGTGCGTTCTGGTTCCCGCCTTTAACAGCACCATATCATGAGGATACTTTTTTAAGAAGACCTCCCATGGTTCTCTTCCATATAAGAAATCAAAATATTCCCGATGAACATTGTTCCGGTAAACTGTTTCGTAGCGGCCGTCCATAGCTACGCGATAATCGGGATACAATGACCAGATCAGGTATTCACCCCATTCAAAATGAGGCAGAATATTTCCTTTGAGATGCTGGGATTTGATCCAGTGAATGGCTTTCACAGGATAATAATCGGCGGACACCAGAAATCTAAAACTGGGTATTAAAGAAATTTGCTTAACAGGATAAAAATTAAAATAAGCCATGATCAGAACACTGGAAATAATGATCGCCAACAAACGTTTCCGATTTATTGTCACTTTGCTTTTGCCAGTATGCTCCGACAAATAGAATGGCATATACGCGCCGAAAACCAAAGCAAAGAGGATCCCATGGCGAATATGAACGCTTCCCAGGTAAATGACTGCAGCAACAACGAAAATTTCCGTGATATCCTTCTGTCGATAAACCAGCATAACCAATAAAATCATCAAACTCATGATCAGAAACAACACAACCGGGAAAATATGAATGTTGGACTTTAAGGCGGTTACAACCGAATACCACTCTGTGATTTCAGGTCTCGGCATAATAATGGCGTGGATGGTGTACGTCCAATAGTCTATTCCGTAAGGATTGATTAAAGTGACCAGCGACGCGATCATTCCCCATTTCAGATAAGAGACGGCAATCTTTCTTTGGATCAGGCTTTCACCCAAAGCATATAAAAATATCAGCCCCAAACCGGAAACAAAGCCTCCGTGGAAATTGCACCAGAGAATTTGAATCAACGGAAGCCATCCGAGAGTATGTTCATTGCCGGTTTTCTTTGAGCATTCAAGAATGTAAAGAGTCAAAATGAAAAAGAAAAAAGTGAATATCTGGGCTCTTACCGGAACATAGCCGAAAGAAATTAACAGCATTGCAGGAATCAGGCTAATTATCGCATAAAAAGAAGTTCCGCCTTTTTTCAGGGCGGTTTCGTACATGAAATAAATTGTTAATATGGACAAAACATAACGCAACAATTGCAGACTGGCGGGACCCAAAAACTTAATCAGTCCGAAAAAAACAACTCCGGTCAACCATTCATGATAAACCCATAACGGTTGTGTGGGAGTGTATGAAAAAACATCTTTATAGGGGAAAAAACCTTCCTGCCAGAAAACACGCCCGAAAGCGAGATAACCCCATAAATCATAATCGGCAAGGCTTTTATCAAACAATGCGACAAAGAAAACATATAGACCAGCCCCGAGGAAAATGACCATGAAGCATCTTAGAGGTTTATTCAATGCAGTATCTGTAAGTTTCTTCATCATATAATTGAAAAGCAGTTTGATTATGATATCAAACAGTCCCGCTTAAAGATTGTGCAACATTTTTATGACACCAATAAAATTTATTATAAATTACTTTTTGTGATATGATTTAAATCTAGAATAGATATATATCATGTTCTGAGATACTCCGTCAGAAAAAAATGTATTTTTATAGTAAAATAACGATCATAAAATATAACCATTTTACCCGTAAAAAACTTTCGCGGGACATTTTGACTTAACAATGCCGAGCAATAAAAATTCCGCAATTCATCACTTTTTGACAGCTATTCTGGGTGTCGTCATTTTTCTGATGCTCTTATCCGAACTTATATTAAATTTGACCCCTCCAACGGCCCGCGATGCTTTGATTCATCACCTCGCTATTCCCAAACTCTGGCTCAAAAATGGTGGATTTTACGAAATTCAATGGGCTGATTTTTCATATTTCCCCATGAACATCGATTTGCTTTATCTGATTCCTCTTTATCTTCATCAGGATTTTATAGCCAATATCATCCATATGGGGTTTGGCATCGGAACAGCTTTCATTATTTATCATTATTTAAAAACCGGATTCGATCGCATCTCAGGACTTTTAGGTGTGTTGATTTTTTTGAGCACACCCATCGTATTCCGTTCTTCGACGCAGGCCTATGTGGATCTCGGTCTGGTTTTTTTCTCAACAGCAAGTGTTTTCGCTCTTATGCGATATCGTAACGGCGGCTTTCAAGAATTCAAATGGCTTTTCCTTTCATCCTTATCGATGGGCCTGGCGTTGGGAACAAAATATAATGCGCTGGTTATATGGTTCTTTCTAACCTTATCGATTGTGTTTATCTCCTCCCGGGACACCAAAAAGCAATGGCCGTCTATCCGAGCCGGAGCCATTTTCTTTTTGATTTCTCTTCTTGTTTTTTCGCCGTGGCTTATTAAAAATTTCATTTTAACAGGCAATCCGTTATATCCCCTCTTTACGGGAGGTATTGCTCCGATGATTGCTGGCGAAAATCGAACGGGTTTCTTCCAAATGCGGGAATTGTTATATGGTGAAAATTTCTGGGAAACCTTGATCATACCTCTGCGAATGTTTTTTCAGGGGCAGGACAATTCTACCCGTTATTTTGACGGTGTTTTGAATCCTGTTTTAATCATCCTCTCCCCATTCGCCTTTGCCCGCAGATCATTTTTTCGCGACAAACTTTTCTTCCTGTCTTTCATAATATTTTTTGTTTTAACCGTGTTCTTTCTGGAAGGAAAAGCTTTCGGCATGGATCAGATAGTCCGCTATATGTTACCCGTCATTCCTTTCCTGTCTATACTGACTGTAATGGGAATGATCAACATCTGGGATTGGGCCATAAAACGCTCTGGTCCTCTGAGGAGTATTATGATTGCAGCCTTCCTTGCCGCGTTTATTTTATCCATAAGCGGTAACATTTTTTATATGAATAATTACTATCAGAAAATCAACCCCATGCGTTACCTGTCAGGCATGGAAACCCGGGATGAATTCATTGCACGCCACATCAGCAGTTACGATGCCATGCAATATCTCAATGCGCATGCTCCGGACAATGCCAGCATCAGATTAATTTTTCTGGCCGGACGCGGATATTATCTGGATAGAGAATACAGCGAAGGCACCTCTTACGGGATGGGTGATGTACGCGAACTTGCGGCACGAGTTGAAGATAAAGAATCGTTTCAAACATATCTTCAATCTCTCAACTGCACTTACTTTCTCGTACGTAACGATTTACTGGAGAAGTTTTTAAATGATAATTATCCTTGGCATACCCGTCAATTATTCACTCGACGCATAAACGAATCGATGGATGTTGTATACGATAAAGGCGGTTATACAATTCTGAGAATATTACCTTGATCCTGAAGCTCATTTTTTCAAAATCGAGCAAAGTTTTTCGGCAAAAAACAAGAGCGTTCCCGGGAAATATCATTTCTTAAATTCAATGGTTGCATTGCAAATCACCAATCATTTACGGTGTTTTGTTTCGAGATGATATTCTGATGCTGTTGATTAATCGAAGAGCGCCAAAAAGAACAAACACCGCTCCTAAAACAAGCATGAAAAAAGCAAAAACGAGTGATGGGCTTCCTCCGTACATCGGAATATTTTTGTCGGGATCAGACTGATTGAATCTTATTTCAAAGGTATCATTAACATTCAACATATCCCATTGCTGTTTGGCGATGATGCCGGTTGCGCTGATTTTGCTGCCTTCAGACGGCAGGAACCAGTAATCAATAGAGTAATTGCCTCCTCCATCGGATCCTAATTTAAAATGTTTCTTGGTTATGTGACCGATAGCTCGTCCTTTATAATTCTGTACACGATTGTGCTCGACATACGATCCCCAACTCCCGGCCAGAAAAAAGAAGCCCACCGCGAAGCAAATTACGCCCCAAAATATGCCGGGATAGGAAACCTTCAAAAAAACACCTCCTGTCGTTGTTTCATGGAATTCTCTGCCTTATTTCAGATAAATACACAATAATTTTTTATATCGGGATGTACGGATAAAAAAAGGGGCGTTTCAAAACGCCCCTTTTCACGATGGTATAATATTAAACTTATGGTATTGAGGAAGCAGTCAGCGACATTACACCGCTTGTTACTGTAACCACTGCAGAAGCTACACCCCATCCTGTAGGACCGGCACAGGTGATTGTGCCCGAATTACCCGTCAAACTGGCCGGCGTCGTTGTAACACCCGAGGACTGGCTGTATCCGGAAGTTGTCAAAGCAGCCAAGTCAATTGACGTCGCAGTAGGATTGTCAACGGTATAAGCTACAGACGCGGTATAGGCATTTTTACAATCGCTGTTCAGCGTTGAGACATAGCCTCTCTTTCTGTACTGAATGAACTGCGGAATAGCAATCGCCGCCAGAATACCGATAATCGCGATAACGATCATCAACTCAATCAATGTAAAACCTTTTTCTCCTTCTTTTTTGCTGAAAATTCTTAACATAACCTTCCTCCTTTGAATTTGTTTTTTAAGTTTTTATTGAAATTGCCTTATTAAATATTCCTCTTTAATACCTGTGTCTGATTTATCACTTGCTCTTAAGTTTAGCAATATATATGCCACTCATTCACAAAACTCATTTCTTCATGGAAAAACAAAATAAGTGATTTAAATCAATAATAATTTTTTATTCAAAATCAATTTGTAATAATGCTTTTATTAAGAATATTACAAAAAAGAGGGGGTTTTTCGCCAGGCTTTTGTTAATTTAACCACCAATAATTCATTATTCATTCTTGTTTTGAAAATCAGGAAAGTCATTGCTCCGCAAAATCACAAACGCCAACAGGTTATTAATATTATTGTTTTTTAAATTATGAATCATTACCCTCGGAAAAGATTAATTAAAATGCTGATGAAGTCTGCATGAACATATGATACAAACACTTGCCAAAGGTGATTATGTCAAACAAGATTGATATCAAGCCCAAAGAACAGATTTTATTCATTTACATGCTACTGGCGGCAACCACCCTTGCCGTTTACTGGCAGGTCAATCACTTCGACTTCGTCAACATTGATGATCTGACTTACGTTACACAAAACGATCATGTCCAGTCCGGAATCACGCTGGAAGGCATTCGCTGGGCATTCAGCACGACTC
>Ga0116173_1003855_pt1 | contig 11063 bp, 8 predicted proteins | sample AD_UKC085_MetaG_FD_89800 | JGI IMG/M metagenome (GOLD analysis project Ga0116173, IMG submission 89800) | Active sludge microbial communities of municipal wastewater-treating anaerobic digesters from USA - AD_UKC085_MetaG | ecosystem: Engineered > Bioreactor > Anaerobic > Digestate | place: USA...
CCATTGCCCGCGGCGTTTACGAAGCGGGCGTGAGATTTGCCGCCGGCTATCCTGGAACTCCCAGCACGGAAATCATGGAAGAGTTTTCCAAATACGAAGGAGTTTACGCCGAATGGTCGCCTAATGAAAAAGTAGCCGTAGAAGTCGCCATCGGCGCGGCGCTGGCCGGAGAAAAAGCATTGGTGGTGATGAAGCATGTCGGCGTTAATGTGGCCGCTGATCCCATATTTACCGTCAGTTACACGGGGACAAATGGCGCTTTGGTTATCGTCAGCGCTGACGATCCTTCATTACACAGTTCGCAAAACGAGCAGGATAACCGTAATTACGCCAAATTCGCCAAGATTCCCATGCTGGAACCGGCGGACGCGCAGGAGGCAAAAGACTTCGCCAAAATCGCCTTTGCGTTGAGCAAAAAATTCGACACGCCTGTATTTCTGCGTTCTACAACAAGAGTTTCTCATTCCAAATCTATTGTTAAACTGGGAAAGCCTGTTACTTATGAAGATAAAACGGTGATTAGTTTTAATCCGCAAAAATACGTTATGGTTCCTGCTTTGGCACGCCTGCGCCGCGTGGAAATGGAAAAACGCCTGGGAAAATTGAAACAATACGCGGAAATTTTCCGTGAAAACAAAATAGAAATTAACGACCGGCGCTTTGGCATCATCACGGCGGGCATGCCGTATAGCTACGCCAAGGAAGTTTTTCCCGATTTTTCCTATTTAAAGCTGGGAATGGTTTATCCTTTACCGGAAAAACTCATCAAAAGTTTCGCCAAAAAAGTAAAAAAGATTTACGTTGTGGAAGAACTTGATCCTTATCTGGAAGAACAAATCAAGGCGATGGGCATTGATGTTGTCGGCAAGGAAATTTTTCCTTATACAAACGAATTTGACCCGGGGATTGTCGAAAGCGCGATTAAAAAACACCTCAAGGGCGATAAATTTCCCGCGCAGAAAATACCGTCTCGTCCGCCCAATCTTTGCCCCGGCTGTCCGCATCGCGGCTTATTTTATGTTCTGGGCAAGCAGAAGGTTTTCGTCACGGGCGATATCGGCTGCTACACGCTATCTTACATGAAGCCTTTACAGGGTTTGCATTCCTGCATTTGCATGGGCGCCAGCATCGGCATGGCGCACGGCATGAGCAAGGCGCTTAAAGAGAAAGGGAAGGGCAAGGTGATAGGTGTAATCGGCGATTCCACTTTTGTTCATTCCGGCATCACGCCTCTTTTAAATATGGCTTACAACAAAAGTGACGCGCTGATTATTATCTGCGATAACAGCACCACGGCGATGACCGGCATGCAGGAACACCCGGCAACCGGCTTTACGCTGCAAGGAGAGCAGACAAAAAAGCTTGATCTAAAACATTTAGTTTCCGCTCTAGGTATTCAAAATATAAAAGTTATTGATCCCTATAACCTTAAGGAAACCAGAGAGGCGATTATAGAGGAATTGGCCACAGAAGGTCCGTCGGTAATCATCTCTCAGCGCGGCTGTGTGCTATTCAAAAGAAAAAATTACATCACGGAAAAGCCGCTGAAGATTGAAGCGGGAAAATGCACCGGCTGCAAAGTTTGTCTGGGATTAGGGTGTCCGGCTATTTCCTGGAAAAAAATTGAACCAAAAGAAGGCTCCAAACAGCAGGGGATATCCGTTATTGATGAAGGATTATGTACCGGTTGCGGTGTATGCGCGCAGCTTTGCAGGTTTGAAGCAATTTTCTAATAATATTAGGTCACTATGTTAAAAAACGATGAAGTAAGAAGTGTTTTATTGGCTGGAGTAGGGGGTCAGGGAATCCTTAAAGCCAGTGATATTATGTGCGCGGTGCTGATGGAAGGGGGATTCGATGTTAAAAAAAGCGAGGTACACGGCATGGCGCAGCGCGGCGGCTGTGTAACCAGTCATGTCCGCTACGGCAGCAAGGTTTATTCGCCACTTGAAAAGCTTGGAAATATTAATATTTTCATTTCATTTGAGAAGATGGAATCACTGCGTTACTTGCCGTATTTGCGTAAAGATTCATCAATTATTGTGAACAGCGATAAAGTACATCCTCCAGGGGTTAATTTGGGCGTTTGCCATTATCCACATGATATTATTAAGAATTTAAAGAAGAAATTCAATCTGGTGCGGGAAATTGACGCATCGGACATAGCCAAAAAAGCCGGCAATTCTAAGACAGCGAATATCGTTCTTTTGGGCGCGTTAAGCAGACTAATGGAAGTTGAGCAAAAAATCTGGAATAAAGTGATTGCTGAATCATTTTCGGAAAAGCTGGTAAAAATGAATTTAACCGCTTTTCAAATGGGATTTAATACCTAAATTACACTAAAATCAATTTATTAGAGTCACTATTTAAAATTATGGCCGAAGATTATTATCAGATATTGGGCGTGGATAAAAAAGCCTCTGTGGATGAAATCAAAAAGGCTTACCGAAAGCTTGCCGTCAAATGGCATCCGGACAAAAATCCCAATAACAAAGCGGCGGAAGAAAAATTTAAGAAAATAAGTGAAGCTTACGCGGTGCTCAGCGATTCGCAAAAGCGTCAGCAGTATGACACATTCGGATCTGCCGATCAGTTCCGTCAACAATATTCTCAGGAAGATATTTTCCGAGGTTTTGATCTCAATGAAATCCTCCGCAGCTTCGGCTTTGGTGGCGCGCGTGGCGGCAGAACCACTTTTCGCACAAGCAGAAGGGGAGGCGGCGGATTTCAGGAATATGAAGATCCGTTTGCTGATTTATTCGGCTCAATGGGCGGCGGAGCCGCAAGGCGACAATATGCCAATGTGCCGCAAAAAGGCCAGGATGCCGAGTATAACTTATCAATATCATTAGAAGAATCTGTATTAGGTGCAGAGAAAAAAATATCTTTCCAAATTGAAAATCGTGTCGAAGATATTAATGTAAAAATTCCGCCTGGAATCAGTACTGGTAAAAAACTTAGACTGCCTGGCAAGGGCCTTTCTGGTTATAATGGTGGTCCTAACGGCGATTTATACTTAAATATCAATGTCTTGTCCCACCCGATATTCACTCGCGATGGCAATGATCTGTATATAGAAAAAACAATTAAATTTACACAGGCTGCGTTGGGCACGACTATTGATGTGCCAATTATCGATGGTTCCGTGAAAAGAATCAAAATAAGTCCGGGTACACAAAATAATACAAAAATAAGAATGAAGGGGTACGGCATCCCGAATTTTAAAAGCTCATCTAAGGGTGATCAATACGTAAAAATAACAATTGAAGTTCCGAAAAAGCTTTCCGATCGTCAGGCCAAATTGGTCAGGCAATTAGCAGAAGAAGGTATTTAAAAGCCGCAGCCTGATTCCTGTACAGTATTAAATTTGTAAATTATCCATTAATTTTACAAGGATTATAGGCGAAACTAAAGGCCAAAAGCTCGAAGTTGTTACGTCCTATAAGATATGTTATGTAAACATGATATTACTAGAGAAGCGTTATATCTCCGATAACTCCCATTTCTTCGCCAATAATAATTATTATTCCCTCAATGCTTTTAATTTTCATTCCGTAAGCGAGCGCTTTTTTAATGTCATTTTTGTTTTTTACTTTATTGCCTATCGCGGAAGCAGCGGCATCGGCAAGTGTTGCTGAAGGAGAGATAACGCATACGGCGTCTGCTTTTCCGAAACTTACTGACGGACCGACTGTTGCTGATGATGTACAGATACCCAGAGGGGTTCTTTCGGGATTAATCGCAAACTTAACCTTATAACTTAAAGGTGATTTTCCAGCAAAAACCGATACGATCAGTTTATTGTTTGTTTTTAAAAAGATATCTCCGCCATTTTCAATAATTATCGTCTGCGCAGAAGCCATAACATCTTTACCGACAAATTGCGCAAGAGCCCCGGCCACAGAAGCCATCGGTCCAACACCACATAAAGACCCTTTTTCCAACATATCCCGCACGATGGCCGGTGCCAGCTTATCATGTGGAAGGGGCAACATTGATTTAAGAAAATGGGGATTCTTCTTAATATAACTTTCAAGGTGGAAGCGGTGCTTGATTAATGATTCTTTGATTTCTGCAGCCAGATTTACATCGCTGCTGATAAAAAGGTCGCTTTCTCCAACAACGATATTATATGATTCCAAATTTTCTTTAGAAATTAAATTTCTATATATTCTTTCCTCATATTTTATATTAAATGGAAAAATCATCGAGAATTACCGTAGAATTTGTATTATGAATAAATTGTGGCGCCCTCCCCTAATATTCTGTCTGTTTCTTTTCGCAAATTTTCGTTAATATCCAAACGGCAATCATCACCTAAATAAATAATTGTTTCACTTTTTCCGTTGATAATATGCATGTAACTTTCATAATGACCTCGGTATTTTTTGATGGTGTCTTTAAGAGACTTGATTGTTTCGGGCAAGATCTTATTGGCATCGATTATAAAGCGTACATATTTATACGGCTTTTCCAGTGCTTTATGTAGAGGAGTAACCTCTTGAGCAATAATCTTTACTGATTCATCACCCATATCGACGATTCCCGAAATAACCAACGGTTCGTCTTCGTGCAAAATAGCGTAGTATTTACTGTATGTATCTGCCCAGAAAATAACGTTTGCCGAGCCTTGTAAGTCCTCCAATATTATATTGCACATGATTTCTTTTTTTTTGGTTTGTCTTTCGGAAAAAGAGCTGACTACACCGGCAATGGTGACCGAATCTTTGTCTTTTTTAGTGCTTAAATTTCCGGAATTGGCGTTGGTAACAAGACCTAAATGATCAGCATAGCGAAGCAAAGGGTGGCTGGTGATGTAAAATCCCAAAGCTTCCTTTTCCATGGATAGAAGTTCCTTTTGCTCCCATTCGGGAAGATCGGGAATTTCATAGACAGAACCGCCATTATTATAGCTGTTTGCTGCGTCAAATTGTTCGAAAAAACTGGCTTGAGCGCTTTGTAATTCTCTCTGCTGGCGTTGCGCTTCTTCAATCATTTCTTCAAAATAATGCAGAAGCTGACGTCTTTTATGGCCGAGAGAATCGAAAGCGCCACATTTTATCAAGCTTTCCAGGACTCTTTTGTTTGTTCTACGCAGGTCTATACGGGTCAAAAAATCCATGAAAGAAGTAAATTTGCTTTTTTTTCTGGCTTCAATTATGGAGTTAATAGCTGTATCCCCCACGTTTTTTACCGCCCCCAAACCAAAACGAATATTTTCACCGGAAATACTGAAATCTTTTTCAGATTCGTTGATATCGGGAGGTAAAATATTTATCCCCATATCCTTACAGGTGGTCATATGCTTTATAATTTTATCGCGGTTATCCTTTTCACTGGTAAGCAATGCCGCCATGAAAGCGACCGGATAATGAGCTTTTAAGTACGCCGTTTGATAGGAAATCATTGCATAAGCGGTGCTATGAGATTTGTTGAAACCGTACTCCGCGAAAGTTTCCATCTGTTCCCATATTTTTCTAGCTTTATTCTCATTGATTTTCTGCTTTTTCGCACCTTCTACAAATTTTGGTTTTTCCTTTTCCATGTCTTCAGGTTTTTTTTTGGTCATCATTTTACGCAAAGTATCGGCTTCAGCCATGGTGTAATTACCGATAACACTGGCAATTTGCATAACCTGTTCCTGATAGAGAATGATGCCATAAGTTTCCTTGAGAATGCCTTCAAGCTCGGTCAGCTCGTAAGTTATTTTTGTTTTTCCTTGTTTTCGAGCAATAAATTCCGGAACCATTTTCATTGGTCCAGGACGGTATAAGGCAATAAGAGCAATGACATCCTCAATATGATCAGGCTTCATATTGATCATGATCTCTTTCATTCCATCACTTTCCAACTGAAAAACCCCGTCTGTTTCACCTCTCATAAGTAGCTCATATGTTTGTTTATCATCCAGCGGTATGTCATCGATATCCAAAGTAATATTATGTGATTGCCTGATAAATTTAATGGCGTTTTTAATGACGGTAAGAGTTTTAAGCCCCAAAAAATCAAATTTGGTCAATCCTATAGTTTGAATATCGTTCATGGAATATTGAGAAACAATATCATCTTTGGGTGTGCAAAGAGGTATTCTTTCCACTAAAGGAACATCGGAAATGACGACACCTGCAGCATGTGTTGAGGCATGGCGGTTAAGACCTTCCAGTATACGGGAAAATGCCAAAAGTTTTTCTATCTTAGGATCTTTTTTAGCTTCGTTTTGTAGACGGGGTTCTGCTTTCAATGCCGCTTCAAGGGTAATATTGGGAACATTAGGAACCAGTTTGGCGATTCTGTCAACTTCACTGTAAGGAATATTAAGGGCACGTCCAACATCACGTATCACCTGCTTGGCTTGCATTTTTCCAAAAGTGATAATTTGAGATACTTTATCTTTACCATATTTTTCCGTGACATACCGTATAACTTCATCCCTACCCTCTTGGCAGAAATCGATATCTATGTCCGGCATGGTGATACGGTCGGGATTTAAGAATCTTTCGAAAAAAAGGCCGTAACGTATGGGATCGATGTTGGTTATTCTTGTGGCATAAGCAACCAAGCTACCTGCCGCCGAACCGCGACCAGGTCCCACGGGAATATCATTATGCTTAGCGTGTTTAACGAAGTCGGAGACAATCAAAAAATAACCGGCAAATCCCATGGCCTTGATCATATCCAATTCTTCAGTCAGACGCTTTTCGTATTTTGCCTTAATTTCTTCTTCATTCCCTTCTTGATTTTTTAAAATTTCCGGGTAACGTTTTTCCAGTCCTTCCCTTGCCTTGCGCTCCAAATAATTATCTAAAGTCTCATCCGGATTTTTTACTTCAAATTTCGGCAGGTAAAATTTATTTAGTTCAAGAGATAAATTGCACTTTTTTGCGATTTCTACCGTGTTAGAAAGTGCTTCCGGGATGTGGCCGAAAAGTTCATACATTTCTTGAGGTGAACGGAAATAGAACTGGTCGGCGCCAAGAGACATACGGTCCTTATCTTCAATGGTTTTACCCGTCTGGATACATAGCAAAACATCATGAGCCTCGGCATGATCACGATTTAAATAGTGGCAGTCATTGGTAGCAATCAAGGGAATGGATAAATCTTTGCTTATTTCTATTAAAGTTTGATTGGCGATATTTTGTTCAGGAAGGCCATTTTGCATCAGCTCCAGGAAAAAATCTCCTTCGCCAAAAATCGACTGATAGGTACGGACGGCTGTTTTGGCCTCATCTATCCTGCCTTTAAGAATAAAGTTGTTTATCTCACCGTGCAGGCAAGCACTGGCCGCGATAAGCCCTTCGTTGCATTCTTTGAGCAGTTCTTTGTCCACTCTAGGTCGGTAATAAAAACCTTCTAAAAAGCCTGCGCTGGTCAGCTTCATCAGGTTTTTGTAACCCTGCATATTTTTGACCAGAACGATAAGATGATGTGCCGTTTCTCCCGGAGCATAGCTTTTTTCAAAACGGCTCTTTGGGGAAACATATAATTCAGCGCCGATGATAGGCTTAATGCCATAATTGTAAGCGCGCTGATAAAAATCTATGGCTCCGAACATATTACCGTGGTCAGTAATGGCAACTGCGGGCATTTTATATTCACGTGCCTTCTGAAAAAGATCTTCTAGACGAATCATTCCATCCAAGAGGCTATATTGGGTGTGGACGTGCAGATGAACAAATTCAGCATGTTTCATGATAAAAACTTTTATAAAATACTTTAAACTGTTAAAGTTGGCCTATATAATCTTTAATCCAACCAATAATTAGGTGCTTCTTTGGTGATAATTACGTCATGAACGTGGCTTTCTTTCAAGCCCGCTTGCGTAATACGCACAAAACGCGCCTTTTTAAGCAATTCGGGAATAGTTTTACAACCAGCATAACCCATACCAGCTTTTAAACCGCCGATTAACTGATGAATGCTGGCGGAAAGTGAACCGCGAAAAGGCACCCTGCCCTCAATGCCCTCTGGTACAAGTTTTAACGGACTTTCTATGTCATCCTGATAATAACGGTCACGGCTGCCCATCTTCATGGCTTCCAAAGAACCCATGCCGCGATAAACTTTATAACTACGCCCTTGAAATAAAACCGTTTCACCGGGACTTTCTTCCGTGCCGGCAAACAGCCCGCCGATCATGACGCTGTGTGCACCACAACCAATGGCTTTGACAATGTCGCCGGAATATTTTATGCCGCCATCAGCGATAACAGGAATTCCATGCTTAGCTGCTACTTTATATGTGTCTCTTATGGCGGACATTTGCGGCACGCCGACCCCGGCGATTACGCGAGTTGTGCAAATTGAGCCAGGTCCTACACCTACTTTAACTGCATCTGCGCCTGCTTTAATCAGTGCTTCTGCTCCTTCAGATGTGGCGATATTTCCGGCAATCAGTTCGCATTTCGGGAAATTGGCTTTTGTGGATTTAATTGCGTCGATTACGGCAGCTGAATGTCCGTGCGACGTATCAATTACGATTACATCTGCACCAGCTGCCAGTAAAGCTTCAATTCTTGTTTCACGATCAATAATCCCGACGGCAGCTCCAACACGTAACCGACCCAACAAATCTTTACAGGCATTAGGGAAACGGCGGATTTTTTCTATGTCTTTAATGGTTATAAGGCCTTTTAAATTATATTCGTCATCAACTACGAGCAATTTTTCTATTCTGTGCTTATGCAATAGCTTTTTCGATTCCTCAAGGGAAATATTCGAAGAAACAGTGACCAAATTTTTTTTAGTCATAACATTGGATACAGGCTGAGATAAATTTTCTTCAAAACGCAAGTCACGGTTGGTGAGAATTCCCACTAATTTACCTTTTTTTGTTACCGGGACACCGGAGATGGAATATTTGCTCATCAACTCCAGCGCGTCACTTACCTTCTGGTCGGGTTCAATGGTAATGGGATCTACAATCATGCCGCTTTCTGATTTTTTAACCTTGTCCACTTCTACGGCCTGATGTTCAATGCTCATATTGCGGTGGATAATGCCGATGCCGCCTTCCTGTGCCATGCAAATTGCCGTACGGGATTCTGTTACTGTATCCATAGCGGCAGAAATAATAGGAATACGTAAGGTTATATTTTTCGTCAGTAATGTGGAAACATCAACGTCCTTGGGCAGAACATTGGAAGCAGCAGGTACCAAAAGAAGATCGTCAAAGGTTAAAGATTCTTTTATGATGTCGTCAAGCATTATTTCCTCCAAAGCAATAAAAAATTAAATTTTTTTTATGTAATATTTTTCGCCGTTTAACCTGATAAAATAATTTTCCTCATTTTCGGATTGTTCGATAAATTCGGCCAGCTGATAATAGCTCTTACGCGAAAATCTGGCCTTGAATTTTCCGTTTTTAACTTGGCAGTAAGGGATATTATTATCACTTATGTGTAATGTTCGTAAATCCAATGTTTCCATAGTGTCGTCAGTTAAAAATATGTTAAAACATTCGCAGCGACTCTTGGGGGAAAAACTTTTATAAACAGAGGAAACAACAAAGACTGTATCTTCCACATCAAGGTAACAGCGTTCGTCCCCCAATTCAATAAGATATTTTCCGTGTTCGTCAATTTTAAGGTTATCGAAAAAAATACACAGGAATTCCTTGCGGAACATGTGTGCGCCGTGATAGTACCAAATCCCTTCCTTATCGATTCTAATTTCACTTTTCTGCATTAAATATTTTTCCTGCTGTCGAGTAAAATAGTAACCGGACCGTTATTTATCAACTCGACGCTCATTATTTCCTGAAATCTCCCGGAAGCTACCTTCATTATTTTTTCTTTAGCCCCGTCAATGAAGTAATCATATAGTTTTTCCGCTTTTGCCGGCTCTTCCGCGCCGGTAAAAGAAGGCCTCCTTCCCTTCCGGCAATCGGCTAGAAGAGTAAATTGCGAAACAACCAACATTTCTCCGCCGATATCAACGAGTCCGAGGTTCATTTTTCCGTCATTATCCTCAAAAATGCGCAAGTTAATGGCTTTATCCAAAATATAGTCGGCATCGGCTGTGACATCACCTTTTTCCACTCCTAAAAAAATAAGAATTCCAGACTTTATTGAAGATAATTCTTTTTGATTAATCTTTACGCCGGCACAATCGACACGTTGAATAACAGCTTTCATGGAAAGTCCTGCTAAAATTATTTTATAATATCAACAAATTGTTTTTCCATCAAGCTATTATTTATACCTGCAAATCAATATTTTAACTATTGTCAAAACCGACAGAGATTAGCATGTTTATTTTTTGTTGCTCATAAGAAAAATTAAAATGAGAAAACTATTATTGCGACTTTGACCAGATTCTAGCGGGAGCTTTGGCTTGATAAAAAAGGGATAAGGATTAAAAAAATAGTGTCATAACTTTTTGTATTTTTTATTATTTGTGTCGCCAAAATGTTTAAAGAAAAAAATGAAATTATCTTGACAAGATGTTTTTTTATTGCTAAACACAGCGCGTTTTTTTATCAGTGCGTTAGCAGAAGTTTTTCTCAGAATAAAATCTTTCGCCGCCTCGATAAAAAGGATTAATCCCGGACAGGAGGACCATTATAATGGTGTGCCAGACAGTGAGAGCGAATCAGGAATGTGCGTTTATGAGCAAGAAAGGTTGTAGCTTTTTTGGCGGCAGTTGCCAGCCCATAATTGAAAAATGTGAAAATTGCGGTAAAATAATTGAATACAGCGGTGAAAGATACTGCGCTGCTTATCCTAACCCGTCTAGCAAATGGCTTACGGGGAGATGCCCTTCGGCAACTCATATCAAATTGGAATTAAATGAGGGGTCACAAAAGATCAATCCGCTGAAAGCTTCCAAGAGAGCAAATAAAAAGTCATGAATAATTCCTGATCAGCTACTTTAAAAAAGCCGGCATTAACTTCCGGCTTTTTTATTTGCGGAAAATTTCTTTTATCTGCAGTAACTCCTGTTTGATGCGAATTAGTTTGTTGTTTTCTTCCATGTTGGTATACTTTTTCTCGCGATTTTCGCGTGTTTTATATAGTTGTTTTTTAGCGCCATCGATAGTAAAACGCTCAGAATACAAAAGG
>Ga0116173_1003866_pt1 | contig 11046 bp, 5 predicted proteins | sample AD_UKC085_MetaG_FD_89800 | JGI IMG/M metagenome (GOLD analysis project Ga0116173, IMG submission 89800) | Active sludge microbial communities of municipal wastewater-treating anaerobic digesters from USA - AD_UKC085_MetaG | ecosystem: Engineered > Bioreactor > Anaerobic > Digestate | place: USA...
GCCGTCAGGCTTATTTGCGCTTCAACTATTTTTAGATCGTCTTTAGTAAATTTATTCAGTACATAGTCGGCTGAGTCCATCAGATTTTTTCTTTCTGTTGACACGCCTATTTTGATGCGACAGAATTTTTTGGTTCCCAGCGACTCGATAATCGATTTGATGCCGTTATGTCCGCCGGCAGAAGAATCGAAAGAGATTCTTATTTTACCTAGTGGCAAATCAATATCATCATGTATTACTATAATGTCTTCCGGCTTGATTTTATAGAAATTAGCCATTGCCGACACTGATTTGCCGGACAGATTCATGAAGGTTAATGGTTTGGCTAGAATTATCTTGTCTGAATTTTGCCCGTCAGCGATGCTACTCGTTTCCGCTAAAAATTTTAAAGACCCCTTAAATTTGGGGGCGGACAGAAAATGGGCCGTTTTATCGACGGCCATAAAGCCGATATTGTGCCAAGTTTTTTCGTATTTTTTGCCGGGATTGCCCAGGCCGACCACTAGCTTCATAACTTATTTTTTCTTATCCTCTTTCCATTTACGCAATTCTATTTGTATCGGCGTGCCGATAATTTTGAATTTTTCTCGCAGATTGTTTTGCAAGAAGCGGATATAGGAAAAATGTAGTACAGTCGGATCGTTAACGTAAATGATAAAGCGCGGGGGATTCGTACTGCTTTGAGTGATTTCATAAATATAAGGATTCTTTAATCCCTTGCCGCGCGATGGCTTGTGCTGTTTGATTTTCTGTTTCAAAAACTTATCTAATTGGCTGTCGGCAATTTTGACTTCTCGGGCAGCCTTTATTTCTATGGCTAAATCAAGCAATTTATGGGTGCGCAAGTTTTCTTTGGCGGAAATAAAGATCAAGGGCGCCCACCACAAATAGGGGAAGGATTTGCGATAAAAGTTCTCGTATTCTTTGATGGTGTTGGTTTCCTTGTCTCCGATAAGATCCCATTTATTAGCGACTATAATCACCGATTTTCCTGATTCTAAGATTGCCTGAGTGATTTTCTTGTCTTGGGCGTCTATTTTTTTATTGCATTCGGTAATTAAAACCGCTACGTCGCAATCATCAAGGGCATCTAGTGACTTACCCACCGATCTTTTTTCTAGAGTGCCACGTTCAATTTTGCTTTTTCTTCTGATTCCGGCCGTATCAATAATTAGGAACTTTTTGTCTTTGTAAGAAAATTCAGTATCATGGGCCTCTCGGGTAGTGTGAGCGATATCACTGACAATAACTCTGTCTTCACCCAAGATCGAATTAAGCAGGGATGATTTGCCGACGTTAGGCCGACCCAGCAGGGCGATTTTGATGTCCGGCTTGGCAATGTCAGCTTCCCCGGATTTTAATTTTTTGTTTGGCAGTTTTTCTAAAATTTCATCCAATAAATCTCCCGTACCGGATCCGGAAGAGGCGCTGATAGCCACCGGTTCACCCAGTCCCAGGCGATAGATGCTGCTATCGTATTTTTTTAATTTCGCTGTTTCGGCTTTGTTACCGACAAAAATGGTTTTTTCTTTGAATCCGCCAGCGATTAATTTTTTAGCTAAATCTCGGTCGACCGGAGTTGCGCCATCTATTAAGTCTATAACAAATAATACCAGATCGGCATCAATCATGGCTTGTTGGGCTTGTTTGACTATGCCCTGGCTAATTGGTTCCGGAATTTTTTCGTCAATATCTAAGCCTCCGGTATCGGTTAGTTCGAATTTTTTTCCACGCCAAGAAACTATGCCAATGTTGCGGTCGCGGGTTGTTCCCGAAATAGAGGAAACTAAAGCCTTATCTTGCTCAATCAATCGATTGAAAAGAGTAGATTTGCCGACATTGGCGCGTCCGATTATAGCAACTTTGGGTAATGCTTTAGGCATATGAGTATATAATATCAATAAAGTTTAATGATAACAACTTTTTCGCTTTTTGGCAAGCCCGAGGTTTTTAATTTTTGATTTTTTTAGTGGAAAATGGCAAGATTATCCAAGGTGTTTTTAATACTGCTTTCGTGTTATAATATATGATGATGAAAGAAGCTGAAAACGGTTTGCAGCCGGATAAAAAAGAATGGAATGATTTTGTGGTTGCCGCGGGTGCAGACGGCGGTTTTTTGCAGTCTTGGCAGTGGGGGGAGTTTCAGCAAGAAATAGGAAGAGAGATTTTTCGAGTTTCTGTCGGAGAGGATAAAGCTGGAACCGGTGAGAAAATATCCGCTGTTGCTCTAGTTATCAAGCACAGCCTTCCTTTGGGACAGAATTATTTGTATGTACCTCGTGGACCCGTCGTTAGCGATTCTGATTTTGCCGAGATTATTTCGGAAATTAAGAAGCTTGGCGTCAGTAATCATTCATTGTTTGTAAGAATTGATCCGGCCTGGAAAGATGATCGAGGCTTGAAATCTTACGGATTTAATTTTGTCGGCCAAGTTCAACCCAAAAAAACCTTGATGTTGGACTTGAATTGGGATGAGACTGATTTGCTTGCGGCGATGAAGCCAAAAACTCGCTACAACATCAAAATAGCGCAGAAGCACGGCATAGTAATCAAAGAAGCAAAAGAAGAGGAGTTTGAGTTATTTTGGGAGTTAATGGTCAAAACCTGCGCTCGTGACGGCATAAAAAGCCACCCTAAGGGTTATTACCAAAAACAGTTGAAAATACCAGGGTTCAAGTTGGTGCTTGCCTGGTGGCAAAATAAGGCCATTGCAGGGGCAATTATAGGCGATTTTAGCGATACCCGCACTTATGTGCACGGAGCCTCCGATTATGAATTTCGTGATAAGATGGCGCCGTATTTATTGCAGTGGGAAATGATTCGTGAAGCTAGAAAACTGGGTTTGAATCATTATGATTTTTGGGGTGCCGACCAGTCCAACCTTAAATGGGCTGGAGTGACGAGGTTCAAGATCGGTTTTGCTCCGCAGAGAGCGTTGACGGAATATATTGGAGCGTACGACTTGGCATTGAGGCCAATCGCTTATAGATTGTATAAATTATTTAGAAAATAAAAACCGGATGTTAAAGAAAATTATTAGTCTGATATCTTCTTTGATTGCTTCAAGACTCAGTAGGCAAGTACGCGAGCTTTATTCGGCTACCGTTATTTTAAATCTCGCCGTCTCGATGATTAGTATTTTCGAGCCGGTTTTTATTTTTAATTTATTTTATTCACAAGAGGGCTTGAAGGGAGCTTTAGAGGCCGTGTTGTTTTTTTATCTTGCGGTTTATTCCATTTATATTTTTGCCATTCCTTTAGGAGTTCGTTTTGCTAAAAGATACGGTTATGAAAATTCGATAGCTGTATCCTCAGTTTTTCAGATAGCTTTTTATTTTCTTCTTTTCATTTCCGGCCGGTCTTTGTCATTTTTGCCGCTAGCCGTTGTCGCCTATGTTTTGGCCAAGATGTTTTATTGGCCCGCTTATCACGGAAACTTCGCCCATTTTTCCGCCAATGGCGAGCAGGGCAGGGAAATCAGTAATCTTTGGGCACTGAGTTCTTTGGTTATAATCATTGCGCCATTGATTGGCGGAGCAATTATAGAATTTTTTGGGTTCAAGGTGCTTTTTTTGGTCGCATCTATATTAATTTTAGCCTCCAATATTCCGATGCTGGCAACCAAAGAGGAATTTGAGCCACATGATTTTTCTTTCTTCGATGCTTTTAAAAATCTTTTTAGCAAAGAAAAACGTCGCGAATTCTGGGGAATCTTTGGTTTTGGCGAAGAATTTATCGTTTTAGTGTTGTGGCCGATATTCATGTTCCTTACAGTTTATGATTTTCTTGGTTTGGGAGCCATTTCCGCCTTTTCAATCTCGATTTCAACTTTGGTTTTACTTTTTGTCGGACGCTGGACGGATAAAAGCGACAGAGAATCGTTGTTTATTTTTGGAATAATAAGCTACGTCTTCTCTTGGGTTATGAGAGTCTTGGCTCGTAACAATTTGGGTATTTTGATTGTCGATTCTTATTCTCGAATTTCCAAAAACATTGTTTCGGTGCCGTTTATGACCAGTATTTATACGCGAGCACACAATGGATCAGTCATGTCTACCATAGCCTTTTTTGAGATGTCGCTGGTTATCGGCAAGCTCACGGCGATAATTATTTGCTTGTTGATTTTACAAATCTTTTCTCCTGGCTGGAACGCAATCTTTATTGCCGGCGCCGTTTTCACTTTATTTTATTTACTTTTTAAGACTAGATAATGGAAGCCAAAGAACTTTGCAAAAAATTCGGCATTACGCCCTCCAAAGCCAAGGGGCAAAATTTTCTAATTGATGGGAATATCGTCAACAAGATAATAAAGGCAAGCAACCTCAAATCCAATGATGTCGTCCTCGAGGTTGGTCCTGGATTGGGAGTTTTGACTGAGAAACTTCTTAGCAGTGCCGGCAAAGTCATAGCCATCGAGCTTGATCGCAAAGCCTCATCAATGCTTAAAGAGAGATTTGTTAAAGAAATTAAGTCTGGCAAATTATCGTTGGTGGAGGAAGATGTTTTAAGGGTTAATTTTCCCGCCATCGGTCTGTCTGATTTTGAATTTAAATTGGTTGCCAACCTTCCTTACAGTATAACTTCGAAGATCTTTAGATTGTTTTTAGAGGTTGGACCCAGACCAAGCGAAATGGTGGTCATGATCCAGAAAAAGGTGGCGCGTCGAATAATAGCTAAGCCTGGTGACATGAGTTTATTATCTCTTTCCGTTCAGTTATATAGCGATCCCGAGGTGTTATTTGATGTTAGTCCTAATTGTTTCTGGCCAGCGCCGGAAGTTGATTCTTCGGTGGTTAAGCTTAAACTAAAAAAAGATATTAATCCGGCTGATTATAAGTTGGTGTTTCGTCTAGCGAGAATGGGATTTGCTTCTAAGAGAAAGCAATTACACAATAATCTGTCCGGCGGATTAGGCAAAGATAATGAAGCAATCAAAAAGATAATTTCTGAACTAGGTTGGAATGAAAAAATTAGGGCGCAAGATTTGTCGGTTCCTGATTGGGTTACTTTGTCAAAACGCATTCAGGAATTACTTTGAAAAAAATGAGTTAGCCGGCTTCGGCCGGCTTTTTTTGTTGCTTTGTGGATAATGTTTATGTTTTAATATAAATCAATCTCTTGGTTGCTTATTAATTTTGTGGTATAATTTAATTAATGAGTTATCCACAATTTAATGGAAGGATACAATAGACAAGATGCGGTCGGCAACGATCATCTTTATGATGATAATTGGTCAAGCCAAGCTTTTTTTGCTGAGCAAGAAAGGTTGCGTCGCAAAGAAAAAATCAATTCAATAATTATTGTTGTTATAGGGTTGGGCGCCTTAATTTTTGGTTTATTTGGGATGTTAATCAATATTTCCAATCCTTTTGCCGATATTTTGAAAATTGGCCAGGCTCAATTGAGGGAGCAGGCAGAGCAAGAAAGGTTGCAACTACTGGCAATGCAAACGACTGACACTGATGGCGATGGCCTTGTCGATTATTTGGAGGTTAATAAATACGGCACCAGTCCGTATTTGCAGGATAGTGATGCCGATGGGTTTTCTGATGCCGATGAAATAGCCAAAGGAACCAATCCCAATTGTCCTGAAGGTCAGCAATGCGTTGATACTAATTTTATCAGTGTCGGTGGCAATTCTTCGGGAGATGTCCCTACTTTAGTGACAGAAATTCCTTTGGAACAGGGGACCGTGGCAATTACGCCTGATTTTTTGCGACAAGTACTTATAGAAAGCGGCTTCGATCAAAAAATGCTGGCAGAAGTGCCGGATTCGGAAATCATCGCGGTATTTCAGGAGTACGTCAAAACCAACCCCGAGATAGCTAGTAAGTATTTCAATACTTCTGAAGGACAGCAGGCGCAGACATCTTTGCCAACGCCCAATGCTTCCAATATCAACCTTTCTTCTTTGGGTGTGCAAAGCTTGGAGGATTTAAAAAACCTTTCAGGCAGTCAAATTCGAACTCTTATGGTGCAGTCCGGCGCTCCGGAAGACTTGCTCAAAACGGTTTCCGATGAGCAATTGAAGGAGTTGTTTTTGCAACAGTTGGAAGAAAAAATCAATTCAAATAGCAATTAATAGTTTATGAAGAATAAACTCAAGATATATTTTTTTATCGCCGCGTCATTATTCATGTTTTTAGTGACGATTACTCCAGCGTCAGCTCAAGTCCAAGAAGTTGCTCAAGCTGGTGGCGGCACTCTATGGATTGGCGAGGGATTTGAATTGAATATAACCCCCTGCGTTGGTGATCAGTATACTAATGGAACGGCCTTTACCCAAAATCATGCTAATTGTATTGCTAATCTCATTAAAACCGTTAATGCTGACGCACAAAAGACCATTCAGGCCTATATGAAAAAGCGTCAGCGTGAAGAGTGGTGGGATCAAATGAAGACAAAAGCAAGAGAGGCGATGGCTGGAGCTTTCAAAAAGTCATTAGAAAACATGGCGCGTCAAATCGGTAAGGATACTGCTGTTTGGGTGGCTTCCGGCGGTCGTGGTCAAAAACCTTTGTTTATCACTGAGGGTTGGGGTGCTTATGTTAAAAACGCTGCCGACGTTGCTTTGGGTGATTTTATCGATCAAGTAGGCCAGAGTTTTAATGTCGATTTATGCGAGCCCGACTTCAATGTTAAATTAGCTATACTTGTCGGCATAGATGATCGTCAGACCAAGCGGGTTAGGTGTAGTTTTTCTGAGATTATGAGTAATTGGGAAAGCGCTATTTCCAATGCTAATTTTTCCGTTGATTACCGTGCCGCATTAAGACCGGGGGAGAATGACATCTCAGTAGCCTTAATGCTAGCCGACAAAAAAAATAGTTATGTCGCCGAAGTTGTAGAAGCAGCCTCTAAAGAAGCAGAAACCCAGGGACTTTGGGCTAACATCAAAGACATTTCCGGAAAGATACTTACTCCCGGTAGCATGATTCATGATAAGTTTAAGAGCGACATTCACGATACTTCTAAATTGGGCTGGGATACATTTACTGACACTGTCTGGGACTTACTGGGGTCATTTTTAGATTCTTTGGTAGGACAGTTGGCTGTTAATTTGAAAAATGGATTTTTTTCTTCTGATTCTAGTGGCGACAGTGAAGACGGACTTAACTTACCGGATTTAAGTTCCTTGTTTACTCCGTGGTCATCTCCGATTGTGGCAGGAGTCAAGGGAGCTGAAGACAAGTTTGGTTCTCTCAAGTCTTCGACGATGAAAATTGGCGGTCAATATGATTTGCTTAATAAGCTTTCTACTTGCCAGGATCCCAATAATCCGGGACCAATGGGTTGCGTTTTGGATGTTGATTTAGCTTCAGCTATTAGGCAAGAAGTATTAGTCAAGGATTTGCCTAAGGAGATTTTAGATCGTCCTTTTGTCCCATTAGCCAATAAAGTTGAAAACCCAAATGAATATTTTAGCTTGCGTGGAATAACAATCTTAAGGAAATACCGCATAGTGCCTGTTGGTTGGGAGCATGCCGCTAATTTGATTTCGCAGTTAGCTAATAATAATCCGACTTTTGAAGCGCCTACCCTTAGAATGGTAATGGATAAGTTTGGAGACTCCAACCCCACTAATCCTTATTTCGGCTTGATTGATCCTTTTTGGGTTATGAAAGCGCCGGATATGTTCTGTCGTCGTGAGGGTTATGGTCCGCAAAATTCTTTCTCCGATGATCAGGCTGGCGCTGTTTATAGAAATACTTATTGTGCCGATGAACAGCAGTGTATCAAAGAAAATGACGACGGTTCCTGCGCGGCCTACGGCTATTGTAGCGAGGAGCGCCGAGTTTGGAATTTTGGTAAATCTTGTAATGAGAGGTTTAATACCTGCAATACATATATTGATCGTTCCGGTCAGACCAATTATTGGTTGAGTAATACTTTAGACTTTAGAAATTGCGATCAATCAGTCGTTGGTTGTCGCTGGTTTAGTACCGATTATAACCCTGTTTCCCAATATTGGTCCGGATCAACTCAAGGAAGTTTTTATCAGGTCAATGACACTGGCGTTGAACAGAGCGTTGCCTTAACCTCTGATACTGGTTGGAGAGTAAAAGAAAGTCAATATGTCAGTGGCAATAAGCGACTGATAATGTATTTGTCTTGTGATGAAATTTTATGCAAGGACCCAGCAATGAATGGCAAGTGTAGTTTTGTTACCAGTACGGCAGGTAATTTTTGCCAGTTCAATGCTGGTCTTTATTGCGACATCCCCGTTGACGGTATTAACTGCCGTCTGCCTATTTGCGCTATCCAGACTGATGCTTTTGATTTAGGAAACGGAAATGGAGGATTTGAGGATTATGAAGGTGTCTATACTGATAACGCCAGGAAATGGAGCGATGAACTTTCTTTTATTACCATAAATAACAGAGCGTATAGGGAGGGCAATGGCGGCAAGTCGGGAGCGGGCTTGAGGGTTTTATCTAATGGTACACCTTCAGCAATTGTCTTGTCCTCCGATGCTTTTGCCGTAGAATCAGGATCTTCTTATCATTTGAAGTTCGATCTTCGCGGTTCAGTGGGCAATCAAGGTAAGTTAATCATATTTGTTTATGGAGGAGATAAGAAGATTACTTCTAATGATCTCTCAGATATCAAGATTCTTAGTTCGGTAGAAATAGGATCCGGCTATAATGGCGAGAATTGGGTGCCTTTCAGGGCGTCAGAGTTTAGTGTGCAAGATTTTGCCACCGCTACCATAGCGATCATGGCGCCACAAGGAACTTTTGCTGATATCAGGCTTGATAATTTCTCTCTCAATAAAGTTGATAGTAAGTGTTTTGAAAACTCGGTTACTGTTTTCTCAGCAACGCAAGCAGAGACCGCTGAAACCAGCAAGGACATTTATTTTGATCGAGACGCCCAGACTTGTTCTCCGGCCTCCGCTGGATGCAGTCAATTTTTGCGCTTGAAAGGCGGAGTCGGGACCAACTTGATTTATAACGGAGGATTTGAATATGGTGATTCCGGTTGGAGCAGCTATTGGGGGGGTACGGCTGGTCCGATAGACGAAATTGCAGATGGTAAAGCAAAATTAAAGTATTCAGCTCAATCTTACTCAACTTATTGGCCTATAGGTGTGGAAACAGGCTCTTATTACGCTGTTTCTTTTGATGCTTCGCAAACGGCAAGCGCCAATAATGTTAAGGCTAGATTTGAAATGATTTTTGTCGAAGATGAGAGTTACGCTGGAAATTTGCCGCTACATCGTCAAGTGTTGGAAACAAATTGTTCGGTCGGCGGAGACAATATCGTTAATTTGATATTCGCCCCAGGCTCTACCGGAATGGAACGCAAATCTTGTTGGTTTAGGGTGCCTGCTGGAGCTAAAGTGATGATGTTTAAGCCTTTCGCCGATACTTCAGGGGGAGTGACTGGCAGCAATGTTTATTTCGACAACTTAAAGATTGAAAAAGTTATTTATCCGTCGCTTGCTTCAACTGCTTATGCTCCTTACGATCCAGGAGAGGCGCAGAGTCAGCAAGTTGCTTATTTGAGAAAAGCTCCTGATTATTTCAATTGTTATTATTATAAAGCGGCCGGAACTCCTCGTTGGCCGACAACTCCGCAAGAATTGGATTCAGTGCTTGCTGGCCGAAGTCTGGCTTGTTCGCAATTCGCCGGGGTTTGTTTACCGTCTGAAGTTGGATGCGAATTATACAAGCCACTTAATGGCGATCCTACTGTGCCGGGAGTCGCTAATGATATTGATGTTTGTCCGCAAGAATGTGCCGGCTATCAAGTTTATAAGCAAGAATTTACCAGATTTGTAAACGATAAGTATCGTCAGTTCATAGCCGATAATAAAGCCAAATACTGCTCGGCTTCCTACGCTGGTTGTGATGAATTTACTAATTTAGATGAATTGGGCAGGGGAGCGGAAGCCAAAGAGTATTATTCTGCCATTCGTGCTTGCCAAAAGCCGGACGTCGATGACGGAGCTTTTTATACTTGGGAAGGAAGTGATACCGCCGGCTACCAGTTGAAGGCTTACAATTTAAAGAAATCTACTAGCACCGACCTTGATCCTAACAGCCTTGGAGGAGTCGCTCCTTGCGTTAATCTTTATTATGATAGCGACGGCAAGCCAAAATGTGAAGATCCCAGCACTTGGCCTACTTCTTCTGAGTCCCTTAAAGAAGCTGGTTTCTGTACCGTCAATGATTTAGTTACCAACGCTGATTGTCGTCAGTTTTATGATGCCACAGGCAAGGTTCACTACAGGCTGTTGTCTAGAACCGTTTCCGTATCTAATAATTGTCACCCTTACCGCCGCACCATGACGCAAAATTCTATGACCGAGGCTCAAGAGGATTGCAAATCAGATAACGGCTGGTGGAAAGATGCTGATAAAGAATGCATTTACATGGCAATTCCCGGGGAAGGCATGAAGTGTCCGGCCTCAGCTAAGGGTTGTCGCGCCTATACAGGAAATAGGGGCAATAATGTTCGCAATGTAATAGAGGTTGCCAATTTTGGTTTGCAATCCTCGACTACCGGCAGTTGGGTAGGTGCTGACGGCACCGCTGATGGATTGTTTGTATCATCGGAATCAACTTTCCCTGGAGGCAACTCCTTAATGAATAAAAATACTATCACCATCAAGCATCCGGTTGAAATAAAGAGAGGCAAAACCTATGTTTTGAGTTTCTGGGCTAAGGGTAGTGCCACTTTCAATATGGATTCGATTAAGTTTAGTGGTGCCACTGATGCTTCAAATTATTTTGCCGTTAAGCAAATCCAGGGAGATAACCTGCTTTCCAGTCGTCCTACTTTCACTCAAGATTGGAATCTGTATGAACTGGGTCCGGTTTTTGTCAATTGGGACCCATCGGGTAATGAACATTTGGAATTCAATTTGCCTTCCGAAACTGGAGTTACAGCTTATAACATTTATTTGGATAATGTAATTTTAAAGGAAGTTGTCAATAAAGTTTACGCTATTGAGAACTCTTGGTACACCCCGGTTTCTTGCGACAATACTTTGGATGATCCGGATGGAGCGAAGGGTAGAGCCTCAGGAGTTTGTCAAGA
>Ga0116173_1003884_pt1 | contig 11013 bp, 8 predicted proteins | sample AD_UKC085_MetaG_FD_89800 | JGI IMG/M metagenome (GOLD analysis project Ga0116173, IMG submission 89800) | Active sludge microbial communities of municipal wastewater-treating anaerobic digesters from USA - AD_UKC085_MetaG | ecosystem: Engineered > Bioreactor > Anaerobic > Digestate | place: USA...
CTCCTCTTGAAATAGATTTTGCTTTCTTCAAAAGCAGGATAAATATATCATAACTCACTATATTTGCAAGATAAATATACGTCATGATCTTAATTCAACGACATTGATGATAAAATAATGGAATAGCCGATGTTGCGGCACATCATTTTTCATTGTTCAATTCTGTTTATCCAGACTCGGCATGATACCCATCTACAATATTTATAGCTAATTCTGCCTTATCGCCCGCGCTTTCATGGCGTCAAGGTTCTTCCGGGCATCTTGGAAAGAGGGATCGATCCTTAATGCGGCCTCGAAATGACCGAGGGCGGCCTGATAGTATCCGCCGTTGGCCAGGCAAAGGCCCAAGTTGTTGTGGACCGAGGCATCATTTGGGTTGATCCGCAGACTGGCATAAAAATGCTGAACTGCCTCGCGGGGGTTGCCGCTGTTGGCCAGGGTTATCGCCAGGTTATTATGGGTCTCCGCATCGTTAGGCTCACTTTCCAGGGACATCCGGAAACTGTGGATAGCCTCCGCGGTCTTGCCAAGTCTGGCCATGGCAATGCCCAGATTGTTGAGGGCAACGGCATGCCGGGGTTGGATGGCCAGGGCCGCTTGAAAATGGGAAACCGCCTTCGACAATTCCCCCTTCTTCGCCAAAGAGATGCCAAGATTGATATGTGCCGCCGGATAATTGGGGACAATCTTCAAGGCCGTATAATAATGTCCTATCGCCTCGTCGGTTTTCCCCCGTTTCATGAGGACCAAGCCGATGTTATTATGAGCATTGGCATAATTAGGCTTGATCCTGAGGGCTTCCTGATAATGCATCAGGGCATCCTCCGTCTTACCCTCCTTGGACAGGGAAAGTCCCAGGGTATTGTGGGCCATATGATTATCCTTGGTTACTGTCAGGGCATGTTTAAAAAGGGCGGTGCTGTTCTGCCAGTAACTTACCTGTCGGGCGGACAGGATCATCATGACCAGGATGAACAACGCTGCGCCAGCATAAAGAACTCTTTTATTAGATTGCCGGTGGTTCAGGATATCCGGCAACCACCAGGCAAGGATAATGGAGATCCCGATGAGGGAAACATACGTGTAGCGATCCGCCATTCCTTGCTCGCCCGCCTGAACCAGCCCGATAACGGGGAAAAGCACCCCCAGGTACCATAGCCAACCTACGATTGCATATGGGCATTTTCGCATGCTCCTCAGGGCAAAAAAAGTAAAGAGAACAAGCGCGGCCCCCCAGAATACGGCATGAAAAAGTGGAATGACCTCCCGATAGGGATAGAAAACGGAAAGGTCGCCAGGGAGAAACATCTTGCGAAGGTATTCACCATAGGACACAATGGCATTTTTGAGGCGATGGAGAAAGGGCACCCTCCCCAGGGAAATCACCCCGCCCATCTCTTTAGCCGTCCAAAAAGTCATGACACTGACCGCTCCGGAAAGGGCAAAGAGTGGTATTTTCTCGATTATAATAGCCCATTTTCGCTTTGCCGTCACAAAGCCGCCGCTTCTTCCCTCCCTGAATCTTCCCAGGGGCCAGTAATCGAGAAGGAGAAGGATGAACGGCAGGGTCACCAACATGGGTTTGGACATAAGCCCCAGGATGTAAGCTGTTAATACAAAAAGGTAAGCAGTGACGGTCCGTTGGTCTTTGTAGTGGACATAGGCCCAGATAGTCGTCATGAAAAAAAAGGTGCTGAGGACATCCTTGCGCTCTGCGATCCAAGCCACCGATTCGACATGCAGCGGGTGGACGGCAAATAGGGCGGCAATAAAAAAACTCTTTACCGGTGCACCGGTCATCTTCGCAAAAGTAAAAAACAACATCAGTGAACCGGCCATGTGGAACAGAACGTTGGTCCAATGATAGCCGCCGGCGTTAGCCCCGTATAGCCGATAATCAAGGATAAGGGTCAGCCAGGTCAGAGGATGCCAATAGCCCGTATGATAGTCCCCAAAGGCCCATTTAATATTATCCCAGGTGAAACCCTTAGCCAGATGGCTATTTTCGAACACATAGAGGTTATCGTCATAATTGATAAAATCGGCATACTGGAGCGGCCAGAAGACTATTATGATCATCAAGGCAAGGAACAAGCCGAGGATCAGATTCAAATATTGTTTCCCGATTATACTATCCCCAATTCTCCGAAAATCATCCATCCGATTTGCTTCCTTCCAGTCCGATCAGGGCATCGATCTTTCCTTGACGATAAAGAGGATTGATTGTACACCTGAAAATAAGCGCGTACCTGGTTGTTTTCATTAAGCAATTATATTGCATTTCCCACTGTAGTGCGTAGCTTTAGCTGTACTGCCGGAGAACCTGAAGGCCCGCCCTACATTTGCATCCCCTTTCTGGTGGGACGCCGTCATGTACATTTAATGTGTTATTTTATATCATTAGCATTTAGCTGACTGTCCCGGACGACGCGCGGAAATGTGCAGGGACCCGGAAAACTCCTTAATCAAGGTCATTCCCTCCAGAACAGCACCGATCCTGCTCACCCTATCAACTAAAAGTTCCGGAATCGCCGGATGGAGCCAATCGAAAGGCCGGACCATGATGTCCTGAAATCCTGTCTTTTTCAATTTGGATTTAATATCCCATGAGAAAAAAGCCGTTTCGTCAGGGCTGTCACCCAAGCGATCCTTGATCCATGGTATATTTTTTTGAATCATGATCTGGGGATTGAGCATATTAGGTTCCGTAAAACTTATGGTGCCACCCGGCTTTAGCAGTTGATATATTTTTATAATTGCTACATCGAGATCGAGATGATGGAGCACGGAAGAACCGATGATGGCATCAAAGGGAATCGGGAAATGACATTCCTCGAAAGCACCTTCAACAAACCGGATGCGGTCGGCAGGCAGCCCCCTTTCTCTGGCCCTGGCAATCAGCTCGTGCGATATATCGACGGCAACGATATTGGCGCCACACCGAGAGAAATACTCTGTAAACAGCCCGGTACCGCAACCGATTTCCAGGACCGAGCTTTCCGCGCCTAGTCCCGCCGACTCCATGATCATCAATGCACGGCGTAGCGCCCGCTTTTTGCCCGCCGGCGTGCTCCATCCCCAGGCATCTTCCGGATTGCCTCTGGCAAGCCTTTCCCCATGGGCAATTTCATTCTTTGCTATGTTGTTATCCATAGGACTCATATACTGCCGGTATCAGATGAATTTCAGTTTTCTTGAGGCATATATAACCATCTTTATCAAGAGCCAGCCGTGATGCCAGCGACGGATATTGGTGCTGCCATATAGACGCTCCCGGTAGCGCACCGGCACATCACAAATCTTCATATTAAGTTTCGCCGCTCCGAAAAGAAGGTCAAAATCACCAAAGGGATCGAATTCTCCGAAATAATCTCGATTCTGCGCAATCCGCTCGTAATCTCTTTTCCAGATAACCTTCGTTCCGCATAGAGTGTCCTTGACAGGCTGCCCAAGAAGCCAGGTAAAAGCGAGACTGAAGAATTTATTGCCGATAAGATTGAAAAAGCGCATGGCCTCTTTTTCCATGGGATAAACGAGCCGCACCCCGTTGGCGAATTCACCTTTGCCGGACACCAGGACTTCGTAAAACCGCGGCAGGTCCTCGGGGGGAACCGTAAGGTCGGCATCAAGGATCATCAGCATCTCTCCTTCTGCCTTCTCGAAACCCAGGCGCACGGCGTCACCTTTCCCCTGCCCATGCTGACGGAACAACCGGCAGCGTCTTTCCGGAAATTCGTTTATGGCCTCCTCGATACGTTCATAAGTATTGTCGGTTGAATGTCCCTCTACAAAGATCAATTCCGTTCCCCGACCCATTTCCGGAACACGGGCAAAGATATCGCGGATATTTCCCGACTCATTCCGAGCCGGAACAATGACGGAAACCATGGGCAACTCCTTGCCGGAATCGTCTCTGGGAAATGGACGAGCAATCATGAAATGCGTCAGGTCAAACCATTTACATGGCCATAGTTTTGCGGCAAAGCGGTTTAAAAAAGACGCGACAACGGGCGTGGGCAAAGGCCAGAGAATTTCCTCCCAATGCCTTACGACTTCAAATCCGCTCAGGTAAAGCATTCCGGCGATGTCCTCGACGGTAAGCCAGTTCTGAAAGAGAACAGGTTTGCCCAACCCGGTTTTTTTCGCCGCCCAGAGGGGAAGTTCCCATAACCGGCTGTAGGTATTGATGAGGATTCGTGTTTGCGGGGAGACAACCTTTTGCAATTCTTGGAAAACCTGCTGAACATCCCAAAGATCGTTCACCAGATCGGATATGATGATGAAGTCAAAAGGTGCAGAAAGGGTTAACCTGTGAACATCCGCCTCGATGAATTCAAGGTGCGGATGTCTCACGCGGGCGCGCCTGATCATCTCCTCGGAAAAATCTATGCCCACTCCCGTTGCCGGTCTGAGGGCATTCAGGAGATCTCCCTGACCGCAGCCGAGTTCAAGGACACGTTGCCCCGAAGGAACCAATAACTGGAAGATATTCACGATGCGCCGATGATAGTACCCACCCCATCCACGCCAATGATCCATCTTTTGGGCCACCCGGTTCCAATGCTCGCGACGGCGCTTCCGATATGTCTTTTCTGCCTGGTTTTCTTTCATCTTCGAAGGAAAGATTTATGGGTTGCTTTAGGGATCATCGTAATTTTTCTTTAGTCAGCTTTGATTGCACTTTCCTCAGGTTGTCGGCGGCAAAGGCAAAATCAGGTTTTATCCGCAAGGCCGTTTCGAACTGCCGCTGCGCCTTCTCCAGTTCTCCGCGGCAGACCAGCGTCGCACCCATATTATTGTATATTTCCGCGTTACGGTTATCATAGGTCAAGGCTTTTTTATACACGGAAATCGCCTTTTCACAATCTCCCTTTCGCAAATATGCGTCCCCCAAATTCCGGTACACCACGTTATACGCAGGATTGCTTTGCAGTGCTTTTTGAAAATACTCAATCGCCTCGTCATACCTTTCCTTCCCAAGCATGATGTTGCCCAGATTGTTGTTGGCTACCGCGTATGTTGGCAATACCGTCAAGGCGGTACGAAAATGTGGTTCCGCCGCTTCCGGATAGCCCATGGTCATGAAGACGGCGCCAAGATTGTTATGGGCAAGATAGTTGTCCCTCGTAACGCCTATGGCATGACTGAAGAGGGTGATGCTGTTGCGCCAATATTGAAGTTGCTGCCAGGTAAGGACTGTACACGCCGTTATAATGATACCGGCCGCCAATCCCACCATTAATCTCCGCTTAATGCCTTTCCAGGCAGTAAAAGTGTCCCCGGCCCCCCAGGTGCAAATAATGAAGAGACCGATCAGAGGAACGTAAGTGTAACGATCCGCCATGCCATGGGATCCGACCTGGACCAGACCGCTGACCGGCAATAGGGCGCCGAGATACCAGAACCAGCCAGCGGCAAGATAGGGGGCGGATCGCCATCGGAGCAGCGCCAGGGATGTAACAAGAACCAACAATAATCCCGAAAAAACTACCTGCAAAAGGGGCCACATTCCAGGATGGGGATAAAATACGGCCAAGGCTGTCGGCCAGAACATTTTATAGATATAGAGGGTATAGGAAATAATGGCATTTGCCGCACGGACAGGAAAAGAAAGTTCCGTGATACTGGGCAGGGCGCCGGCTTGTTGCTCGGCGTGAAAAGTGAGGGCGCTGAACAGAAAGGCCATGAAAAAAAAGGGGGCTTTTTCCTTCAAGAGAAACAACAAAGGACGTTTATCAAATCTTTTTGCCACCCCCGTAACCATAACGCTTTCAATCCGCAATCTTCCCAGGGGCCAATAGTCCAACAATAACAATATGAACGGCAGCGTAACCAGCATCGGCTTGGACATCAGGCCCAGAATAAAAACCACCATCACGGGAAGATAGCGCTGCCGGCCGGGTTGCTCTACATAACGGACATAACAGAGAAGGGTCAATATCCAGAAAAATGTGCTCAAGACATCCTTCCGCTGGGCGATCCACGCCACCGATTCCACATGGAGGGGATGGAGGGCAAACAATGCCGCCACCATCCCGCTGCGCCACGGCGCTCCCGTCATCCTCATCAGCGCCCAAAACAACAACAGCGTATTGCCCAGATGCAACAGGACATTCGTTCCGTGATAGCCACCAGCATGCATGCCGTATAATTCATGATCCAGCATCAACGATAACCACGTCAAGGGATGCCAGAATCCCGCCTCCAAGGATGTAAACGCCCAACGCACGCCCTCCCAGGTTAAACCGGATAAAACATGAGGATTCCTGGTGACATACTGCTCTTCATCGAAATGGATAAAATCGAAGTAAATCGTCTGGCCATAAACGAGGACGATCATCATGACCAACCCTAAGGCAATCCAAAGAGTTTCTCTATTCCTGCTCATGATCATCCTTATGTTTCCTCTGATAGGCGGGATTGATCTGTCCGGCCCGATCCTCATGTTGCCGGGCTTCCTGCCACTTCCCCTGTTTTCTCAAGGCCGCAGACAAATAGTAATGGGCATTGGCGTACTCAGGTTGGAGGATCAGCGCCTGTCGGAAATGGCCGATGGCCGCTTCCGTTTTTCCCTTACGCAGCAAAATCATAGCAATGTTGTTATGGGCGCCCGCATGGCGGGGTTGAAGCCGTATTGCCTCCCCATAGGCGATTATCGCTTCTTCCTCCCGTTTATCCTTTCTCAGGGCGTTGCCGAGTTTGTTATAGAGCGCTGCATTTGTAGGATCAATATTTATTGCTTCCCGATAATGAAATACCGCTTTGGGATAATCCCCTCTTTGCGTATAAATTACAGCCAGATTTTCATGGGCCCCGGCATGTTTGGGATCGATCGCCAGGAAGTGCCGATAATTCAATATTGCTTCATCGTATTTGCCGACCCTTTGAAAATAAACAGCCAGACCGTAATAGGCAGGTTCATAATTCGGCTTGATCGCCAAGGCTTTTTGATAGTGAACCAGGCCTTCTTGGGTATGGCGCCTTTCAATCAGGGCAGTGGCATACAGGCCTTCTGCAACATAGTTCCCTTCTGTCACTGTCAGGGCATGACGGAAAAGTGTCAGGTCGTTTTGCCAGTACCCTGCTTGGATAAAGGACAGATAACCAGTCAATGCCAGGGCACCTACTGCGACCGCCCAGGTCATGCGTTTCCAGAAAATATTTACTTTCCCGGGGACAATCCATGCCGACATGATAAAAATTCCGATGAGGGGCACATAGGTATAACGATCGGCATAGGCATGGGCGCCGATCTGGATGATGCCGATGACGGGAATGAGCGTGACTAAGTACCAGAGCCATCCTACCGCCAGATAGGGATGCTTTTTCGCGTTGAAAAAGATGCAGGCGGAAATGCCTCCCAGAATGAGGAACGCCGAAACGGTCTGCCACCAAGGCAAGGAACCGGGATGGGGATAGAACACCGCCAGGTCCAGGGGCCAGAGCGTCATGTAAATATAGATAACATAGGAAGTGAAGGCATTGGCGATGCGGGTGTCCAACGGGAGATTTTGCAGGGCCGCCACGGCGCCGATCCCCCTTTCGGCATAAAAAGTCAGCCCTATGGACAGGACAGATAGAATTACCAAAGGCATCTTTTCTAACAGCAGATATGAGATGGAACGTTCATTGATCATCAGACGACGTCTATTAACCATCGATCCTCCGTACCGCAGTCTTCCCAAGGGCCAATAGTCCAGCAATAACAACACGCACGGCAGCGTTACCAGCATCGCCTTGGACATCAAACCCAGAATAAAAACCACCATCACGGGAAGATAGCGCTGCCAGCCTGGTCCCTCCACATAACGGACATAGCAGAGAAGGGTCAGCATCCAGAAAAAAGTGCTCAACACATCCTTCCGCTGGGCTATCCACGCCACCGACTCCACATGGAGGGGATGGAGGGCAAACAATGCCGCCACCAACCCGCTACGCCAAGGCGCTCCCGTCATCCGCATCAGCGCCAGGAATAACAACAGCGTGTTGCCCAGATGCAACAGGACATTTGTCCCGTGATAGCCGCCGGCATGCATCCCGTATAATTCCTGGTCCAGCATCAGCGACAACCACGTCAAGGGATGCCAGAATCCCGCTTCCAGAGAGGTAAACGCCCAGCGCATGCTCTCCCAGGTCAAACCGGCTAAAACATGATGATTTTTGGTAACATAGATGTTATCATCATAGCCCAGGAAACCGAATTCAGGGACATTCCGGAACACGGCTAAAACTATTGTCGCCAGGATAATGCAGATAAAGGCTTTGGTGTTTCTTGAGCAATTAATTGGCATGTTGAGCAATTCTTTTAAAATGCCGTGAAACGGATTTATTGTGTTTCATTTCATATGCCTTTGCGAGCAGGGCATAAGCCAGGGAGAGATTACCTTGCCCTTTAAGCGCAGTCACGGCCTCTCTGATCGCGTCGTCCGGCTGTCCCTTTTCCAGAAGAATAATGCCAAGGGTAAGATGAAAATCAACCCGCCCCGGTGCAAGCGACAAAGCTCTGTTGATGTATTTTTGTGCTTCTTCATAACGTGCCCTGGCGGCCATGATTTCCGCCAGCCCCTGATAAGGTTCCGGATAATATGGATTATTTTCCACCGCTTTCCGGAAATGCCGCTCCGCCAAATCATCTTTTGCCCGCATGCGGTATAATAAACCCAGATAACGACAAGTAATGGACTTGTTTATCCTGCTGACGTCATCGCGGCTTACAAGGGCCCAATGCAACTCTCTTTCCGCCTCATCCAAGCGGCCGGCAGCGAGATGGTCAAGCGCCAGATTGTGGTGCGGTCGCTGCAAATTCGGCGCTTTGACGGCGTTATCGCTCCAGAGGCTCAGTTCATCCTTGTAGATGCCGTTTTGGAGGTAAACGGTGACCCCCTGAATTATGATGACAAGAATGACAAAAGCCGCAAAAAAAGCCAGGAGGGTTCTTCTTCGGGCAAAATGCTCCATAGCCCTTACAACCATTAACGAAATGGGAAGAAAGAAGAACATCGACGGCAAATAGTTTCGATGCTCATAAACAATCTCCAGCGGGATAAAAGAACCTTCGATGAGATGGTTGAGAAAGAAAAACAGGATACAGAAGGAAACCAAGGGTCGTTTCCTGGCAGTAAGAATCGCATAAACCATACTAAAGAAGATAATCAAGATGGCGGGCAAGGTAGTCCACGGATCGAAAAAGCCGCGGGAAAGTTCAAAATCGTGGAGAAGGGTCAAGCGTGAGGTAAGGGGATACAAAATGAGGGAAATATAGAATAAGAGCACCCGTGGCTCCGTCAACAGCCGTTCTGTCAGACTGAAAGGTCGATGATTGTATCCATCCAAAATAATGGAGATATTGGTATAATAATAACCGATGAGGGTCACCAGGAAAAGGGGGATGGCGATTAGTTTTGTCGTCCTAATGATGCTTTCTCTGGTTACGCCCTGAATCAACAGCAGATCGAAGATCAGCAGACTGACAGGCAGCATGGCGGCGTTTGCTTTTGTCAGAATGGAACAAAGGGCAGACAGGAAGCAGAAAACAAAAAACAAGGGACGTCTCCAGCTCGCCCCCATGGTCGTCCTGGCGATGAGATAGAAATACATGGCCATGATGTAGAACATGGCGGCCATACCGGCCATTCTTTGCACTACATAAGTTACAGCGCCTACCTGAACGGGATTGACCGCCCAGAGAACCGTTGTCAAAAGGGCAACGCCATATGAATGTTCACCACTGGTAGAGCTAAGCACCGGCAGCGACAGGGTTCAATAAATAAACAAAAAAAGAAAAACAGCGGTTACAAAATGAATGAAGATATTGACAACGTGATAGCCCGCGACATCATAACCGTGCAGAAAGTAGTTCAAGGCAAAGCTGAAATAAGCCAGAGGCCTTTTTATATTGTGCCCAGGCATACCCTGAAAAGACCTTTCAATCTCAGGCCAGGACATCGATTTTAATTGGATATTCGGATTCCCGACGATGTTGCCGTAGTCATCGAAATGCCAGGAACCATCCAGGCTATTTCCATATATGACCACAACCAAAGAAAAAAGGATTCCAAATGCAAATATGAACCTTGAATATTTCACGGCACAAATAGGTTTTATAAAAAAAGGGGGTAGGAAAAAACCCCTACCCCCTTTGAGTTTCAGGACTCTACCAAATCATCACGGTGAAATGGCGCCGTTCTTGTCAACCGTATAGGTTGTGTTTCCACTGTCGTGTTTAGCCGCCATGGTGATGCTGTTGATACCCCCGGTGGAAATTGAAATGGTTGAGACACCGGCGCTCGGCTTGTATCCATAAGCGGTTAAAAGCTCATATGTGGCTGTCTGAGAAGGAGAGTCTGCAAAAAATGCCTGAGCGGATGTGTAGGCGTTCTTCACATCCGACTTCGCCGCCGTGTTGTAACCCCTCACCCGATACGCCGTGAACTGCGGGATGGCGATGGCCGCGAGGATACCGATAATCGCGATAACGATCATCAGCTCGATGAGGGTGAAACCCTTCTGTCCTTTTCTTTTCCTGAATACTTTCATTTCTTTTCCTTTCTCTATGAAATATTTGGTTGATTGCTGATTATTATCTTGACTGCCGCCGGTTTGCCGCCCCCCTGATCACCCCCTCTGTTATTTGGAAACAGTTTTAGAACTTCTTTTTGGATTTCTCTTAGCAATTGACATGCCAGGCCAGCCCATGAAGCGTCATCTGCCCGGTTGGTATATACGTGATCCTAAATTATTGATATTTTATTCCCGGCAATGTTCACTCACTCGTCGCCATCTGCGGATTTCCACCGCCGGGGCGCCGGAGGATCGGGAATTTTTAACGCCGGCTGGTGATTTTCACCACCGATCTGCCGGGGAGCCGGGGAGAACGTCAGTCCCTGCAAACGAGGACCATGCCGCCGGTCAGGGCATCTCCTCTTCGATGGCCGCAAGCATCTCTTCCAGTTCATATGCGGGATAAATCCGGGTATCGCTCCGGATCTGTCTCTCAAGACCTCCATAGATCAA
>Ga0116173_1003885_pt1 | contig 11008 bp, 9 predicted proteins | sample AD_UKC085_MetaG_FD_89800 | JGI IMG/M metagenome (GOLD analysis project Ga0116173, IMG submission 89800) | Active sludge microbial communities of municipal wastewater-treating anaerobic digesters from USA - AD_UKC085_MetaG | ecosystem: Engineered > Bioreactor > Anaerobic > Digestate | place: USA...
CCCTTGCCAATAAAAGGAGAACTGCCTTTACCGATTTCAACAATAAGAATGGAATGCAGTGCGCAGGAACGATTTTTTAACAATACCTGTACTTTTGGCTATACTTTTCCTTTCTGGAACTGGGAGCGATGGGAAAAATATATCGACTGGTTGGCTATGAATGGGATCAATCGGCCGCTAATGCTGGCAGGTCAGGAAAAAATCTGGTTAAATGTGTGGCAATCTTTTGGATTGAAAAAAGAAGATATTCAGGCTTATTTTTCCGGCCCAGCACATTTGCCGTGGCATCGAATGGCAAATTTGGATAAATGGGGCGGTCCGTTGCCGATTTCATATATCGAAGGTCAGTATCGGCTTCAGAAAAATATTCTGGACAGGTGTAGAGAATTGGCTATGGAACCGGTTTTTCCGGCTTTTGCCGGACATGTCCCCGAACAACTAAAACAAGTTTATCCGGAGGCTAACATTCATCAAATTTCACCCGGATGGGGTGGCATGGACGCCGATTATACAACCTATTTTCTCGATCCTTCCGAAGAATTATTCTCCGAAATTCAGTTTCGTTTTCTTAAAGAGCAGGATAAACTTTATGGTTCTTCACACCGATATTCGGCCGATCCTTTCAACGAAATTGACCCGCCGAGTTGGGAACCTGAATATATTGCAGCTGTGGCCAAAACGATTTATCAATCGATGAAGAATGCAGATTCAAAAGCCCGATGGTACCAAATGTCGTGGACTTTTTACTATGACAGCGAACACTGGACGCAGGAAAGGCTGAAAGCTATGGTGGAAAGTGTTCCAAAGGGGAAACTGATTTTTTTGGACTATGCAGCAGAGGAAGAAGAATTTTACAAACGGACAGAAAGTTTTTACGGAGCTCCTTTTATTTGGTGTTATTTAGGAAATTTTGGTGGAAATACTCATTTGGTTGCACCATTGAATAAGGTTTCCAAAAGAATCGCAGACGTACTGAAAGTGGAAAATTGTCTTGGCGTTGGTGCTACGCTGGAAGGGCTGAATGTGAATCCCGAGATTTATGAAATGACATTCGAAATCCCATGGAATCACCCTGTCTCTGCTTTCGATTTGAACAAATGGATAAAAAAATATGCCGTAAGAAGGGTAGGGCAGGATGATGCGGCTGCTATAGAGGCATGGAAAATACTAAAAGAAAAGGTGTTGCTCGACGAAGCACAAGGCATTGGAAATCACAGTGTTGTTTTTCAAGTTTTGCCGGTGATGAATTTAAAGGAAAGCTCGTGGACCACCAATACTTTTGTTCCTTATAACAATTCCGATTTGGCGAAGGCGTTACAAATCTTGCTTGAAGCAAACGAAGATTCTCGAAAAAATGATGCCTATTGTTTTGATGTTGTCAATCTGGCGAGACAAACACTCGGAAATTACGGCAGCACTCTTCACGAAAAAATGATAAAAGCTTTTCAGGAGAAAAATATTTCTGATTTTGAGAAATATTCTCATCAGTTTGTTACGCTGGGATTGGAAATTGACACTTTGCTGGGAACGAGAAAGGAATTTTTGCTGGGCAGTTGGCTTTCGGATGCGCGTCGGTGGGGAAAAACGGAAACTGAAAAAGCTTATTACGAGAAAAATGCACGAGAAATTATTACCACATGGCACAAACCCGGAGGTGAATTGGTCGATTATGCCAATCGTCAGTGGAATGGCCTGATGCGAAGTTATTATTTGCCTCGTTGGGAAAAATTTATTGAACTCATGCAAAAGTATCTGATAAGCGGCACTTCTTTTGAACAGGAGGCTTTTTCTGCATGGTGTGTCGATTTTGAAAGGAAATGGATAAATGGACAAATTCAGGAAAATTTTTCAGAAAAGCCAAAAGGAAACGCCGTTGAAACGGCTCGACGTTTGTTTGACAAGTATAAGCACGAGTTGCTGAAATAAAACAAAAAAGCGCTTTTGGAAGATAAATTCTTAAAGCGCTTTTTTGTTTTCTTTTTTCTTTGAAAACCTTCAAATCAGTATGCCGATTCGAATTGTCGAAGAAAGCGGATGTCATTTTCAGAGAACATACGCAAATCCTTGACCTGATATTTTAAATTGGCAATTCGTTCAACTCCCATCCCAAAAGCATAGCCGGAATATATTTTTGAATCGATGCCACAATTTTCGAGTACGTTGGGATCCACCATTCCGCAACCCAAAATTTCTACCCAACCTGTATATTTGCAAAACGGACAACCTTTTCCGCCACAAAGATTGCAGGAAATGTCCATTTCGGCGCTTGGCTCGGTAAAAGGAAAATAGGAAGGGCGCAGCCTGATTTGTGTATCCATGCCGAACATTTCTTTAGCAAAATAAATGAGTGCCTGCTTCAAATCGGCAAACGAAACATTTTTGTCGATATACAGACCTTCAACCTGATGAAAAAAACAGTGTGCGCGATAGGAGATGGCTTCATTTCTGTAAACACGACCCGGAAAAATCATTCTGATCGGCGGCTTTTGTTGTGTCATTACTCGGGTTTGAACCGATGAAGTATGCGTGCGCAAGAGAATATCAGGATTTTTTTCGATAAAAAATGTGTCCTGCATATCTCTGGCCGGATGATCGGGCGGGAAATTCAATGCTTCAAAAACATGCCAGTCGTCTTCAATTTCCGGTCCTTCGGCAATTGTAAAACCTATACCTGAAAAAATGTTTGCAATTTCGTTTTTGATAATAGAAAGAGGATGACGCGTTCCTATCTGAATGGGTTCAGCACTGCGGGTAAGATCAATTTTTTCAGCATTTCCCCGATTGGCTTCCAATTTTTCCTTCAGATCATTAATTTTATTCTGTGCGTTGTTTTTCAGTTCGTTGAGCAGTTGGCCAATTTCACGTTTTTCTTCATTGCTCACATTCCTGAAATCGTTGAAAAGCTGGGAAATTTCTCCTTTTTTACTTAGATATTTTATTCTTAATGCTTCAACTTCTTCGAGCGTTTGGGCTGAAAGTTGGCTGATTTCTTCCTGCAACTGTTGAATACGGTCTTTCATTTTATATTGAAATTTGCACAAAAATTGAAAAAGTCGAGAGAACAGATTAACCTGACTCCGTTTTAAATTAATTGCAAAAGTAATTATTTTTTCCAGAATAGGAGGATATTCTATTGGAAAAAAGGAGTTGAATCAAAAAAATGGCGACAAATCGCAAAGATTGAATAAATTTTACACTATATTTGTCGTGCTTAAAATTTAAATTTATGACTATTCAAAATATATTGGATTTTCTGATAGCTTTGAGCGAAAACAATAACCGTGAATGGTTTACTCAAAATAGAAGCTGGTATGATGAAGTACGCACTGCTTACTTGAATATGAGTAATTCGTTGATACTGAAAATATCGGAATTTGATCCCGAAATCAAGCACGTTGACCTGAAAGATTGTATTTTTCGAATTTACAGGGATATTCGTTTTTCTCCTGATAAATCACCATACAAAACTCATTTTGGAGCTTACATTGCTTCTGGCGGTGGTCGAAAAAGTCAGCGGGGTGGTTATTATTTCCATCTACAACCGGGAGGATCTTTTGTCTCAGTGGGAATTTGGAGCCCTGAGTCTAACGTGCTGAAAGCATTACGGAAAAGTGTTTATGAAAATATCGACGAGTTTAACGAAATTATTTCTCATCCCAAATTCAAACGGTATTTTGACGGATTTTTTGAAGACGGAAAATTAAAAAAAGTTCCGGCAGGTTTTCCTAATGATTTTCCTCATGCCGATTTGCTCAAATTAAAGCATTATGCAACTTCTTCACCATTGCACGAATCTATTTTGACGGATGAAAATCCAGTTCCTCGCATTGCAGAAATTTTGGAAGCCGGATATCCGCTCAACAGATTTTTAAACTATACTTTAGACGAATTAATGTAATAAACATAAAGTCATGATTCTCGATACCTTAAAAAATGCCGAGTTGTACCAATCGGTACATCCGCTTTTCAAAAAAGCTTTCGATTTTCTGAAAACCACCGATTTGAAAAGTTTACCTCTCGGAAAAATTGAATTGGAAGGCAGTGATTTGGTTGTCAGTGTGGTAGAAATTTCCGGTAAAACGGCTCAAAATGCCCGAATGGAAACACATCGGAAGTTTATCGACATTCAACTTCCGCTTGACGACGAGGAAACGATGGGATGGATTGCTGCCGAAAAGTTGACAAAAGTTACGCAACCTTACGATGCAGAAAAAGACATTGCATTTTTTGCTGATGAAGCAGAAAATTTGCTCAGAGTGGGAGCAATGGAATTTGCCGTTTTTTTCCCTTCTGATGGACATCAACCGGGTATTGGCTCCGGAAATCATAGAAAAATTATAGTTAAAGTTCGTGTTTAATTTGACAAGATTTCTATAAAAAAACAGAAAATTGAATTTGTTTTGGATAAAAACATATTAAGCTTATAAATTATGGAAATTCTTCCAATTGTTAAGATTGATCCGTGGCTTGAACCTTATGCAGGTTCTATTTATGGAAGATATGAATACTTTCTTCAGACAGAAAAAAAACTGACAGGTGGTAAACAGAGTTTATCTGATTTTGCAACCGGATATTTATATTTTGGTCTTCACAGAGTGGCGGATGGTTGGGTCTTTCGAGAATGGGCACCCAATGCTACGGCTATTTTTTTAATCGGAGATTTCAACAATTGGCAACGTCATCCCGATTATCAGTTAAAAAAGCTGCAAAACGGAATTTGGGAAATACATTTGCCTGAATACGCTATGGCTCACACGCAACTTTACAAACTTTTGGTAGAGTGGGAGGGCGGAAGCGGCGAAAGAATTCCGGCTTGGGCTCAGCGTGTGGTGCAGGATTCGCAAACCAAAATTTTCAGTGCACAAGTGTGGAATCCTTTTCAACCTTATGTGTTTAAAAATCTACATTTCAAACCGCAAAGAGATCCGCTGTTGATTTACGAATGCCATATCGGAATGTCAAGTCCGGAAGAAAAAATTGCTTCTTACGACGAATTTCGTCGAAATGTTCTTCCTCGTATTGCTGCTCTCGGTTACAATGCCATTCAGATTATGGCTATTCAGGAACATCCTTATTACGGTTCGTTTGGTTATCATGTTTCCAGCTTTTTTGCGCCATCTTCGCGTTTTGGGACCCCGGAAGAACTTAAACAACTGATTGATGAAGCTCATGGAATGGGAATTGCTGTTATCATGGATATTGTTCATTCTCATGCAGTAAGAAATGAAGTAGAAGGTTTGGGAAGATTTGATGGAACACCTTATCAGTATTTTCACGGCGGCCCGCGGCGCGAGCATCCGGCTTGGGATTCTTTGTGTTTCGACTATGGTAAACCGGAAGTTTTACATTTTCTTTTGTCCAATTGCAAATACTGGCTGGATGTTTTTCATTTCGATGGTTTCCGTTTCGATGGTGTAACGTCGATGATTTATCTCAGTCATGGGCTTGGAGAAGATTTTACAAGTTACGATTGCTATTACAATCTGAATCAGGATGGAGATGCCATTTGTTATCTTACGCTTGCCAACAAGTTGGTTCATCAAGTAAATCCCAATGCCATCTCCATTGCAGAAGAAGTAAGCGGAATGCCCGGATTGGCTGCAAAAATAGATGATGGCGGAATTGGTTTCGATTACCGAATGGCGATGAATATTCCCGATTTCTGGATTAAAATCATTAAGGAAGAAAAGGATGAAGACTGGAAGGTTGGCCGGATTTTTTGGGAAATGACCAATCATCGTGCCGAAGAAATGACCATCAGTTATGCCGAATCGCACGATCAGGCTTTGGTTGGCGATAAAACGATTATTTTCAGGTTGATAGATGCCGATATGTATTGGCATATGCGACGTGGCGACAACACTTTGACAGTTGATCGCGGAGTGGCGCTTCACAAGATGATTCGCCTTGTTACAGCTTCAACCATGAATGGCGGTTATCTGAATTTTATGGGAAACGAGTTCGGACATCCCGAATGGATCGATTTTCCGCGCGAAGGCAACGGTTGGTCGTATAAATATGCCCGACGTCAGTGGGATTTGGTTGACAACAAAAATTATCTCTATTATTGTTTGAACGAATTTGACAGAGCCATGATTTTGTTGATTCGTTCCGTTGCAAGATTCAATAAACTTCCCATCAATCAGTTGTGGATAAAAGAAGACGATCAGGTGCTGGTTTTTCAAAGGGGAAAACTGATTTTTGTATTTAATTTCAATCCTTTTAAATCGTTTACCGATTATGGAATTTTGGCAGAAAAAGGCGCTTACAGAATTGTTCTAAATACCGATAATTCTGTTTTTGGTGGTTATGATCTGATAGATGAAAGTGTGGTGCATATAACCTTACCCGAGCCAAAAGACCCGAGCGGTAAAGAATGGCTGAAACTGTACATTCCTGCGCGAACAGCTTTTGTATTGAGGAAAGATTGAAAAATTTAGATAGGAAAATCCTTTTACACACTACACCCCAAAAGTCGGAAACAACTTTTGGGGTGTAGTGTGTAAGGTTGAAAAGCAGAAATTCACTCCAGATGTTTTCTGATGGAAGCTGCAATTTCGTTCATTTCTTCGGGAGACAATTCCAGTTTCGGATTTCTGAAATTCATGTCGTTTTCCTGTTGAATGGGAATAAGATGAACGTGAGCATGAGGTACTTCCAGCCCAATGACCGCCATCCCCACCCGTTTGCAGGGGACTGCTTTTTCGATGGCAAAGGCAATTTTTTTTGCAAAAAGCATCAATCCCTGATAAGTTTCATCGTCCAACCGGAAAATATAATCTTCTTCTTTTTTTGGAATCACCAAAGTATGTCCTTTGGTCAAGGGATGAATGTCGAGAAAAGCAAAAAAATGCTCGTCTTCTGCAATTTTATAACTCGGAATTTCTCCGGCTGCTATTTTACTGAAAATGGTTGCCATGATTGTAAAAATTTTAGTGCCGTTTTTTATAATGAAATATCGAGAATTTCAAATTCCTGTACACCATTTGGTACTGAAATTGATGTTTTTTCGCCTACTTTTTTCCCCAGCAAACCTTTGGCTATGGGAGTAGTTACCGATAATTTACCTTCTCTGATATTGGCCTCACTCTCTGAAACAATGGTGTAGGACATTACCTGATTGGTTCTGGTATTTTTTATGGTAACTTTAGTTAAAATTTGAACTTCACTGGTATCGATTTTCGATTCGTCAATCAAGCGTGCTGATGCAATGGTGTCCTTAAGAATGGCAATTTTCATTTCGAGCATTCCCTGAGCTTCTTTTGCTGCATCGTATTCTGCATTTTCCGACAAATCTCCTTTGTCGCGAGCTTCGGCAATCTGCCTCGAGATGGCCGGGCGCTGGACGTTTTCCAATTGATTCAATTCATCCACCAGTTTTTTGTAACCTTCAGCAGTCATGTATGTTACTGTTGCCATAGTTTTATTTTTTAGGTATAAATAAAAAATATAAAAACAAAAAGAATTCCAATCATCTAAAAGATCGGAACTCTCCCTGTTGTGTTTTTCAATGTTTATTTGACTACAAATATAGTGTTTTTTTATGATAACAAAAAAAATTGACTCTAATATTTCCTTTCAAAAATTACCGAATAGATGAAAGCTTTTTTTGCAGCTTCCGGCGAATCCAGTTCCAGTTGAATTGTACCAGATTCTTCCGGTCTTTCTTCCTCTATCAGATGATGATTGTTTTCTATGGTAACTTTAACAGGATTCTTAATCCTGAGTTCTGAAGTATCGTTTCCGGCTGCATCGAAAGTAGGATAGGTATTTTCCTTTTTCTCGAAAGTCGGTTTTTGTGTGAATTTTTTTTCAACTTCGGCAAATTCCTTTCTTTCTTCTACGGGCTTAAATTCTTGCCATGTCGTTTGCTCGTAATGTTTTTTCTCATCAAGTGTCTTTGTTTCGCTTTTTTTCTTCTTTCTCATATTACTGAGCATCACCACCGCGATGAGAATAAGAAATATGTAATTACCAAAGTCTTCCATAACCATAGTGTTTGAACGTTGGCAAAGTTATATTTTTTCTTGACAAAGAACAAATTTTTACAATAAAACAACAATGGGTAACTTCCCAGCCACCCATTGTACCTTTTAACCTAAACCTTAACTATGAAAAATTTATCTGTTTGTTTACAGTTGCAAAGATGAAACTTAATTTTGAATATTGCAAACGTTTGCAAGAAATTTTTTATTTCTTTTTTCTTGTCTCTATTTCTTAAAAGTTTGTAAGTAAAAAGAAATCAATGAAATAATGTGATTTTTAACATATAGTTAAATAAAGCTAAAAGGTTTTTAACCATAAATTCACCTATTATGTCGTACCTTTGTGCACATTTTTTAAAGCATGAATCATGGAATTGAAAGAAAAAATAAATTCTTCCGTCACGGAAAATCTACCTAAGAAACTTTATATAGAAACATACGGCTGCCAAATGAATGTGGCCGACAGTGAAGTGGTGGCTTCTATTATGCAAATGGATGGTTTTGTGCTTACCGAAAAAGTCTCGGAAGCCGATGCCGTGTTGATTAATACTTGCTCCATACGTGACAATGCCGAGCAACGGGTTTTCGAGCGGCTAAAATACTTACATTCTTTGAAACGCAAAAACAAACAGTTGATTTTAGGAGTTATTGGCTGCATGGCCGAACGAATGAAAGATGAATTAATTGAAAAACAGGGTGTGGATCTGGTTGTAGGGCCGGATGCATATCTCGATTTACCCAATTTAATGGGTGCAGTTGAAAAAGGTGAAAAAGCCATCAATATTCAGCTTTCGCGTACGGAAACTTATCAGGAGGTGATTCCTGCACGGCTGGGCGGACAAATTTCCGGATTTATTTCCATTACGCGTGGCTGTAACAATTTTTGTTCCTATTGCATTGTGCCCTATACGCGGGGTAGAGAAAGAAGTCGCGATGTGGAAAGTATACTGAACGAATTGAAAGATTTGCAGCAGAAAAATTTTAAGGAAGTGACACTTTTGGGTCAAAACGTTAATTCTTATCGTGTGGAACAAGACGGAAAAATAATTGGATTTCCCGAATTGCTGGAAATTGTGGCTCAGGCTGCCCCCGAAATGCGTTTTCGTTTTACCACTTCTCATCCGAAGGACATGAGTGACCGTACGCTCGAAACTATTGCACGCTATCCCAATTTATGCAGGTTTATTCATCTTCCTGTACAATCGGGAAGCAATAAAATTTTGCAGTTGATGAACCGCAAATATACGAGAGAATGGTATTTGGAACGCATTGCCGCCATCAGAAGAATTTTACCCGATGCTGCCATTGGAACAGATGTTTTTTGCGGGTTTCATAACGAAACGGAAGAAGATCATCAACAAACACTATCATTGATGCGCGAAGTTGGTTTCGATATGGCTTTTACGTTTAAATATTCTGAACGTCCAGGAACTTATGCTGCGCGTCATTTGCCTGATAACGTGAGTGAAGAAGTGAAATTGCGACGGTTAAATGAGATTATCGCTTTACAGAATGAACTTTCGCTTGAAAGCAACTTGCGGGATGTCGGAAAAACTTTTGAAGTATTGGTTGAAGGCTATTCCAAACGTTCCAAAGAACAATTTTTCGGACGTACTTCACAAAACAAGGTAGTGATTTTTCCTCGTCAGGGAAGGCGAATAGGCGAAACGGTGAAGGTGAGAATAAATTCGGCTTCGTCGGCAACTTTATTCGGAGAAGTTGAAAATTGATTGACAAATCGAAAGATTTTTACACCTTTAGTTAATTTTTTTTTTGGGAATTGATCGGTTATTTTTTATACGATACCATCATACAGGAATGAAAGGAAGCAAAACTTTTCAACAAAAACCATTAGACTTTGTATGCGATGGTTCAGCTTTTTTTGACAAAATGCATTGTGTGAAAGAATATTAAACTTTAACATATTTTCACAAGATAGCTGCAGTTATGACTTTTTCGAAGGAGATGCGGTTCATTGAAAAAAATTCCGTATACTCCATTTAACCATCCAATTTCGTTGTCCTACAAAAGCAGCTCCTAATTCGGAACTTTCAACTGAATGAGATCCTTGTTTTTCTATCGCTGGACACAGGAGTATTCTGTAAAGTTAACGTGAGTTCGATATAAGAATATTATAAGTAATTAAAAACAAGCTAATAAGGTTGATGAAAAGGAAGTATTCATGTGTTACTAAGGTTAGTGGTGTCAAATAAAGGCTTTATATTCACAAAAAGAACCTTTTTTTTTTTAATAAAACCTTAGTAACATTAATCAACAACAAGAATAAACCTTATTAATTATCAACTTTTTTATGATTAAAACAGGTAATCATTATATCGAATTCACGTTATTTTCTTGTTTTAAAAAACAAAAATTGATTTATCTTGTTTTAAATAAAAAAGGGTGAATTACTCGATACAATTTTAGTTGTTTTTATATATATTTGCAGCATTATATAAAAGGTTGTTTGATGGTTAATAGAGAAAAGAAACAATGCAAATTCAAGTAATTGAACAACTTTTTGTGAGAGAACAAGAAGAATTTTTTTTAAAACAGAAAAGAAATTCCGGCGATAGTTAAATCATGATTAGATTGAATCTTAAACATATTATTCATTTTAAAAAATTGAACTGTCATGAAAAATTTATTTTACACTCTTCGTCTGCTGTTACCGTCCACTTTTTTGTTTCTTTTTTTGTTTAACTTTTCTTTTTTTTCTGAAATATCGGCGCAAGGTTCCGGTAAAGCATTGAATTTTAATGGGACGTATCAGTATGTTTCTGTCCCTGATGCACTTAGTTTAAATGTAACCAATGCCATGACATTGGAAGCATGGATGAAGCCTACAGGAGAAAATTGGAACTATCAGGTTCCTGTTACTTTGAGTCCTGCTACTCCGGTAGCTGATTATCAAGTGAAAGTTGAATTAACCACTTCCAATTTTAATTATGCTCACACCAAAAGTGATGGGAGCGATACCCGCTTTTACGACGGAAGCGGAACAGAATTAAGTTACTGGATAG
>Ga0116173_1003900_pt1 | contig 10984 bp, 6 predicted proteins | sample AD_UKC085_MetaG_FD_89800 | JGI IMG/M metagenome (GOLD analysis project Ga0116173, IMG submission 89800) | Active sludge microbial communities of municipal wastewater-treating anaerobic digesters from USA - AD_UKC085_MetaG | ecosystem: Engineered > Bioreactor > Anaerobic > Digestate | place: USA...
CCAAATTGATTAAATAAAAAAATTCTTCAGTGTATTTGCTTATTTGCTGAAGTTTAATTAACAACTTTATTCATTCAAAAATTAAAAAAAAATGTCGAACAACGAAATAATTAGTCCTGAGAATTTGGTTTACGCAAAACCAAAGTCGCTCAAAGAAACTTATATGCATTATTGCCCGGGCTGTAGCCATGGAGTAGTTCATCGGCTTATTGCCGAAATAATTGATGAAATGGACATTCAGGATAAAACCATTGGAATTGCTCCTGTTGGATGTGCCGTATTTGCATACAATTATATTGACATCGACTGGCAGGAAGCTGCACACGGACGTGCACCTGCTTTGGCAACAGCCATTAAAAGGTTATTGCCCGATCGTTATGTGTTTACTTATCAAGGCGATGGCGATTTGGCTGCTATTGGAACAGCCGAGACCATTCATGCTTGCAATCGCGGTGAAAATATAGCGATTATTTTTATCAACAATGGTATTTATGGAATGACGGGAGGCCAGATGGCTCCAACTACCTTGACGGATATGGTAACATCTACCACTCCATATGGTCGTAAAACGGAATTGAACGGTTATCCGTTGAATATCACCAATTTGTTGGCGCAATTGCCTGGCACCTGTTATGTTACGCGTCAAAGTGTTCAGTCGGTTGCCAGTGTGCGAAAAACAAAAAAAGCCATTCAGAAAGCTTTTGAAAATTCTATGTTGAACAAGGGGACTTCTATTGTCGAAGTAGTTTCTACCTGCAATGCCGGTTGGAAAATGACACCCGAAAATGCCAACAAATGGATGGAAGAAAATATGTTTCCGGCTTATCCGTTGGGCGATTTAAAGGACATTTAATTAGACTATAAATGCTCTTTAAATAAATATTGAAGTTTAAAAAAACTGATCACACTTATTAGAATAATAACAATAAAATCATATTGTCTTCAGGGCAAATATATTTGTGTTTAAAGACAAACGGTGTTATTGAAAAAACAACAAACAGATGAAAGAAGAAATCATTATTTCAGGTTTTGGCGGACAAGGTGTTCTTTCCATGGGAAAAATTCTTGCATACTCCGGCTTAATGCAAGGTCAGGAAGTAAGCTGGATGCCCTCTTACGGGCCGGAGCAACGTGGTGGAACAGCAAACGTTACTGTTATTTTAAGCGACGATAAAATCAGCTCGCCTGTTTTGAGTTCTTACGATACAGCTATCATTTTAAACCAGCCTTCGCTGGAAAAATTTGAAAGCAAGGTAAAACCTGGCGGCACATTAATATTCGACGGGAATGGATTTCATAAATTTCCTACACGCACCGACATCAACGTGTATCGAATCGACGCAACCGAATATGCAACGGCTCATAATGCTGCCAAAACGCTTAATATGATTATTTTGGGTGGATTTTTGAAGGTTCGGCCTATTGTGAAGATAGAAAATGTGCTGGAAGGTTTGAAGAAATCCTTGCCTGAACGCCATCATCATTTGATTCCGCAAAACGAAAAAGCTTTGCAAATTGGCATGGAACTCATTAAAAAGATTAATTGACTTTTTTCTTTGGTACACAATATCATCAATAAACGTTTCTTTTCGAAGAAAATGAGCGTTTATTGATGTTTTTTATAAAAAGCAAGTTCACTTTTTTATTGTTTTTACCAGCGCCCAGTTATTTTTTTCTTTGAAATTCATTAATTGCAAACCATGTTTTTTGGCTTCTGCTTCAATCAGAGGAATGTCTTCCACATAAAAGCCGCTCAGATACAGTTCCCCGCCTGCCGATAAACAAGCTGCATAAAATTTCATATCGTTCAGAAGTACATTTCTGTTTATGTTGGCAAGTACCACATCAAAATGCAAATTTTCAAGCACTTCAGCGCCCCCTTTTCTGATTTCGATATTATTTATTTTATTCAGTCGAATGTTTTCCATAGAATTTTCGATGCACCAGTCGTCAATGTCCACAGCTAAAATGGAGGCAGCGCCACGAAAGGATGCCAGTATGGACAAAACTGCCGTTCCGCAACCCATGTCCAAAAGATTTTTCCCCTTTAAATTTATTTTTAGCAATTCGCTGAGCATCAATTCGGTAGTTTCATGATGACCGCTCCCAAAAGCCATTTTTGGGTCGATAACAATATCATATTCTGCTTTGGGAACATCCTGATGGAATGAACTGTGAATAACACAATCCTTTTCAATCAATATAGGTTGGAAAAAATTTTTTTCCCATTCTTCGTTCCAATCCTTATTTTCCAACAATAATTTGCTGTAATGAATAGAAACGGGATAATCAAATTCGGATAGGCTTTTATCGAGGGCTTCCTGATTGAAATTATTTTCCTGAATATATGCAAAAACTTGTTTGTCAACAACTTGAAAACTATCAAATCCTATTTCTCCCAATGTTTCCATCAAAAGATCAGAGATATATTCTTCGTAAGGATTCAACGTAAAAATAACTTCCAGATAATTCATATTCTTTACTTCGTTAAAATCGCTAAGAAAACATAAACGAATTAAACCTTTTCAAAAAAAGTAAATCTAAACATTAAAAGCCAACAAAATTACATATTTTTGTTGACTTGTTCAATCGACTTAATTTTTAGTAAAGCCAAAAAAATAAATGTAAGTTTTTCTTGTAATGGTACAATTATTGATGTTTATATAATGCAAAATATATCTACAAAACACAGGAGGTAATATCATGAAACCTACAAAATTAATTATTCTATTTTTTTCTGTTCTGTTTACCGTGCCGGGATATGGACAGAAAAACAAAACATCGACCGATGATGTTTATTTTTCTTGGGACGATGCAAAAAACAATGCCAAGATGAATACGGCAACCGATAAAAAGCCTAATACCAAAAATGGAGCAAAGGAAATTATTTTTATCGATCGAAATGAAAATGCTCAGGAAAATTCTTCCAGATTGTTGATAGCAGAAGCAAATGACAGTATAATAGTTGATTCTGATTCTGTTTCCAACGAAGAAGGTTCTTATTTGAGAGACTTTAATGGAAGCGAATCGGATTATGAATATGCTGAAAGAATTCGCCGTTTCCACGATCCGAGATTTACTATTCACATTTCTGACCCAGAATATATGGATATTTATTTTTTGGACGACGATCAGTGGAATGTTTATGTAGGCGGCTCTTACGCATGGATTACTCCTACATGGACCAACCCTTCATGGTTTGATTATTATTACCGTCCTTTTAGTTACAACAGCTGGTATTGGCGAAGCAGTCTTTATTATCCCTATTCTTTTTACGGATACCATTCTTGGGCTTATTCTCCATGGTATTACGACCCTTGGTATGATCCATGGTTCTATTATCCCAGCTATTACAGTCCTTACTATGGCTATCCCTATTATGGATATAACAACTGGTATGGGAATCATTATTACAAATCTGTTGATCCAAGCCATAATGAAGCTTATCGCCGTCAGGTTGCCAACGGTTCGAGAAGTTCAAATACCACTAATTCTACAAGATCGGGAATTCTTTCCGGTGTTGCCAGCGGAAGCTCTTCTACAGGACGAAGTAGCAATCCTTACACAGTTGTAAGCGGTACCGGTTCGAGAAGTACATCTTCTTCCGACATAAATACGACAGGCCGCAGAAGTACAACTTCAACTTATGATAATTCGAGATCTTCAATTAATTCAGGAAGAACCACAACGGGCACCAGAAGTCAGACTGGAGTTACCGGTTCATCGGGTAGCCGTTCAACAGGAATTTACAGTGGAAATTCTTCGCGCAGAACGACAGAAACTATCAATACACGACCGAGAACCAGTTCAGGAAATAGCGGAAATTCCGTTGCAACACCTCAAAGCGGTACACGAAACACTTATACTCCTTCTTCCGGTTCTTCGGAAAGGAGATCTTCTTATACACCCAGTAGTTCAGATAATAGTTCTCGCAGTTCCGGCAGTTCCTATTCCGGTGGTTCACGCAGCTCAAGTGGAAGTTCCGGTGGAGGCAGTTCAAGTAGTGGATCGAGCCGAAGCAGTGGTGGAAGGAGATAAACAAAATAAGAGATATTTAGGAACATAATTTTGAAAAAATAATACTTAAATGACGTTTCAAAGCGCCTGTATTTAAAAATAATCTATATGAAAAAAGAAATTGGAATATTAGTTGTTGTAATGCTGAATAGCTTAATAATAAGTGCACAAAGTGAATTAGATATTTCTAAATTCATTATTCCGGATATTACAGGAACAGCTCGCTACATGAGTATGGGAGGAGCTATGGGAGCTGTTGGTGGAGATGCTTCCGCTATTAAGGATAATCCTGCCGGTCTCGGAATTTATCGAAGTTCAGAAATGACGGGAACTTTAAATATTCTTAGACAAAATACGGATGCAACTTGGTATGGTTTGAATAGTACGAATAATTTGTATAAATTGGGTACAAATAATTTCTCACTAATTATTTCTTCTGCAACTAAAAGAAGTAAAAGCGGAAAAACCAGCGGATTGCAAAATTCCAATTTTTCTTTTTCCTATCAAAAGTTGAAAGATTTTAATCGTCAGTTAAATATTAATGGCGGTTTGTCATCTTCTTCCATGACTGATTATATGGCCTATTTCACTCAAGGAATTTCTGAAAGCAATCTGCAAAGCACCGATTCTTATGAGCCCTTTGACAATACATATATTCCGTGGCTTTCGGTTTTGGCATATGAAGGTTATTTAATCAATCCTTCTACCAACAATACCGAATGGAACTCTATTCTGGGTGATGGCGAAAAAGTTACTCCTTCGTATTATTTGACTGAAAGAGGGTCGATTGATGAATATTCTTTCAGTTGGGCAGGGAATTTCAGTCATCAATTTTATTTGGGTGTAACAGCCAACATTCAAAGCATTTATTATAATGCTACCACAAAATATAATGAGGCTTTTAATCAGGGTGGAAGTATGGATTTAAAAAACGTCATTGAATCTTCCGGTAATGGCTTTAACTTGAATATTGGCGCAATATTGCGTCCCATCGATGCTTTTAGAATGGGAATTTCTTTTCAGACACCGACCGTTTTCTCCATATCAGAAGATTATTCTTCGTTGCTTAACTACGATACCCAGCAACAAGGCAATATTCGCACTCCGGGCGGATACAATTCTTTTAAACTTCAAACGCCGCTTCAATTTACTGCCAGTGTTGCTTATCTTTTCGGGAAGAATGGTTTAATCAGTGCCGAATACGATTATATCGACATGAAAACAACCAAGTTGATGGATAATAATAATTCCACCTACGATTTTGTTGAAGAAAACGAAGGTATGAATACGGCATATAACTCGACAAATACCATTAAAATAGGAGCTGAATACAGGCTCACCGATAACTTTTCATTGCGTGGTGGTTATGCCTTTATGGATAAGATTAATCCCGACAATGCTCAAAAATTCATGAAAGACAATACTATTCGCACCGATACGGAATATTTTCTGCATAACAGCACTCGGTATATAACTGGAGGTTTTGGTTATCATGAAGAGTCGTGGTTTTTGGATTTTGCCTATATGAATAAGCTAAACAAGGAGAAATTCTATCCCTATAATTCTAACAATCTGGCAGAAAGTGTTCAAGGTTCACCGGCTAATGTCAACACAACAAACAATAATTTTGTTATAACGTTAGGTTTTAAATTTTAAATATTCCATCAAATCCTGAGTTTTAAATTTTGCGTAAAAAGCCGGTTGTTATTCAGCCGGTTTTTTTATTGAGAAAGATTCTTTTTCTTTCACAAACCACTGTCAAATTAAACTTCCGACTATCAAAATGAATTTTTTCTGCTTTTCATTTGTGAATTTTTTCGCATAATATTTCTTCATCTTACTTCAACAGGTCGAAAGTCATATCACTACGTATTCTCGTCTTGTTCTAAAATTGATTTGTAGAAAAAATTTGAAAAAGAAACATTCGGTTTTTAATTTTTCTATCCATGTCTGATTAGGAAAAATGATTTTTATGGAGAGTTGTGAATCAGCAACATCCTTTCTCTATTTGATTTAAAAATGGGAAGAGTTGTAAGAATTATTCTATAAAAGCTAAACTATTATGCCGGCAAAAATTTTTTTGTTTTTTGTTGCGTTGTCTATAAGTAGAAATTATTCTATCTATCTGTTTAAAATATAATCTATATATTTGTTTTTCAATTGATAAGGTTAATATTCATTTTTTTCCTCTATTAATAGATAGTGTAATCCAAAGGATTTATTGTTAAAAATCGGCGATAATTTTCTGTCGTCAAAATGTTATTGATAATATTTTTTCATTTTTTGATACAAAAATTTCATGGTGAATTTATTTTAGTATCTACTTTTATCGAGCAAATTTTTGTCAAATTTATCAATTAAAAAAATTAGATCTATGAAAAACAAATTTTATTTATTATGGTTCTTTTATCCTTTCCACTTTTAATATTTGCTCAAGCGCAAAGAGAAGTAAAAGGTAAAATTTTGAATGAAAATGGAGAACCTGTTATTGGAGCTCATGTTATCGAGTCTGGTAATCCTTCAAATGGAGCTATATCAGACTTAGATGGCAATTTCACGTTAAAGGTTTCGCCTGAGTCGACGATTGAGGTGTCTTACATTGGCTATCTCACCCAAAAAATTAAAAATCCTACATCGCCTTTGGAAATTCAACTTCAAGTTGATCCGAAATCATTGGATGAAGTTGTTGTTATTGGTTATCAGACCATTAAAAAATCGGATTTGACTGGTGCTGTTTCGGTTTTTAAGCCTGAGACGATGAAAAACACGGTTGTTACCGGTACCATTGGAGAAGCATTATACAGTGTTCCAGGTATCTTTGTTCGGTCAGCTGGTGCTCCGGGAAATGAGGGTTTTATTCAAATCAGAGGAACTTCTACTTTTGGTACCAGTAATCCTTTATACATTATAGATGGAGTCGATGTTGGAACAGCCAATCGAGACTTTAATTATAATGATATTGAAAGCATACAAATATTGAAAGATGCTTCGGCGGCAGCGATTTATGGATCGAGGGCAGCTAATGGTGTTATTATTATTACTACAAAAAAAGGTAGTAAAGGAAAAATGAAGATCGATTTTTCGGCAAAAAACACTTTTCAATGGTTGCCTCAGTATAATTTAACCAATCGTGAACAGTGGATAAATTTGAATGATCTTGCTTTCAAAAATGCTGGGAAACAGCCTGCCAATCATAGTGAGGGAAATACCAATTGGCAAGATGAAGTTTTCAAAACCGGTATTTTACAGGATTATGATTTGAGCTTTTCGGGTGGTGGTGAAACCAATACCTATTATTTGTCGGCAAACTATCAAACCAATAGTGGAACTACCTATGGAACAAATAGTGAAAGAATTACTGCCCGTATAAATACCTCTTCTTTTCGAGACTTTGGGAAAAATGTTAGATTTACAATAGGTGAAAATTTGATTATCAGCAATTATTCTGTTGATGAATTGAGTACGAATCCTATTACTGATGTTTGGAGAATGTTACCTACCATTCCTGTTTACGATCCATCTCATCCAGGTGGATTCGGTTATGGAGATGGAGCTAAAGATGTTACGTTTGGTACTAATCCCATTGCTCGTGAAAATCTTGAAAATACTACCAACGAAAATTTGAGGATCAGAGGAAATGCTTTTGCCGAATTTAATTTCTTTAAATCATTGAAATATAAGTTTAATCTTGGTTTGGTCACCAGTTCAGATTCTCACATGTATTTAAGGAAGGTAGGTAACTGGACTTATAATCAGCCAATAGATCCTTCCAGCTTGAACCGGAACAAGGCTTTTTACAAATTCATGGTTTATGACAACACGTTGGAATTCAATAAAACCTTTGGTGTAAATAATATTGCAGCAGTAGCAGGAACAAGTTTTTCTACTGAAGATTACTCTCAAATTTGGGGAACAAAAAATAATGTATTGACTTCAGGAGATGATTATTTTACACAATTGGATGCCGCTTTGTTAGATCCAAAAACTGGTAGTTATCAAAATCTGGCAAAATTATTCTCTATTTTTGGACGATTTAATTACAGTTACGATGATAAATATATTATTAGTGCAACAGTTCGTCGTGATGCTTCTTCAAAATTTGGTCCAAGTTATAGGGATGGAGTTTTTCCATCAATAGCCGGAGCATGGAGAATCAGCAAAGAGAAATTTTTCAATGTATCTTGGATCGATGATTTAAAAATAAGAGCAAATTATGGTATTCTGGGAAGTTCTAATATTGGATATTGGGACTGGGTTCCATTTATCAACATTTTTCCTCAAGCAATTTTCGGAGCAAGCCAGAGCATTAATACAGGCATGACTCAGGTTAAATTGGTAAACACCGATTTGAAATGGGAAGAATTACATCAAACAAATGCCGGATTCGATGCATATTTGTTGAATCGTCGTTTGGAAATTGTAGGTGATTATTTTAACAAAACAACTCAGGATGTTTTGACTCCTATGCAGATATTGTTGACAACCGGCAATAATGGAGGTAATCCAATGGTGAATGCTGCTACATTAAAGAATACAGGTTTTGAAGTTACAGTAAATTGGAGAGATCGCATAAATGATTTCAATTATTCAGTTGGCTTGAGTACTTCATACTTAAAAAATGAAATTGTTGAACTTGGATATGGCCGCGAAAGTTTCACGCAATGGGATACTAAATCTTTTGTGGGTAAACCAATTGGCGATTGGTATCTTATCAAAACAGACGGAATTTTCCGATCTATGGATGAAGTGTTGAACCATGTTAATAGTAAGGGACAAGTAATCCAACCTTCCGCTAAACCCGGAGATATTCGTTTTATTGATTATAATGATGATGGTCAGATTACAGATGCCGACCGTCAATATTCCGGCCATTCTTTCCCTGCTTGGAACATGGCTTTAAATGGAACGCTCGAATACAAAGGGTTTGATTTAATGTTCCAGTTTACAAGTTCTTTCGGAAAAGATTTCAAACTGTTCAATGGACCAAGAAGTGGGTATGACAGGTTTGACGATAATTCAAATTACAGGGCCGATTATGATGGGTACGATGCTGTTACCAATCCGGACGGAGTGGATCCACGACCACTTTATGCCGATGCACGGAATGCACGCGGAGATCAGGATCGTTGGCTGGAAAATGGTAGTTATCTGCGCTTAAAACAAGTAGGAATTGGATATACATTTCCGAAAAAGGCTTTCAATAATGTTCTTAGTAATTTTAGATTATTTGTCAATGCTCAGAATCTTTTCACCATTACCAAATATCGTGGCTTAGACCCTGAATTTCTCAATTCTAATATTTGGGACAGAGGCTACGATACGGCACCTTTCCCAAATCCCTATGGAATAACAGTTGGAACACAAATTACTTTTTAATAATTGACCATTTAAATTAGAACACAATGAAAAAATATCTTTATTTATTGATAATAGCATCATCTTTCCTTTTAAATGGATGTGATGTAGATGTTATAAATCCCAATACACTTACTCAGGCAACATTTTGGAAATCGCAACGTGATGCGGAATATGGTGTTAATGCAATTTATAACATGTTTTACAAACCCGGTACTTACAGCCGTTGGATATGGTTCCGGCTGGATTTGACTTCCGACGAAGGATGGAGTCAAAGTCCATGGGCTGAACTTAAAGAATGGACACGGTTTCAGTATGTAAATTACAATTTTTGGGAAGGTAATGCATGGACTTACAGGGATTGTTATGAAGCCATTTTCAGAGCTAATCAAGCATTGGAAAATATTCCGAATATAGAAATGGATGAGACTGTTAAAAATCAGCTTTTAGGGCAGGCTTATTTCTTAAGAGGCTTGTATTACTATGATCTGGCTTTGCTTTGGGGAAGTACCAACAACAGTCTTCCAATCAATTTAAAACCATCCAAACCTTCTGATACGCCAGAGGGACATACCGGTGAAGCTGTTTACAATCAGGCAATTAGTGATTTGACTGAGGCCATAACTTTATTACCAGAACAATGGGACAGTAATAATCTGGGGCGTGCTACTAAAGGAGCTGCTTATGCTTTAAGAGCAAAATGTTATATGCAATTACATAATTGGACAAATGCAAAAAGTGATTTGCAATGGTTGGTTGAAGGTAATGGGAAACATTATTATGATTTGGTAGCAAATTATGAAGACAACTTCACAAAAGATACCGAAAATAATATAGAATCCGTATTTGAAATTCAATACTCGGACGTTCATAAAGCTCCTGCAGGTGATGGCGACTTTGATGTAGATCCTAATTTGGGACTGAATCGTGGACAGTTTTTTGCACCTCCAGGAATTGGATGGACAGATGGTGAATTACGCCCATGGATAGTAGATGAATTTAAAAAAGAAAAAGATATAAATGGGAATTACGATATTCGCTTAAAATATACAGCTTTCTATGAGGGCATGAATCAAGATTTTACGGATAATAACAGAATTTATCGTTATCGACTTGATGGTGCTGATGCTAATATTTGGAATTTGCAGAACTGGAAAGGACGTGTATTTTTCAGAAAATATGGTTCCGATTATTATCGCGATTATGATGATTATCATAATCCAACAAATGTAAGATTGATCCGATATGCCGATGTATTACTTATGTACGCCGAATGTATTGCCAATACAGAAAACGATTTTTCAAAAGCTGTTGATTTGGTCGACAGGGTTCGTCAAAGAGTCAATATGCCTAAATTGTCAGTAAATCACTTGAATGCCACCCAAGACAAAAATTTGTTCTTAAAAAGGTTGCAAGTAGAAAGAGCGTTGGAATTATGTTCTGAAGGACAAAGATGGGCAGACATAAAAAGATGGGGATTGGTGGATAATCAGGATGGTTTGAACGAGCTGATTTCACGTGATGCAGATTTCCAGAATTTTGTTATTGGGAGACATGCAGTGTTGCCTATACCTTCTGATGATGTGCATAATAACCCCAATCAGCAACAAAA
>Ga0116173_1003901_pt1 | contig 10984 bp, 9 predicted proteins | sample AD_UKC085_MetaG_FD_89800 | JGI IMG/M metagenome (GOLD analysis project Ga0116173, IMG submission 89800) | Active sludge microbial communities of municipal wastewater-treating anaerobic digesters from USA - AD_UKC085_MetaG | ecosystem: Engineered > Bioreactor > Anaerobic > Digestate | place: USA...
AAAGCAACCGGAATAGCCAGGGCAGTGGGAACGGCGACCCAACGGTGAAATTTCCTCAGCCATTTTGATAGCCATTTTGTCATTGGTCGATCCTTTCATCTTCTTTGCTACGATTAAAATCCAGGTTTACGGTGCGCGAGGGGCTGGGAGCTCCGGGGGCTTCAATGCGGTTAACCACACCCCGGATGCTGCTTACCTGTTTGACGAGTTGCTCTGCTGCTTCGCGAGTTGCCAAGGAATCAACTTTCCCAGCCAGGTGTGCAATTCCATTCAATACCCCCACTCGCAGGTCAGTGCCTGCAGTTTGATTGTCGGCTGCCAAAACGGCCAGAATAACTTCGCGCAGATTCTCATCCGTGGCATGAATCAATCGTTGTATCATTGCTCTTCACTCATAATCAGCAGATATTCCTGATCATGAGTGTACAAATTCGTTTGGCTTGTGTGTACGACTTTTATCGTACGGGGAGTAATATTGGCTACCGACAGCCTGATCATCGCCGTCTTTTAAGACTGAATCTACCAATCCCGGATGACGATTATTCCGGGGTGATCTTCCATATGCCCTGTTGCGCAGACATGGCCTGGATACTATTTGGTGCCACCAAATAGCGACGGGAATTCTGCAATAATGCCATCAAGATAAAAACAGGTCGCCGTTAATGATTAGCCCGCTCTGATAATGCTTTCGCATCCAAGATGGTAATTGTTTGTTTTTCGACCTTAAGATAACCCTCTTCTTCCAACGTTTTTATCGCCCGGCTCAATACATCCCGTACTGTTCCCAGTCGCACAGCCATTTCGTCAAAAGTGGTCCACTCACGGCGGGGTACAATGAAAACATCGCCATGTGGCTCTGCGTGACGCAGCAGTGTGCTTGCCAGCCGAGCTTCCACACTTCTCAGAGACAGATCCTCCACAAGCTCGATATAATGCAGCACACGCTCACTCAATTTTCGGATCACTGCAAGCGCCAGATCAGGATAGGCTCTAATCAGTGAAAGCAGGGTTTCTGCAGGAATCAGCCAGACATCCACTGCCTCCAAAGCAGTGGTTGTGCCTGGGTAGGTTGTTCCCGAAAAAACAGCAATGTCACCGAAGATCTCAATAGGGCGTAAAAAAAGCAAGCCCTGTTCTCGGCCCTCAGGTGTCATCCGTGTCGCCTTAACCCAACCACTCTCAAGCAGATAGACATAATTGGCGGGTTCGCCTTCCAGATAGATCACCTGACCTGCTTCAAAGTGGCGCAGAATAGCCGCTGCCATGATGACATCCTGGGCCTTGGTTGGCAATGATGAAAAATGGGGGATTTGAGCCAGCACTGCGATTAGCCGACCATAAGCATTGGGGGGGAGGGATGAACCAGTTGCCAATTTAATTTTCCTCAAATTTCTATAACTGCTTCGACAGGTGAACTCAATCCAGCCTGATGAATTGGGGGAACAAAAGGTGATCTCGTCAAAGCCATTGCACCCTGTCCATTTTTACCGGTAGTGAAGATGCAGATCGGTTGCGCACCTGCTTTCAGTGAATGCTCTGTATGGCCTGGTTGTCCCACACGCTTCTCGTCACGTTTATGCCATAAACTTTTTTGCTTTTTTTCAATCCGTTATTATGAGAGCGGTTTGCTGCTGCTACCGCTGTTTCTGGCAATCTGATCTTCCATACGCTGGACCCGTTCTGCAAGTCTGCTGAGTGCGGTAAAGAAAACTGCAATGGACGCATCTTCTCCTGATTGAAAAGTTGCTCGGATTTCTGCTTTACTTGGCAGTTGGATGGGTACCATGTACTCTATTGTGCTCGGCTTTTATGTTTTTGACAATGATAAAGTTCCACCAATTTCGGGCTACATATGCCTGAGCAGGTAAATCGTTACTACAAGGTGGTTTTTGCAAACAGACCACATTTCTGCCAGGTATCCCCCCCGAATATTCACCCCTGATTTGGCAGCCCCAAACAGCCAAACAGGTTATTTGCTCTTTTTGGGCTTTTTGCGTCCAAAGATTATCCGGGTACTGATCAAAATCACAATAGCAGCCACTACAATCACTGCAATTTTATACCGAGCCCAGAACCGGTTGACTGGAGTCATCTTGAGCAGCAGATCAGCTTGATGTTTCTTAATATAGTTTTCGTCACAATAGATCGATTCATTTGAATTGCGGCACAACTTCAGGGCTTTTTGGTAACTTTGATAGGCCAGATACGCATTATCCTGCTCGAGTTGCTGCGCCCGGCTAAAATTGAGTCGGAATAATGCTGTATCTCGATAGGACGCTGATTCGTCACGCTCCATGAACCAGATTGCCAGTTTATAATCTTCGCCCTGTTCCAATATTGCGGAAATTTCTTTCCCGTACTTATCAATAGTCTGGTTGACGGGAACCACCAGATTGAAAATCGTAAATATTACAAAAGCCACCAATGCCAAGGCAGCAATGGACATGAACCAGCGAAAACCTTTTGAACTGGCGAGCTTTTGCATTGGGCTTACTGATCTCTGAGGGTGCCAGTCGGTCAACTCAATCAGCAGCAGATACAGATAAGATGTGATTTCGTGGGCATCTGCAGGTGTGATCAGCCCATTGCCGGGATGCGCAGAATTATTACGGATTTCCACGATGCGATCCCAGTTTACTTGCTTCAAGGTTGGCAAGGATTTCCCCAAAATGGATTCATACTGCTCAAACAGATTTTCTTCTTTGAAGAGATTAACCCGTGCCCCCAGGGTGGTCCAGCTCTTATAGCGCTTTTTGCGATTGTCTTTACCGGCGGGTTGTGAGGGATCTAATTCGGCCGGCGGCAGGGCGGCAATAATCTCTTTGAGCATTTCTCCTACAATAAAGTCAATCACGACGCCGGCGGTAAAGGCGGCATCAAACCACTCGCCGCGCGATAATTTGCCGTAAATACTGTCAATCTTTTGCTTATTGTCAGTAGATAAGATCATTGGCAATCCCTCTAAACATTTTTTGATGAAGTACTTGGTGGGAAACCCCCTCAGTAAGCTGCCCGAGGAAGAAAAATCACATGTTCCCGGAGCTGAGGTTTTGTAAAGTATAACATAGATTTTCGGGGCTCTGCCTGTACCCGGACAGGGCGGCAGGCTTCCCCTTGGATTTGGCTCTGAAAATATCATCTAACCATTTCAATCGTTTGTTATAATGATTGTTGAGCGCCAATGCTGACAATATTTTTCTAATCATGAGGGATATTATGAACCGCAGCCTGCAAGATGTTATTTTAGAGTACCCCCAGGCGCCGCATTTAGTCTGTCACTTGATGCCTGGGCAGCGTTGGAATAATCTTACCGGCAATGCTGTTGAAGCCTTAATTGAGGGAAGAAATCCCCCACTACCGATACAAGAATTTCTTGAGCATCTAGAGAAAAATTACCCGGATGCGTTTGCCCAGATACAACATGTTTATGCCTATTGTTACAAGGCGACGGCGAGAGAATATGCCATCCAAAAAGTTCCCATTGAGGGTTTTGAGGTTCGCCTTGCTGTCATCCATATGGGGTTTTACCCTCAATACCGAAAATTATTGTTTGATGAACGCTTGAAAATCACGAAAGAAACCAGTTGGTATCCGTATATTGTCGGGGCCAAGATCGCTTTTGATACATCCACCTATTCAAATGTCAGCGATATCCATCCCGAACGATTATTGATTGGTGAGCTGGTTGGCATTCGCCGGGTTGCTAAACCCCTCAAAACCACCTCAAATCTGAACGCTTTCCTGCTGGAAGGTACCCAGGGCAATATCCTGCTGGATACTGGCTTTGAGGTAGATTTGGCTCAGGCGCGTGATTTGAAGGCCATTTTTATCTCTCATATGCATGGCGATCATACAGGCGGGCTGGACCAATTTATTGGCAAAACCTCTGTGCCCGTCATTCTTTCAGATGCTACGGCCCGGTATCTGGCGCAAACCCGGTTTTCTGAAAGCAATCAACTGCAGGCTTTTCAGTCCCAGGTGGTGGTGGTCGATCAATCGCCCAAAGACCTGACGAACAGCCAACTGGACACCTACCCGATATTCCACACTCCGGGAGCACTGGGGCTTACCTATACAGACAACCGGGGTAAAGCTGTGTTTTTTCCGGGGGATATTTGCCTGCGGAATGGATTTTATGCAGATCAATACAGGCAGCTTCTAAAACGCATCCTTAAACATCCGGCGCGTGAAAAATATGTGTTTATGGATATGGCGATGGCGCGTGGTCGAGCCGAAACCGTCATCGACGAGGAGGATATTCCGAACAGTGTCATTGAGGAATTTGCCTTCACAAACAAGCGGGATGTCTTTTTCCTGGGGCATGTGCAGGAATTATCAATTTACACCTATCTGTATGCCTGGCAGATGACACAGAAATTCCCTTCTGAAAACCGGCCGATGTTTGTGTTGAACGATAACTATTACAATTTGCTGGGCAGTCTTTATACCTATATGACGGCGGGCAAACTTTATCACAAGGATCCGTTGGTTAAATATCTGTGGGACGGGCACACTTCAAACTTTGCTGAAAGTTATCGGGTCTATCCGTTATCTGCACTTCCGAATTTCCTGCCGGAGGACAAATTTATCTTTTTTACCAGTGACCAGGATTTAAAGACCAATCCCGCGCTGCAGAGCCGGCTTAAGTGGAGCAATGTTATCCGGCTGGCAAAACTGGCCACCGAACAGGACGTAGAGCTTGCTCAGCTATGCGAACCATGCCGGAACATTCTCAAAGTTGCTTCACCCGATTGGAGTTTTCATTCCCGCGAATGTGACACCATTGAGTTTATCCGTGAGTTGAATCAGGCCGGCGTCAAAGTTATCCTGTTCCATCTTGGGACTGAAAGCTTGAGGGCCATCATTAAGCGCCATGCCCTCGATGCCAGAATGGTAATTGCCTGTTCTGGTGATAGAATAACTTTTTGAAAGATCGTGGCTTCCGCTGTGTCCTTCCAACAGAACCATGAAAGCTACATCTAAAACAATATGGACGAAATCGATAAACGGAATCGACTGGACGACGATGTCTTTACCTACCAAGTCAACAAGGATAAAAAGGTATTTATTTATTGGCGAGGCAGGCAAGTCAGGGTTTTAAAAGGGAAAGAAGCTCAGCTCTTGCTTGACAGGATAGCAAGCCTTGATGCAAAAGGCGTACAACTGGTGCTGGCTAAGGCCACGGGGAACTTCAAGCGCGGCAATGAACGATAGGGTGTGCCGTTTTCTAACGTGTCGGGCGAGGCCAAAACATTTACCAGAAATCCAGGGTAGGCTTGTGGGTTGGGCCGACAGACTGGATAAGGCCTATGGAGCGGGGCAAACGCACATCCCCCAGAGGATTGGTCCGGGGGATGTGTTCTAGATCTAAAACCGGGGTTGGCGGTGAGCAGGTCAGGCCAGGTCAAACCGGTCGAGGTTCATCACTTTGTTCCAGGCGGCAACAAAGTCGTGGATAAATTTTTCCGGGGAGTCGGCGCACGCATAGACCTCTGCCAGGGCTCGCAGTTGGGAATTTGAGCCAAAGACCAGATCGAAGCGCGTACCGGTCCATTTCAATTCACCGGTGGAGCGGTCTCGCCCTTCAAAGATATCCGCATCTTCTGCGGTGGGGCGCCATTCTGTGCTCATGTCCAACAAATTCACAAAGAAGTCGTTGGTCAGGGCTTCGGGGCGCCGGGTGAAGACTCCGTGACGGGTGCCGCCAAAATTGGTATTCAGGACGCGCATTCCGCCCACCAGCACGGTCATTTCGGGAGCGGTCAGGGTGAGCAGTTGGGCGCGATCCACCAGCATTTCCTCGGCTGATACGGCATAGCGGGCCTGCTGGTAGTTGCGGAAACCATCCGCCTTGGGTTCAAGTGCAGCAAAGGATACCGGATCCGTCTGGTCCTGGCTGGCATCCATCCGTCCCGGGGTGAGGGGAACGGTCACATCATAACCGGCATTACGGGCAGCCTGCTCAACCCCGGCGCAGCCCGCCAAAACAATCAGGTCGGCAAGCGAAATTTTCTTGCCATCCGTCTGGGCGTTGTTGAAAGCGCGCTGGATACTCTCCAGAGCGTTGAGAACCTTCGCCAGTTGGGCAGGCTGATTGACCTCCCAATCTCGCTGGGGGGCCAGGCGGATGCGGGCGCCGTTGGCGCCGCCGCGACGGTCTGAGCCGCGGAAGGTGGATGCGGATGCCCAGGCGGTTGAAACCAGTTCAGAAACAGATAGGCCCGAAGCCAGGATCTGGCCCTTGAGCAAGGCAATATCGGCTGCCTCGACCAGTTTGTGATCGACTGCGGGGATTGGGTCCTGCCAGATGAATGCTTCTACTGGAACATCCGGGCCAAGGTAGCGGGTGCGCGGGCCCATATCCCGGTGGGTCAGTTTGAACCATGCCCGGGCAAAGGCCTCAGCAAACTGGTCGGGATGCTCGTAGAAACGGCGCGCAATCGGTTCATAGATCGGGTCAAAACGCAGCGACAGGTCTGCGGTGGTCATCATGGGGCGGTGTTTCTTCGATGGATCATGGGCGTCGGGGATCATGTGCTCGTCACTCACGCCGGCTGCCAGCCACTGCCAGGCACCAGCAGGGCTTTTGACCAGGGTCCATTCATAGGTAAACAGCATTTCCAGATAGCCCATGTCCCAGCGGGTGGGATGCGGTTTCCAGGCGCCTTCGATGCCGCTAGTGGTGGTCTCGACGCCTTTGCCGGAGCCATGGCGATTATGCCAACCCAGGCCCTGCGATTCAATCGGGGCCGCTTCTGGCTCGGGGCCAACCAGCTTAGGGTTGCCAGCGCCGTGAGCCTTGCCAAAGGTATGCCCGCCAGCAATCAGCGCCACCGTCTCCTCATCATTCATGCCCATCCGACCAAAGGTCTCGCGCACATCGCGGCCCGAGGCTACCGGGTCGGGGGCACCGTTGGGGCCTTCAGGATTGACATAGATCAGCCCCATTTGCACGGCAGCCAGGGGGTTTTCGAGGTCCCGGTTACCCGAGTAGCGCTTATCTCCCAGCCATTCATCCTCGGAGCCCCAGTAGACATCCTTTTCCGGCTCCCAGATATCCTCACGGCCACCGGCAAAACCCAGGGTTTTAAATCCCATCGATTCAAGGGCGACATTGCCAGCAAGAATCATCAGGTCGGCCCAGGATATTTTCCGCCCATATTTTTGTTTGACCGGCCAAAGCAGCCGGCGCGCCTTATCAAGGTTAACGTTATCTGGCCAGCTGTTGAGTGGGGCAAAACGCTGGCTGCCACGGCTGGCGCCACCGCGACCATCACCGATCCGGTAGGTGCCGGCGCTGTGCCAGGCCATGCGAATCATCAGCCCGCCATAGTGCCCCCAGTCGGCTGGCCACCAATCCTGGGAGTTGGTCATCAGTTCACGCAGATCCTTTTTAACCGCCTCCAGGTCCAAGTGCTTGAATTCTTCAGCATAGTTGAACGTCTCCCCCATTGGATTGGACTGGCTGGAATTCTGGTGCAGGATATCAAGCCGCAGCTGATTTGGCCACCAATCCTGGTTGGTGGTTCCGCCCCCCGAGGGGGGCATATGACCCGAAAGTTTACCTTCTTTACTCATCGTGTTTACTCCTTTCAGCAAAACTTTGGTTGATTATTGTTACTGGATTTACAGCCATTGTGTTTCATTAAGCAAATGATCTGGGACAATTTCTCCAGGATTCTGGTTTGTCCACAAAAAATGGTTGTTCCTGCCTGTTACCTCCTAATCAATGAACTTAAAAGCGCTTTGTTATCTGATGATGTCAATAAAAGAAATTCAGTCCACCTGCTTGCAATCCGGACACAGCCCGTAGAGGGAAATTTGCGGACGCAGGATGGTGTAGCCCGTTGCCTGTTCCAGCTGCCTGATGGCCTCTGTATCGAGGGGAAATTCCCCATCAATAATGCGGTTACATTTCAGGCAGATTAGATGCGGATGAGGTTCAGGACGGTTGCCGTCATAGTGACTATCACCCCGCAAATCAATTTCCAGCACCTGATTCATCTCTCTGAGCAGTGCCAGGGTTTTATACACCGTGGCAGGGCTCATGGTAGGGAAATGAATCCTGATCTTATCGTACAGCTGCGTCGCGCTTGGATGACCGTTACTGGCGGCAATGAGCCGAACCAATTCCACTCGTTGGGGGGTCAAGCGAAACTGGCGCGCCCTCAACTGGGTAATCAATTCATCAAACCGGGCTTGTGGATCGGGCATGGTTCCTTTTTAGATAATATATACTTATAGATAATCTCTATCCATAAGTATAGCAGAAATCTCTCTGTTTTGTCACTATGATTTTTTGACTGTATATAGTTCCTCCGCTGATCCAAAATTTCACATTCTCTGGCGCTCAGTTCAATCCGGATCATTACCATCCGGCATCTGATACGGCACCGGTGATAGTGCTGTCAGACGCTGAATTCCCCATCTGAGCGGATAGGTTCAGGTTCGGAATGGGCAGAGGCTAACGTTGGAAGGTTGACAGGATGTCGTATAATTATTTTACTGTCAGCGCATCTCAACAGCGAGGTGGGCTTTGGGCAGGCCTGTTTTCAAAAGGTAGCCAGGGAGTAAATCTGATGATTATTTCAGCCAGTTACAAAACTGATATTCCAGCTTTTTACGGCAAATGGTTCATGAACCGTTTGCGGGCTGGTTATTGCAAGGTGCTTGATTCCTATGGCAAGAAGATTTATCGCGCCGACTTGCGCCCAGAAATGGTGGATGGTTTCGTCTTTTGGACAAAAAATATCCATCCGTTTCTACAGGAATTGCCCACTATTCGCGAGATGGGATACCCGTTTTACGTCCAATACACGATTAATAACTATCCCCGCGCGCTTGAATCCGCGGTGATTGATGCCGATAAAGCGATTGATGGGGCGCGTCAAATTGCAATGCAATTTGGCTCAAACGCCGTGGTCTGGCGCTATGACACCATCATTTTTTCTTCCATCACAAGGCCTGAATATCATCTCAGCAATTTTCAGAACCTGTGCCAAAAAATGAACGGGATTGTCAATGAGGTTGTGGTTTCATTTGCACAGACCTATCAAAAAACCACGCGCAATATGAATTTGGCCGCCCAGGAATTTAACTTTACCTGGGAAGACCCTGACAACGAAACCAAGCTGCAGTTGACTAAAACGCTGGCAGGAATTGCGGCTGGTTATAACATTCAATTAACCGTGTGCGCACAACCCGAATATATTGTGCCCGGGGTACAGGAAGCTCACTGTATTGACATTCACAGGCTCTCATCAATTGCAGGACGGCAAATTTTTGCGGAGCTAAAAGGCAGCCGGGCGAAATGTGCCTGCTACATGTCGAGGGATATTGGTGAATATGATACCTGCCCCCATGGCTGCGTTTACTGCTACGCGGTTGAAAATCAGCAATCAGCGCTGGAAAAATTCAAGCGCCACAATCCTGAGAGCGAATTTCTACTTGAACCCGCCCAGGATATTCCTTACGAGGAAGTGGAGCAGCCTGATTAGAGGTTGATTGACGCTGCATATACACTGGGTTGGGAGGGGGTTACTGGTGAAATGTAAAACCTCTATCGAATTTTACGCGTCCATCAATGCCCGGTTCCAGGGAATGTGTTCCAGAAAACTCTTACGCTGGGCCTCATCTGGAATGGTAGCCAAACGGGCGAGTAAAATTTTTCGAGCGGATTGCAAGATCTGTTGGGAGTGGGCTGGGTCAAAAACTCTGAGGATTTCAACGCATTCCAAGTAAGCCAAACCCCAACCCTGCCCCTTGGTCAGGTCTCCCTCGGCCTCCAAGAAAGTCATTACGTCACCTGTGTGTGCTTGCGCCTCGGTCAGTTCGCCTTGATCCAGCAGCGCCCTGGCCAAGCCAATTTGCGCTTGAAATGCCTGGCTGGGCAAGTTTAGTCTGCGCCTCAAGACCAATGCATTCTCAAATGCTTTTGCCGCCATATCAGGGCGCCTTGCAGCCATATGGGCATACCCCAGGCCGGCCCAGCAATCTGCTTCACGGTTGGGAGGGGCATCTTGCCCAAGATTGGACATGGCCTGCTCAAAAGAGGCTTGCGCCCCAGAGGCATCCTGCTGGTATAAGTACAGCCAACCTTGCATATAAGCACTATCAAAAGCGAGGTTAGGCATTGAATTTGCCAGGGTGCGCACTTCTTCCATATGGAGCGTCGCCTGGTCGTAATTCCCCAGTTCCAGGTACAGCCAGCCCAGATTGATCTGGGCGCCCGCCAGGAAGGATTTTTCACCCACTTGCTGCAAAATGTCAAGTCCGACCTGGATCAATGCCATGGATTTGCCATAATCCCCTGTTTTACGCGCCAGGTTCCCCAGGCAACTGAGTGCGTCCCCTTCGCCAAATCGGTCGCCGGCCTCTTGGGCCGCATGCAATGCCTGTAAACCATACGCTTGCGCCTGTGCAAAATCTTCCTGCCATTCGTACACAACTTCCATATTTCCAAATTGGTAATACCTGGCAGATGCATCGCCAATTTCTTGGGAGATATCCATCGCTTGCTTGAAATACGTTGCGGCCTGTGCAAGGTCAAAATATTTAATCAGGGCAAGCACCCCTAAATTATTAAGCGCTCTTAATTCGTTCCGTTTATCGCCAATTTCCCGACAGATATGTAAGCTTTCCTTCAAGGTACTATCTGCCTGCGGCATGGTCTCAGGGTCATTTTCGTACAAGAAGGCCATCAGGCGCAGTGCAATCGCCATCAAGCGGCGGGCAAGTGGGTCATCCGATTGCCTGACCAGGGTCAGGGCGGCTTCAACGTGCTGCCGGCTGCCCACAAAATCCCCCAAGCGATTCAGGGCAAAGCCCTTGTGCCAGTGCGCTTCTGCCTGACTGAGCGGTTGGCCGGCTGCCTGGGCAAAGGTAATCGCCATCTGGGCTGCAGTGACAGCATTTTGCAGATCGCTGGTGGCCAGGTAATAATTCGCTTTGCGTATTGCCGCCTGCGCCTGGTGGTCTGGAGCAG
>Ga0116173_1003924_pt1 | contig 10947 bp, 10 predicted proteins | sample AD_UKC085_MetaG_FD_89800 | JGI IMG/M metagenome (GOLD analysis project Ga0116173, IMG submission 89800) | Active sludge microbial communities of municipal wastewater-treating anaerobic digesters from USA - AD_UKC085_MetaG | ecosystem: Engineered > Bioreactor > Anaerobic > Digestate | place: USA...
GGTGCTGGCGGACCTCCTCCCTGGGCAACAGGTGCTGGCGGACCTCCTCCCTGGGCACAGCCCGGTCCTAACGGCGAGCCTCCTATAGGACCTCCTCCCGGAGCTCCTATCATGAGATGGATGGAGAGACTCAAGCCTGAGGCTATGATGAAGTACGGCAGAACAATGCACCTGCCTAAGCTCTACGTTGACAACAAGAAGCTTGACGGCTTCCTTGAGCACTTCATCAATAACAACAACTGCGCAAATTCACTCTGTGTAAACGATATCCTCGAAGAGGGTCAGACCGCTCCCAATGCCTGCGCACACTGCAGCACCTGGGCTAAGAAGGTCATCTCCTACGATGAGGCTGAGGTAGCACAGTGGAAGGAGCTCTGCGCAAGCGTTCTCCAGAGCCTTGAAGACGGTTCTATCTACTTTGATGTATAATAACTGATGCACATACGAATGAGCGCTGCACTGCGGTATATCCGCGGTACAGCGCTTTTTTGCCCATAGGCATAAAAATCCCCTCGGTCAGCCGAGGGGATAAGAGTACTAAGATCACATATTTCGCATTCATGGGCAATATGCCTTATTTACGCCGCAGTAAATATTTCCGTATAAAGTAAAAACAGACCCGCGGCTGAGTCTGTTTTTAAGTGAGGAAACACAAAGGAGAGGAGTATCTCCAATTGTGAAATATGAAAATACAATAGCCATACATGGGGATAGTTGGTTAGGATGTTACTGTTTTATATTCTGAGATTTTTTAAGGGGAGTACAACTAAAGTATTTTCAATTGCTGCTCATCACAAGCAACATATCTATGATAATATATTATCAATAAAAAAGCAATAGCAAATGCATGAAATGCAGTTTTTAAGCGTGAAATGTGTCTTTTTGTTCATATAATATTCACATTTCTATTGGTACTAAACTGCGTTTGCTGACCTGTAATATCCTATAACGCCTGACTTGGAGAATTTCTGCAAAAAACGGTATTCAGAAATCTGCTCATCGAAGGAATATGTATGGAGATCGTTCTGCTCCAGAGGGAATTCCGAGAACCAGACCTCCGTCACCTTTTTATCAACGACCCTTGCTGCCCAGTAGGTGGAAGCCTCGCTGTACGGCGACCCGAAGATCAGCGTGTCCTTCGCTACAAAGGCTCTCTGATATGCCACATAAGCTCCGTTATCAGAGCGGTCACCGAAAATGAAACAGTCCCCGCCTTCTTCAGCGCCGTTTAAAAGTTCCGCAAATTCATCGGATTGCTTCATGACCTTGAAGGTATTTGCAGCGCCGGAGTTCATAGAGTTTACATAAGAGCCGAACTGCCTTTTATAGATCGAATTCAAAACTGCCAGAGCAATTACAGCTATGACCACAACAGCGGCGATCAGCATAAATATCAATACTTTATTCGTCTTCTTAGCAGTGTTTTCGCTATTTCCCATTTGTCATTTCCTCCAAAGATACATTATCTCACGGAGCTCCTTTCCGCCGATAACGTCATTCATATATTCCTCTGTCTTAACAAAACCATGCCTCTCATAGAAGCGACGTGCCCTGTAATTGTCCTCCAGCACCCATATGAGTATAGTGGTAAACCCAAGGAGCTCAAGCTCCTCAAGACACGCTTTAAGCAGTCTGGAGCCAAGGCCCTGACCGATGTATTCAGGAAGCAGATAAATAGTAACTATCTCGCCGCAGCTGGCAAACTTCTCCCATCTTGACGAACAGAAGCTTGCTGTACCCACAGCCCTGCCGTTGTCAAAGGCGGCGATCTCTGTCCTGCCGTTTTTCAGTATATTTCCGCCCCATTTTGACTTTGGGATATTGTCAAGGTAGTCCTGAGGGACAATGCCCTTATAGGCGAACTGCCAGCTTTTTTCATAGATCTCCCATATCTGCTGAAAATCGTCTTTTTCATTTATATGCCTTATCTCCATTGGATCGCCTCCTATTGAATTATTATATAGCAAGTTATATTTATTATATCACTATATAACAAAAAAATCAACGGCTTTTGAAAATATTACAGAAAACAAATAATTACAACATATTTTGTCATGAAGGTCAACATATTATACTTGATTTTTTCCCGATACTATGGTAATATAGAAGAATACAAGAAAGGAGTGGTGACGATGGGTACATCATACAAGTATAAATGCGATGAATGCGGCTTTGAAGAAGAATACTTCGTCGGCGGCAGACTTATGACCAAGGACTATAAGAAACGTACAGAAGAAGCCGAGGAAGAACTCAGAAGCGCTGCTCTATACGGTAAATACGGTGAGAGTATACGCCAGCTGGTAAAGAACGAGCGGGATAAGATCTATATAAACTGCGATACTGAACTCTATCAGTGCATGGATTGCAGGCAGTTCTCGATCCAGATAGCCAAGGAGATGTTCATGAACAGGAAGGAATTCACCATGTCGGTGGAGTTCCGTCACGAATGTCCCTCCTGTCACTCCTCAATGCTGCGCAAGACAAGGGGCTCTATCACATTCTGTCCAAAGTGCAAGATGTTCACTGCAAGGCTCGTAACAATGGGCAAATTTGAATAATAAAAAGGGCAGCTTTTATAAGCTGCCTTTTACATATCAAAAACAAAAGCGCCCGCTGTTGCAGACGCTTTTTTGGCTCCCCCTGCCCGGCTCGAACGGGCGACAACTCGGTTAACAGCCGAGTGCTCTACCACTGTAAGTGATTTATACCAAAAGTGTCAAATCTTCACTTAATTCTGAATATTTGATTAATGCAATTATATCATAAATAAAGCATAATTTCAAGACCAATTTTTTAGATTAGAATCAAGATGAAGAACAATGATATTTACAACAAAAGATAAAACACACTTTATATCAAAAGTTCAATAAGTGTCTTTCTGATCTGTCCGATATCATACGGTTTTGCAAGATGGCCGTTCATTCCAACAGACAAAGCAAGCTTTTTATCTTCCTCAAATGCATTTGCAGTTACAGCAACTATTGGAATATCAGCTTTCCCGTTATCATCTAACGAACGTATCCTTTTTGCGGCTTCATAGCTGTCCATAACGGGCATTTGTATATCCATAAGAATAATAGAATAATGTCCTGCATCAGCTTCTTTGATCTTTCTGACGGCACTTTCTCCGTTTTCGGCAATATCAACTGTCAAGCCCATTTCTTCAAGAATTGCTTTTGCAATCATCTGATTCAATTCATTATCCTCTGCAATAAGAACCGTTTTTCCTTTAATATCATGAATACCGACTGTATCCCCCTTATTCTTTTCTGTGCCATCATCTTCTGATACTTTATCAACTATCCTGCAAGGCAGATAAACTATAAATTCACTTCCGCTCCCTTCCTCGGAGTTTACAGAAATAGTTCCTCCCATCATATCTACTATTTTCTTGGTGATAGCCATGCCAAGTCCCGTTCCCTGAATACCGCTGACTGTACTGGTCTGTTCACGGGTAAAGGCATCGAATATCATATTGCGGAACTCTTCACTCATACCGATACCGTTATCCTTTATACGAAATTCAAACCATGCTGTTTTATTATCCGTGAGTTGTTTCTCTATAACTTTCAGGCTTATCATTCCGCCTGTGGGAGTGAACTTTACTGCATTAGAAAGTATATTCAGCAATACCTGCTGAAGTCTGAGCTTATCGACAAAGATATCATCATGTATGATGTCATTTGTGTCGATATTGAAATTAAGCTGTTTAGATGAAATATTGGCATGAACAATGGTACATATATCATTTATAACATCTGTCAGGTGTGCTTCAGATGCATTTATCAACACCTTGCCGCTTTCTATGCGGCTCATATCCAGTACATCGTTTATCAGAGACAACAAATGCTGACTTGAAACACTTATCTTGCCAAGATAATCCCGCACCTTCTCCTTGTTGTCTATATGCGAATCCGCAAGCGCTGTAAATCCTATAATAGCGTTCATAGGAGTACGTATATCATGTGACATATTATTGAGAAATACAGTCTTTGCACGGTTTGCGTGTTCTGCCGCCGACAGCGCATCGGAAAGTGCGTCCTTGCTTTCATCAAGCTCTTTATTCGCCTGTTCAAGTTCAAGCCTTGACTTTTCTATAATAGCAAGCTCCTTTCTCGAACGCTTTATATCACGGACAAGCAAAAACACAACAAGCCCCGTTATTACACCAGCTATTGCAATGAACACAGCTGCATTATCCCTTAACGCCTCTGTTAAACCATAATTATACAGCTCATCTGTATATCTGTATGCCCGATTATTAGCATATTCACTGCCAACAACTGCAATTCCCCTGTTGATCAGTTTAAGTAACTCCTCGTTTCCGATCTTTACACCGATACAGCGATCATCATTCCTGCTTATGTTACGGTGTGAAAGATTGCGAAATCTGCTGTTCTTCAAAATATCTGTAGCTCTCATACCATCGAGTGTAGTAGCCCCTGCTTTGCCTGAAAGCACAGCTTCAAGACATTCTTCAATAGAATCACAGCTGATGATTTTGGCATCAGGATAATTTGTGATGATATAGTAGTATTGTATCGTGTTGTTTCGGTTTACCGCAAAACTTCTCACTGTATCGTTATCATATCCGTTATTGTAAACGAGTTCTGTCGTGGTAGAAATTACAGAACTTGACTGGTATATCCCGTTTTCTTCGGAATAGTAAAGACCGCCGCCAACAGGAAAAGCTGCATCTATCATATCCGTTTGCACAGCAGCTATCATATCATCATAGTTTTTATATCCTGTATAGGTCACATTGATCTTATTAAGCCCAAGGTCATTAAATATTTCAGGGATAAGATCCTTTATTAAACCTGTAACGCTGCCGCTCTTTCCCGTGTCACTGTATGGGAGACAGTTTTCCAGATATCCAATCCTTATCTCACTGTGAGTATCTATCCATTCTTTTTCAGCAGCTGAAAAAGCTCTTGACGAAACGCTTACAGGAAAATATTTGTGATTCAGATAGTTAAAATAATCAGGCTCGTCAGCCGCAAGCATATTCTGTGCTGTATCAAGCTCTGAAAGGATGTCACTGCGTTGTCGGCTTACACATAAATAATAGTTTGAGTCTCCGAATGGAAAAAGAACCTCGGCGTGTTCTCTGCCGTAAGCGCCGTCACCTTCAGCCGCCAGTATATCAACATTCTTTGAATCAAATTCGGAAAAAAGCTCCTCATAATCAGAAAATGCCATTACCTCTGCTTTTATGGCATGACTGTCAAGATATTCTCTCAGCGTATCTACCATTGCACTGTCCAGCACACCTATCTTTTTTCCGTTAAATGTCTGAGGATCAGCAGTAATGTCAGTATCTGTCTCATGCTTCACAAAGTTATACGTTTCACTTCCCATAGGAAGATCAGGATATCCTATAAGTTCTTTCCGTTCTTCCTTATATGCAAGTCCCGCAACAACATCTACTTCACCGGCAAGAAGCATATCATATACATCCCCGAAGCTACCATAGACGTATTCATATTCCCAGCCAGTGTACTCCGAAAGTTTAAGGTAATACTCATACGCATATCCCGATTTTACGATACCATCTTTTGCTCCTTCCTGAAAGACTTCATTTTCATAGTATCCTACTCGTATCGTTTTGGGCTGTTCCTGTGCAGCCCCTCTTATCGGTACAGCAAATGTCATTATTATTGTCAGTATTATAATAAAAGCGGCTATTGCTTTATTTTTCTGCATTGTTGTATCCTCTCAGGTGTAAGTTGGTCTGTTCTGCATCCCATATCAGTTCTTCCAGCGTATGATACAGACGCTCTGCTTCAACAGGCTTTGATAAATGTGCGTTCATTCCGACCTGTAATGATAATTGAACGTCCTCGTCAAAGGCATTGGCAGTCATTGCAATGATCGGTACTTTTTCAGCATCGGGACGTCCAAGCGAACGTATTTCTGCTGTAGCTTCAAGTCCGTCCATTTCCGGCATACGAACATCCATCAATACAGCATCATAATATCCGACCTGACTTTCCGAAAACATTTCAACAGCAATTTTTCCGTTCTCTGCACGGTCTGTTATCATTCCCTTTATTTTCAGCAGTTCTTTCATTATCTCTGCATTAATAAAGACATCTTCAGCAAGAAGAATATGCTTTCCATTAAGATCTGCACGTTTTCTTTCACAAAGCATGAGCATATTGTTCTTTCTTGCAATACGCTCAAATTCACTTATCACATCTGAGGCGAACAGCGGTTTTGCAAGGAAGCTGTCAACTCCGATATGCATAGCCTTATCCATGATCTCATCCCAGTTGAAAGATGTAAGTATGATAATAGTCGTTTCTTTTCTGAAAAGTTTTCGTATCTCCTCCGCACATTCTATGCCGTCCATTTCCGGCATTTTCCGGTCGAGAAGCACAAGATTATACGGTTCATGCTTTGTATACTGCACCTCAAGCATTTTCAGTGCGCTCCTGCCATCAAGGCAGATATCAGCCTTGATACCTGCTTCATCAAGCACTATCATTGCGTGTTCGGCAGCTACCTCCTCATCATCTACTATAAGCACACGCATTTTTTTCGGATCAATAAATATTTCTTCCGCTCCGCTGCGTTCGCAGTTTTTCAGCGTTACAACAACGGTAAATTCAGTACCAACGCCCTTTTCTGATTTTACTGATATAGTACCATTCATAATATCTGCTATATTTTTAGCAATTGCCATTCCAAGCCCTGTGCTGCCATACTTATTATTTCTGCTTGAATCTTCCTGTGCAAAGGTGTCAAAAACCTTTGGTAAAAATGCCTTATCCATGCCTATCCCTGTATCCTTGACAATAAATCTGATCGTTGATTTATCTTCAAAAAACGCAGTACGTTCAACAGTAAGCGAAATATGTCCCGGAGCATCTGTGAATTTTATAGAATTGCTGAGAATATTGATTAATATCTGCTTCAGCTTCATATCATCACCGATATAATAATCAGAAATACCGCCGATGACATTGCATTCATATTTCAGACCTTTATCCCTGCACTGTGTCATAACAATAGTATTTATCTGTTCAAGCATTGCACGGAACGAGAATTCCTCTTTCCCGAGTATCATTTTTCCCGATTCAATACGGCTCATGTCAAGAATATCATTAATAAGTCCCAGCAAATGGCGTGCGCTTTCGCCTATCTTTTCAAAATACTCCCTTGTTTCAGGGTCAAGAGTTGTATTTCTCAGTGCAAGGCTGTCAAGACCGATTATGGCATTCATTGGTGTGCGTATTTCATGGCTCATACTGGATAAAAAGGCAGTCTTTGCCCTGTTCGCCTGTTTAGCAGCTTCAAGAGCTTCACTTAATGCCTGATTTTTCGCCATTGTTTCACGCATTTCCTTGTCGATATTAGTGAGTCCAAGACCTATCGCATGGACTATATGATCATCTCTGTCCTCGGCATGGCGCACTCCGGCCATTCTTATCATCTCATAATAATCCGAACCGTTCCTGTGCGCAAGATAGCGATAGGCAATGATAATATTCTCTGACAATGCCTTTCTGATATTATCGGGATCAATAAATTCAAGAAAACCGTCACGATAATTCTCGTCAACGGAATGCTCAGCATACCATTTAAAGCGTTCATAGTATGGAAAGTGTACACCTTCTGCTGTCTGCTCCTTATCCTTCGGATCCGCACGATAACATACACCGTCATTAAGATCAAGGTCGATATGATAAACGCTTCTGTAATCAGAGGCAAGTGCGGTTATCATCTTATCCTGCTGTTCACGCTGATTCTGCTCCTCAATAAGTTTTTCCTGAAAGGCAAGGCGCTTTTCAAGCTCCTGCTGTTCATGCTTTTTGGTAATATTTGAAATAAAAACATAATATATACCGCCGTATGCTTCTGTCTCGGTATAATGACCATAATCATCCACCCAGCGTACTTCCCCGTCTTTCCTGATTATACGGTACTCAACACAGTCAAAATTATCCTCATTTTTCTTGATCTGTTCAATAATCGAACCGGAAACAGCTGCCTTGTCATCAGGGTGTACCATTCCGCGAAAGGTATAGCCGGTCAGTTCTTTGAATTCGGAAATATCCTTGCAGCCAAAAATACTGATAACTGCTGCATTTGCATAAAGCAGCTCCTCAGTTTCATTCGCTCTGTATATAAAGAAGCCGCCGGGCATCGTTCTTCCTATAGCCTTTACAATGTGCATTGTCTGTTCGTTCAGTTCAAAATGCTTGCCAAACATGGCTTATACCTCCAAAATTGAATAGTATCATGAAAAAAGGGAACACTTCAAAAGAACCGTTCCCCCATATCGTTATTGTTTATTACAATTCACACAGTCTTTCAAACTCAGTTTTAAGCTTGTCCATAAGTTCAGTATATTCTGTATTTGTTCTGTTTCTCAGCAATTCAGTAATATCAGTGACAGGTCCAATCAAGGGCGTAAGAGATAGATTTGCATACACTCCTTTCAACGAGTGTGCAGTCTCAAAAGCCCCATCAAATTCTTTCCTGACAAGCTGCTGTTCAAGTAAATAAAGCGTTTTATCTTCTGTAAGCTTACCAACGAGATTTAAATAAAGCTCCGCCTTATTCAGACATCTTGAAAGTCCGTCATCAACGTCTGCACCGAACTCACGGAGCTTTTCAATTGTTATCATATTGTTTCTCCTTTACAGGGCTGATTGTTATAATACTCCGTCTTTACTATGTATATTACACCATAGCTTATAGATACGCTCATATTCTTCCACGATCTGCTGACATAGTATGCCGGCTTTTTCACTTTCATTTTTTTCAGAACTCCGTGAAGCCCACATATATCAGAAGCTAAATGGTCAAATCCGAGAGTAGCAGTGACGCCCTTGAGAGTATGAGCGGTATTGATCGCTGACTGAAATTCATTATTGATGATCTGGTTTTTCAGATCTGCAATACTATTTTCACTGAAAAAAATTGTCAGGTATTTTTCTATTCTGTCAGAACTCAGAAGCCTGCTGAGTAACAGATCATAATTTTCACCTATTGCATTATAAAAATCCATAAGTTCCACAAAGTCACGCTCCCGCTATTTCAGCTAAATCACCCGTTAGCACAGCATTTGAATTGTATTCAAGATACATACGTCTAATATCCTTAATGCTCTTTTTTCTGACTAAAACTATTTCATCATTATCCATAACAAAATTTTCATTCATACTTCTTACATAATAAAGGTTAACAAGGAAACTTCTATGACACCGTAAAAAACGCTTGTCATCAATATCGTTCTCCATCAGATCAAGACGTGTATATATAGTATGTACCTTGCCGTCACTGCAATGGATCAGACATTTCGTATTTGAGCTTTCGATATATCTGATATTATCATAGGAAATATATTCTACGCTGCTTCTTTTCTTAACTATGATCGTATTTTTGCGTCTGCCTATGAGAATCCTGTCCATTACATTACAAAATTTCTCATAATTATGCGGTTTCAACAAGTAACCTGCAGCATCTACGTCATAGCTTTCAACTGCATACTTATCAGAAGCAGTAAGAAAAACTATCTTCCCGTTATAGCCACCTGAACGAAGTTTTTTTGCAACTTCGATGCCAAGAAGACTATTAAGGTATATGTCAAGAAAAATAATATCATATCTGTTGCTTTCCTCTATATCGTCGATCAGAGTAACTTCATTACAGTATTCTGTAACGTGATACAGAAAAGACTTGTCTTTAAAATAGCCATCTATCATTTCTGCAATTACAAATCTGTCAAAGCTGCTGTCATCACAGACCGCTATTTCAAATACATCTTTCATTTCTTACTCCCTTGCTTGTAATTAGTAGTTAAAATCCTGGTGTAAATCGTTTTTTGCTGTTAATTATTCTGTACTTATCTGCTAATAGCCATATAAATTCACTTAAATAAGGCTTGCAGTCATCATAATAACCGAGAATATCCTTTATTCCATCACTATTTCTGTCCCATGCAGCTTCTATTGAATATCTGAGACCACGCTCGATTCTTTTCACGGACGAATCAAGTTCTTCTGCAATCTGAGGATATAGCTCAGTAGTAAGCTTTATATTTATATTATTCGAGTTATTTATCTTTAATATAATATATAAAAGATAATTATATCCGGCGGTATTTCTTGGAATTCCAAGCTGATTGAGCAAAGATGCTATGATGTCCCTCTCGTTCGTAACTTCCGAAATCTTTTTTCATTATTTTCTTCTACACATAAATTATACATTTTATACCTCCGTTTAAAAATTATTAGATTTGTCTGTAATAGTATAATAGCATATTTTTTGTCAGAAAAAGAATAATTATGAAAAAAGATGATTTCATTATGAATTATAACATACAGAAAAAATGAACTATAACAAAAAAGCGCCCGCAATTGCAGACGCTTCATTTGGCTCCCCCTGCCCGGCTCGAACGGGCGACAACTCGGTTAACAGCCGAGTGCTCTACCGACTGAGCTAAGGAGGAATATAAATGTCGGCACTGATTTAGTTTCCCGGGCCGTCACCAGCCAAGTATCGTCAACGTGAATGAGCTTAACTTCCGTGTTCGGAATGGGAACGGGTGTGACCTCATTGCCATAAGCACCGACTATATTAAGTGACCCGTACCAGAATCGAACTGGTGTTACCGGCGTGAGAGGCCGGTGTCTTAACCGCTTGACCAACGGGCCAAAAAAATTGGTGCACCATCGGGGACTCGAACCCAGGACCCACTGATTAAGAGTCAGTTGCTCTACCAACTGAGCTAATGGTGCATTTCAAACTGCTTAACTATTATATCACATTTAAAGTGATTTGTCAAGCGATTTCTTCAATTTTTTGAAAAACTTTTGAAGGAATAAAGCGTAATGCGAGGCGTGAACAGATTGAATGAAGTAAAAAGGAAAAGCCCTCGACCGATTAGTACTCGCAAGCTGAACGTGTCACCACGCTTACACTTTGAGCCTATCA
>Ga0116173_1003932_pt1 | contig 10929 bp, 7 predicted proteins | sample AD_UKC085_MetaG_FD_89800 | JGI IMG/M metagenome (GOLD analysis project Ga0116173, IMG submission 89800) | Active sludge microbial communities of municipal wastewater-treating anaerobic digesters from USA - AD_UKC085_MetaG | ecosystem: Engineered > Bioreactor > Anaerobic > Digestate | place: USA...
AACTACTTGTAAATCTCTGAATACAGGCTATTTATTTTAACAAATCCTTAAAAGCTGATCCAAAAATTAAATAGCTTGTATTTCCTCCGATTGTCCCTTCATTCTGCCCCCAAATGAATGGCCAGTCATCGTAGTTTTCAAAATGGTCGGGTTGCCTGAATAATATACCAGGAGCAACATTTCCCGGAATAAATGAGAAATCAGCTCTGTTATTTCCGTAGAAGACAGCTTTGGGACGGGTAGCTCCCACTGTTGATACCAGGGAATAATTGTGATAAGGATGACAGCCAAACAGCCAGTTTGTTACCTTGAAAACATGGCTGATATCAATAATATCCGGGAAATTACGGTTGGCAAAGCAGATTGTTGTTCCAAAGCTCACTATGTTTCCGCTTCCTGCCCAGTTGCCAAGACTTATTGGCACTGCGTAAGGGTTTTCATTTTCAAGTTCATCAATATAATCTTTGTACTTTACAACATATGGACGGAGCTTTTCCCTGTAGGATTCATCCAGGTGGGGTATGGCATGCAAAGCCGTCAGTATGCTTCCGCTTACGTTACGCTCAAGTGCAGGCCATAAAAGTTCCAGAAACTTATCAATATACTGTTGCTCTCCCGTTGAGATGTAGAGTTGAAGATTAGTCCCCATATTTGCCGGTCCACCGAACCTGCCAAAGCCTCCCTGCGGCTGATTGGCAATTAGTTCCGTTGCTTCTTTTAAAAGTCTTCTTGACTGTTTCAAGGCTCTTTCCGAAAGATTGTCGTTATATCCCTTCAATGCCCTGCTTGCCGCGGCAAACATGGTTGCTGCCATCAGATCGGTGTTGGGGTTGCGGCTTGTAAATGCCCACATATCATCCTTCACACCGCTTGAGCGACCGTCAGGGGCTACTTCATAAGGACCAAGATTCGGATTATAGGGAAGTCCGTCCGTTATTGAGGCTGCATCGCCCAGATGATGGTAATTATCAAGAACTGAGTTACTCAGGGTTGATGCCATGTGTCCGATTATCTCTGCCTGAGCTAACAGGTTCAATGTGCCATGCTCAATAAACTGCAGGATATCCGGTATCCCGTCCGGGCGGTGAAGGTCAACATAACGCTGTTTCTGATCAACAAAAGTCTGATCACGCAGGGGTTTGAAATATTCCCATATCTGTACAAAATTCTGCACCACGCCGATGTTGGCTCCCGTCTCGATATCAAAGTCTCCGGCGTCAAAAAAGCCTCCTACATTTAATCCGGGGATCAATTCCAGTCCTTTATACTTTGTATCTGTTGTCGGTCCCTGCCGGTGCATGTCAAAATGATCTGTAGGTGCCGGAGCCTGGAGATAGCCCTCCTTAAAAGGCTCGCCGTGCCATACCCTGTAAGCCTCGTTTACGAACATGTGATTCATATGTATCGGAATCCAGATATCACTCGTGGCATCGGTTATCTTGTCGTAAACCTTATCATCTATTAAAAAGTTATTTGTTTTAATATTACCATACTGTATGTAGTATATGCCGGGGGTGCTGACTGAAGAAAAATCAAATTTTACATAATGATATTTGAAATAATCACCCCAGGGTTCAATTTTACCGGTAAATACTTTCGTGGCATTGCCGTCCTCGTCTATCTTATAAATCGATGCTTTCGCGAGTACTTTGTCTTTCCTGTCGAGTTCAATTACAGAGATTTTTGGTTGGGAAGGTATATAACCCACCTGGGATAAACCTATATTTGGCTCTCTTATCCAGCCTTTAATTGCATTTGGTTCAACTGTCCAGGTCAAAACCTTGCCTGTTTTTCCTGCCGGTAGTAAACTGCCAACCACGAACCATCCGTTTTGTGCCAGGATACGGCCGTCGAAAAGCATAAGATCGGCATCTTCCGAGCTTATTTTTACCAGACGTTCAGGGTCTTCAGGCGCCATAAGGATTGTACGGCCTGTTTCAAGAGGAAGCGGATCGATGAATCTGCCTGTTCCCCTGTCGTCAGAAGTTACATAACCCTTGAACTGTTTTGGCTTTTCACTGTTGGGCCTTGTAATCGTGTTTCCTACCGCGTAGCGCGGGAATCGGTTGAGACGCCCGTCCATCAGAAAGGTCTTGTTCCAGTACTGAGATGGAAGGAACTCAAGATTAAATCCGGCAGCGCCTTCAAGTGCAGCCGGAACCGGTTTATCAAGGTAAACAGATATCTCAACACCTTTTCCCCTGGGCGAGACAACAACCCGCGAATCAAAATCATAATCTTCATACCTTAATACTGACTCAATTGTATTCGCTATACTGTCCACTGTCCGGGTTGGTATTGCAGGAACAAGGTCCCATTGCTCCGGAGTGTGAGAAAGTCTTACAGCGCCACCCTGTGCTGTTCTGACTCCATGGTGAATCAATTCTATACCGGAAGTCTTTTCATCATTAAAGCCTCCGGTAAAAAGATTACTGTACACAAGGACATTGACTCCCTGAGTCTCGAAGTATTCAAGATCATTTAGTTTCAATTCCTGGTTCGAAGTCTTGTTCGAATCATTATTGCATGATGCTGCCGGCAGCAATACAACTAATAAGAATAAGAGTCTTTTTATCATAATATAAAAGTGATTTTAGTGCTACCCCCGATCAAGCGGAGGAAGCCCCGACACATTCAGAACTTTAGCAGTATTTTCGTCATTTCATATTCTTCTTCTCAACCTTCCAGTTAGGATCCTTCGACAGGCCGCAGGATTTACCACTGAAGAGCTTGCCGGCCTTTTTGTCCCCTTTAAGCTGCCACAGCAACCAGGATGTAGCAACTTTTGCAAATTCACCCCCGTGAGGTTTGCTGTAAGTGCCTCCATGCCCCACCTCCATGTTTGCGGCAAACACCGGTACATGGTTGATGCGCCTGAAATCGTCCATGCCGTTCGGATAGGCAATATCCGATTCTCCTCCAAGTATGTAGAGAACAGGAGTATGAAGTTTCGACAGCTGATCCTTGGCAAGAGCCGGCATGCCCGGCATACCGCCGCCCGGTGCAGGCAGGATGCCGCTGTTACAGATAATGACGGTCGACACCCTGGGATCGGGGGCCGTCTCAAGAGCCTGCAAGCCTCCGCACGACATGCCGCTTACGGCTATCTTTGTCACATCAATCTTGTTATAATACGGACCCGACTTATCACTGTTCTGAGCAATCGCCCATTCTATCGCATCAATCATCTGGGAGGATTCAGAGCGGCCCCTGCCCTTTTCTCCCTCCAGAGGCATTGGCCCGATAGCTATCACCAGAAATCCATAAGAAGATACTTCCGATAGAAAATTTATATGCTCCCAGGGGGAATTTGCACATCCTCCGTTGCCCCAGGCAATGACAGGCAGCTTGTTCTTGGCTCCAAATGGACTCAGGTCAACCGGCCTGAAAACCGTATGGGTCTGTAAAGAGCTTTCTGAAAGCATTATGGCAGAATACGGACCCGTTCCGCCATCCTCAACTATCCTCGAAACAGGCCTTTCCTGTGAATCCTGTCCCTGAACCTGATAAGAACCGGCTAAACTAAATCCTATCAGAAACAAAACGGTGAGATACATTATTTTTTTCATCATTATATAGTATTGATTTTAAATCAAGATACAGGGCACAGGGCACAGGGCACAGGGCTTCCATTCAATATATGTGGTTTTCATTCTTTCCTGATTTTTTATAAAAGTAACAATAGTTCGTTAATGTTCTAAGCGGTCATAGAGTCATATAATACATGTTGTTTAACATAATTCTTAATACTTCCGCGAGCCGCATCCCTCATTTTGTACTCCGATGCCCTGGCGAAGGTCGACGTTTCCATTCCTTTTAAATCCTTAACTCCGGACGAGCTTCGGGTAGTTGGCAGTCAGTCAGAATATCTTCAGCCTCCTTTTATTGGCAGAAATTGTTTGAAATAATTTTCTTTGCATATTATTCAATCAGGATGCCAGAATTTACCAGGAAAGCTGAGACAGGCACAGGGCGGGAATCAGGTTTATTCAGTGTGATCGGACCTTACAGCCGGATGGTTATTCTGCTTATCGTGCTGGCACTCGGAAGCAGTGCAATAAGGCTGATCATACCCAGGATCATTTCAGTTGCCATTGATAGTTTTTCCGCGAACAGGTTTAACGCCGGACAAATTATTATTCAGTTCCTTTTGGCAGCATCCGGGATATTTGTCTTCACTCTGCTCCAGGGTGTAGTTCAGACTCTGACAGCGGAGAGAGTTGCAAGAGATATGCGTAACAAGGTTGCAATCAATCTATCCCATCAGAGCTATTCCTATATACTTAAAGCAAATCCTGCAAAACTCCTGACAAACCTGACTTCAGACATGGACTCGGTTAAAAGGTTTGTCTCACAGGCTTATGTCAATATCATCTCGTCACTGTTCATCATTATTGGCGCAGCAGTCCTTCTGATAATGATTAATTTGAAACTGGCGCTTGCCGTTCTTCTGATAGTGCCTCTTATTGCCTTTACTTTTTATCTGGTTTTCAGGAAAGTACGGGTGCTGTTCCGTAAGAGCAGGGAGGTAATAGATGCCCTTAACAGGGTGATAAACGAGAGTATACTGGGTGCGGCGATTATAAGAGTGCTGAATTCTCAACAGCCGGAGTGCCTCAAATTCCTTGAAAAAAATATCGAATCAAGGGATCTGGGTTTAGCCATTGTAAAGCTTTTCGCTGTCCTTATCCCGGTGATAATGTTCGTCTCAAACCTGGCAGTTGTCACCATACTTGCACTTGGCGGTCATTTTGTTGTTCTCGGTTCACTTTCGCTGGGTGATTTCGCCGCGTTCAACAGCTATCTCGTAATGCTCATTTTCCCCGTGATGATGATCGGATTCATGAGTAACATAATAGCATCAGCCACTGCTTCATACGACAGGATTAAAAGGGTGCTGGATGAACCCCCGCCGGCAGAAACCGGAACGGTCCGATCAGATATCAGTGGTAATATTGTACTGAAAGACGTGTCATTGAGCTACGACGGAAAACCGGTGCTGAAGAATATTTCATTTTCCGTCAGGGCCGGAAGCAAATGTGCAATCATTGGTCCTACCGCCGCAGGCAAGAGTCAGTTGCTCTACCTTCTGACAAACCTTATGCCCCCCGATTCAGGCAGCATTGAATTCGACGGGATCCCCATTGAGAGGTATTCGAGGGAAATATTTCATAAACAAATCGGTTTTGTATTTCAGGACAGCATAATTTTCAACCTCAGCATCAGGGAAAATATAGCGTTCAGTGATTCGGTAACTGAAGAGTCGCTTAAGAAAGCTATCGAAACAGCTGAGCTGGAAGAATTTATTGAATCACTCCCGGAGAAGCTTGAAACCATGGTCTCGGAAAGAGGATCCAGCCTGTCGGGAGGCCAGAAACAAAGGATAATGCTCGCCAGAGCGCTTGCCATGAATCCGGAAATACTTCTGCTGGATGATTTCACATCGAGGGTGGACAGGAAAACAGAGGAAAAAATACTGTGCAATATCCAGACTAACTATCCTGAGATTACACTTTTATCAGTCACTCAGAAAATAGCTCCGGTAAAAGATTATGACCAGATAATTCTTTTGATGGAGGGAGAGATAATAGCCGCCGGGAAGCATAAGGACCTGCTTGAAAACTCACCGGAATATGTTCAGATCTACAGTTCACAGAAAAGCACTCATCATTATGAATTATGATCTGAGTCAGACAACGGACATGAATGAAGGAAGACTGCCGGTACTGGCATCGCTCAGAAAGCTTGTTGCCATAATAAGCGGTGAACGCCGAAACCTGATCATTGCATTCTCTGCAATTTTCCTGAATTCCGGGCTAAGTCTGGCAGGACCGTATATCGTGGGCTATACAATCGACAATTATGTTCAGGCCAAAGATTATCACGGGGTACTTCTCTTTGCCGGGATACTGCTGATAATGTATGTTGTCGCCTTTGTCTCAAACTATGCACAGATGCGTATGATGGGCGGTATAGGCCAGCGCATGCTTTTCAGTCTCAGGAATTCAGTTTTCAATAAACTGCAGGAGCTTCCTCTCAGTTTTTTCAACCAGAATAAAGCCGGCGACCTTATATCGCGTATCAACAATGATACCGACAAGGTGAACCAGTTCTTTTCCCAGTCGCTGATGCAGTTCATAGGCAGCCTCATAACAATGACAGGTGCGGTGATACTTCTCCTGGCGATAAACCTGTCCCTTGCACTTGCAGCCCTTTCACCCGCGATACTGCTTTGGATATTTACAAAAAGTGTTTCACCCTGGATCAGAAGGAAGAACGAGGCAAGCCTTGCAAGCCTGGGAGATTTGTCTGCCGAAATTCAGGAGAGCCTGGCAAATTTCAGGGTTGTTGTGGCATTCAACAGGCGCGATTATTTCCGGGAAAGGTTTGAAGAGGTCAACAATGAGAATTACAACAAATCAATGCAGGCCGGTATCGCCAATATCATACTGACACCGGTTTATACCTTCGCCTCAAATATTGGTCAGCTCATCGTGCTTTCCCTTGGAATATGGCTTATAATAAGGGGGCATTTTTCAATAGGACTGCTGATAAGCTTCATTTCATATATAACCAGTTTCTATAACCCTTTACGGCAGTTGGCCGCCCTGTGGGCCAATTTTCAGCTTGCGCTGGCAGCCTGGGACAGGATATCGCATCTGCTTTCCTTTGAAAACAACCTTAAAATCATCAATGACAGGAGTAAAGACGGAAATTCCTCCTATCTCCGGTTCAGGGATGTTTCCTTCAGTTATCCCAATGGTAAAGAGGTGCTGCACAATGTCAGCTTCGATCTGCAGAGAGGCAGAACCTATGCTTTTGTCGGACCCACGGGAGGAGGAAAAACAACCACTGCTTCCCTTATTGCCAGGCTGTACGATGCAACAAAGGGGTCCATCCTTCTGGATGGCAGGGATATAAGGTCATTCACTCCCTCCGAAAGAGCTTCGAAGATAGGATTTATACTTCAGGAACCTTTGCTGTTTTCAGGCACGGTTCGTGAAAATATCACCTATGGCAATCCTGAATGTGCAGCTCTCACCAATGACCAGCTTGAGCAGGCACTTGAGGATGTGCAGCTTTCCGGCCTGATAAAACGATTTGATAAAGGATTGGATACTCCGGTGCAGACAGGCGGCGACGGAATAAGCCTAGGTCAAAAACAGATTATTGCCTTTATGAGGGCCATATTACGAAAGCCGGAGATTCTCATTCTTGACGAAGCAACAGCAAATATTGACACTGTTACCGAACAACAGCTTGAGGCAATAATGAAGAATCTGCCTGAAACGACTACCAGGGTAATAATTGCACATCGCCTTAATACCATCGAGAATGCTGATGAGATCTTTTTTGTCAACTCAGGAAAGATCATCGCGGCAGGATCATTCGATGAAGCACTCAGGCTGCTTATGAACGAAAAGATGGAAAGCTGAGGAAATCAAACTACCTGTTGCTCAGCTGACTGACACAGGACAGAGTTCTGACAGTCGCGAAGTTTGTTTCTTTGGGGTAATCTGAGAGCATATACTTCGTCTCAATCTTTATGTCAGTGTAAATGAACGTATTACACAAGCCGGAATAAAAATCATCTTACGAAAGATGGTGTAAGAATCATATTATGCAAACCGGTGTAAGAATGATATTACAAAAGCCGGTGTAAGGATCATTCCTGAAAGAGTAAAAAACGGCAGCAAAAAGGTCAAAAAACAATGTTTTTTGGATAAAAAATCATCATTCTTCTTCATGATTCAAAACATTTCTATAGTTTAGTGAAATAACAATTTTAACCCGCGATAAGTTATTTTTTGAAAGTTCTTGTAGTATATAACATCGAAAAAAACTGGGATCCATCCGAGATCAATGATGCCCGCACTTCCGGCCGGATCCTGTATGAAGCGCTCAAAAAGGAAGGCATCAAGACATTTATTGAAGAACTCAGCAATCCCGGACTCGAAAACATTCTTGATAAACACGCCCCTGAAGACACCATCGTTTTCAACCTCTGCGAAGCGCTTCCCGGAATTCCAAACAGCGAAAGAAAAGCTGCCGAGATAATTCAGCGAAAGGGATTTACCTATACCGGCAACATCCCGGATGTGATTGAACTGAGCTACGACAAGCAGAAAACCAAGGAACTTCTCATTTCCCTTGGCATCAGGGTGCCTCACGGAACCCTTCTCTCCCCTGACGAAGCGGCCGACTGGACTCTTTTCCCCGCCATAGTGAAACCCTCACGCGAACATTGCAGCCTGACCCTTACGGAGAAATCGGTGGTTTTCGATACAGCTTCCCTTAAAGAGCAGATACGGCTTGTGAACAATGAACTCAGCCAGCCGGCAATGGTGGAGGATTTTATTGACGGACGCGAATTCCATGTATCAGTTTGGAACAATGGCCCGCCCGAAATCCTTCCCCTGGCCGAAATGGACTTTTCAGCTTTCAGCAAAACAAGCGAAAGGCTCTGCACTTATGAGTCGAAATTCATCCCCGGATCGGGACACTATGAAAAGATAGAGACCCTGATTCCTGCTCCGCTTGATGACAGATTATATAAAAAGCTCGAGGTCAAAACACTGGCCACATGGCACGGCTTCGGCTGTCTCGATTATGCAAGGTTCGACTTCAGGCTTCGCGACGATAAATTCTACCTGCTCGATATTAATCCCAATAACGATATCAGCTTCGACACCAGTTTTGCCCTTGCAGCAGAAGCAGATAATTACTCATACGGACAGATGGCAAGGAGAATAGTCATGATGGCCGCTAAAAGACATCCGGTATTCGGTGAAAAAACTGATCCGCAGACATAAGAAATTCCTTTCGCTCCGATCAGCTTTTTTTGTAAGTTTGAATAGCTTTTTAATTCCAGGGTGTTTTTACATATCATGAAACCTACATGTATTGCATACACGAACACTTATGTATATAATTTTCAAACATGTGGACCCCCTGCTTAAGCGTTGTAGAATCAAAATCAAAATTATATCATAATGAAAACCAGCCGCCGTACTTTTATCAGAACCTCCCTTGCATCGGCAACAGGGCTCTCAGCTTTGTCGATATTCCCTCAGGACATCTTCTCAAGGGAAGGCTATAATAATTCCACTCCCGTTGAGGTAATACTGAAGCCCCAGGAACGACCTGCCCCGGCCAATTCAATCAGGTTCTCGGTGATAGGCCTCAATCACAGCCATATCTACGGGATGACTAATGCACTTATCAGAGGAGGAGGCAAGCTGGTATCAGTTTATGCCAGGGAACCGGAGTTGCTTGCAGGATTCACAAAGCGCTATCCCAACGTGAGAGTCGCCGGAAGCGAGGAGGAGATCCTTGGCGACGATTCGGTACAGCTGGTGGCCAGCGCATCGATACCCGTCGACCGCGCCCCGCTCGGGATAAGGGTGATGAAGGCAGGAAAGGATTTCATGGCCGACAAGCCCGGCATTGTAACCCTCAGCCAGTTTAAAGAGGTGAAAAAGGTACAGAAACAGACTAAACGCATCTATTCGATCATGTACAGCGAACGTCTCGATAACCCGGCTTCGGTGAAAGCAGGCGAACTGATCCGCGACGGCGCCATCGGCAAGGTGGTACAGACAATAGGCCTCGGCCCCCACAGGATGAACCCCTCCACACGACCCGACTGGTTCTTTGACCCCGGAAAGGCAGGAGGGATACTTTGCGATATCGGATCGCACCAGTGCGACCAGTTCCTGTTCTATACCGGCTCGACCGAAGCGGATGTGGCACTTTCCCAGATCGGCAACTTCAACACGGTCAATTATCCTGCCTACCAGGATTTCGGCGATATGATAGTCAGGAGTCCCAATGCTTCAGGCTATATCCGGATCGACTGGTTCACCCCCGGCGGACTAGCAACGTGGGGCGACGGCAGAACCTTTATACTTGGCACCGACGGCTATATTGAGATGCGCAAATACATCGACATAGCCGGCAGAAAGGGCGGTAACCATTTATTCCTTGTCAACCAGAAGGAAACCAAATACTTCGATTGTTCAAAGGTCTACATGCCATACGGAGAACAGCTTGTCGACGATGTGGTCAACCGCACAGAAACCGCCATGACACAGGATCACTGCTTCCTTGCCACCTGGCTGGCTCTGACCGCCCAGAAAAAAGCTGCCAGAATTACCGGCTGATTACCGGCTAATCACCGGTTGTATCTAAAACCAGAGCTTTAAACAAATCATCGCTTCGCGGATAGATCAGCCTGTATGAAATCCTGACTGACAACTGCAGCAAGGATCACGGGTTTTTAGGGAGAAAAAGGGTCGGGTATTAAAATGCTGGCAGTCGGTTGCCGCAGTGGCGAACGAAATCTTATGGAATTGATCAAGCATAATAGCCTGTGCAAAACGTTTGAATAGTATAAACAATGGGAAAAGGGATGAGCCAGAAGCTTATAATGCTGTTTGCTGTTTTAATGATGGTCCTGCCGCTTAATGCCCAGCGCAACAGGAAGTCCGGCGAGAAAGCCGTTTATTATCCTGTTTCAAGGATAGTCGATGGCGACACTTTCTGGATTGACGACGGAAGCGAAAAGGGGATCAAGATAAGACTAACAGGCATCGATGCACCCGAGACCAGGAACAGCAGGAACAGGGTGAAATCTGCCTTCGGGGAGGAATCAACCCGCTACCTGACCGGCCTGATAGCCGGGAAAAGGGTAAGGCTCGAATATGATATTGACACTCTCGATCGCTACGGCCGTACACTGGCATATGTGTATCTCGAGGATGGCACCTTTGTAAATGCCAGCATGGTCAGGAACGGCTATGCCTCTGTCATGACCACTCCGCCAAACGTGAGATATGCAGAAACATTTGTGGAACTGGCGCGAAAAGCCAGAAAAAGGAAGTTGGGACTGTGGAATGAAACGACGCTTTCAGGAAATGAATTCTGAAA
>Ga0116173_1003937_pt1 | contig 10920 bp, 7 predicted proteins | sample AD_UKC085_MetaG_FD_89800 | JGI IMG/M metagenome (GOLD analysis project Ga0116173, IMG submission 89800) | Active sludge microbial communities of municipal wastewater-treating anaerobic digesters from USA - AD_UKC085_MetaG | ecosystem: Engineered > Bioreactor > Anaerobic > Digestate | place: USA...
AAATTACAATTTTTTACCCATTTAGTTCGCTCATAGTTTGTAGACATGCAATTAACCACAACGGATTGGCGGTATGTTTTTGTTGCCGATTTTGAAGCACTGTCCTGTCAAGTTACACGAAAGTTTATTAGATACAGAAACGCTGAAACCCGCACTGTCTCGGCAATAAAATATACCGCCTGTTACAAGCTGGCCGTTATTGTCTCTCGTTATTCTGTCTTTCATTTTTGCTGCTTCTTTTCTGTCTGCCGTGCGTTGGGGTAGGCAAGCTCTTTTGCAGGTTTTGGTTTTAGCGTTAGCTGGTGCGACCTGCAAATGTGCTTGCCTACGAAGCGTTGGCTATTTCATCATTAATAATTCTCTGTCAACTCCCCGAATATATTCCCACTTGTCAGTATGGTATTTATTAGCTACCTCTGTCAAGTCTGCAATGTTGTAATATGCAAAGATTGTCTTGTCCAGGTTTTTAATGTTTATTTGCTTTGTATTATGCACTACCGCAACCAACTCTAAAATATCTGCGATTTGTTCTGCCGATATGGTTGTTTTACTTACTTGCTCATAGTTGTTCATTGATTTTGCTTCTAAAATTCCAAAATCTGTCAACGTTTTTAGAAATGCTCTTGTTGAACGTTTTACAATTTCTGTGTCCCCGTATGATTCTGTCATTTTTTTTGTCAAAGCAACTGAACTGACTTCCTGTGAAGCGTCAAAAATTTTATAAAACATTTGCGTGAAATATTTCAAAATCTCATAGTCAAGAATAAACATTGCCATGTAAATTGGCTTCATGTATTCAAAATCGTGTTTCTTGGTTAATTCTATAAGCAGATTGTTTTCAATAATGGTTTTGCTTTCCTGAAAACTATAAATGAAAGTCCGAAACAAAACTGTCCTTGTTTTTCTTCTGCCGTCTTTTCCGGTTAGTTCAACAGCTATTTCATTGTATGCATCATAAAACTCTTCCGGTTTTATCCCGACTTTAATGTTTTTTAAAGTTTTATATATCCACTCCGGTTTGAGTGGTCTGTCATATCCCATCATAATCATTTGAAACTATTTATAAACATTTTGATAAACTCTGGTTTGGCTGTTTCATATTCTTCAAAAGTGTAACCAGTCGTGCTTCCTGTAAGATAAGTATTGTAAAGTTGGTTTTCTCTGTCAACAACATTGCTCAAAAGCGTAGGATTAATAACTGTTGAAACTCTATCTCCATTATCATCTTTTAGATGTTGGAATTGATTCATAAAAAAGTCATCATTGGAGCCTGATTCTGGTGCGATGTGAAACAAATCAATATCATAAGTTTCTTTACCTTGAAATGTATCTAATCGACCAACGTACATTCCCAAAATAAACGGCTGCTCTGTACTGCCTGAATAGATGAAATCAACAGAATGAATTTTTGCTTGCAAATCATTTACATAACCCTGTGGGAGAAGAGAAAGAACTTTGGCTAATTCAGTGGGATTTGCTCTTTTAGAAAATGAATAAGCAGCCATCGGGTCAAAATTACTTAATCTTGACCTCAAATCATTTATCTTAAAAGCATTAGGAAATATTCTTTTTTTGCTCATACTTTTGTTAATTTGATATACGGTACAACCATTTCTTCAACAGTTATTCCACCGTGGTTTACTTCAATTTGGTTTTTGTTGGCGAACATGGCTCTGCCTTCCGGTACAACCAAAATTTTACCTTCAACAAACGGAATCTTTACTTTCCTTTCGTTAATTAAATCCTTAGTTTCTTTGTTGGCAATTACTCCTCGTTTTGCAAAATCATCAGAAAGATATTTTTCGAATCGTTTTCCATTGCCTTTTGCAACCATTGAACCGTGGTCTGAGCAAATGTAAATTTGAAAATCATTTTCTAACAATGCTTTAAAATCTTTGATTACCGTTGATTTTTCAAGGTATGCCTGCAATGATTTAAAATACAATCCCTTGCTTTCAGTATTTGGTGGAAACTGAGCTGAATGGCTTAAATCATCAAAGAAATTGTACAAAATACTGATATAATCATAGCCGAGTAATGTATCTGAATTAATTTCATCACCTTCAACAAAGTACTTCGTTTGTTTATTTTTGAAATAATCGGCAAATACCTTCTCTTCTGTTTTCCTGCCGGGATATTTCAAATTATATACATCCGTATTCCCCTGATAAATTGCTGAACGTGAAATCGAAGTTAACGAGGGCAGGAGTGTGAAAACAGCAGTTTCTTCAAATTTGAAATCAAAGTATGTTAAAAACTCTTTAAGTAAATACCACTCTGCAAAACCCATACAATCAAAACAAACCAATGCGGCTTTCTTTTCATTATCTGATTTTATGTTGGCAAGTATTTTATCAACGGTTTTGGGTTTTTTATCTGTTGAAGCATAAAATGCTTGTTCCATTCCATTTGAATTGATGAATGCATCTGAGAAAGCATCAATCTCCGGAATTAAACCTAAATATTCAGAATCGTTGGTTTTGTAGGATAGGTAAATCAGTTCTGCCCACAAACGCGATAATTCTAAAACATTGGTTGCATTTGCTTCTTGTTCTGTGAGTTTTTTGATTTGATTTGATAGTTTTGATAACGCATTTTTGGACGCAAACTGTTTCGACTTTTTTAATACTACTTCTAAATCTTTTGCTGATAAAACCTGATGCTGATTTGTGGCAAAAACATAATCCAGAATTTCAATTATCTGCTGTGGTTCAGCTTTTTTTAATGCCTGATGAATCGTTCCATTTAGTGGTAAATCGGAATGTGAGAAAACAAAATGCTCCACCTTATTCAGAATAAAAGCAGGAATTTCTTGTTTGGTTGTAATAATTAAAACCTGTTTCTCGTAGTCCACCAAAGGGCGAATTTCAGAAATCTTATCGGTTACTTTTACTTCAACGTTTTTACTGGAAAGCCATAATAAGTAATTAGCAGAATGCAAAACTCCGGTTTGGTCTGTAACCAAACGTGGTAAATTGTTCTGATAATTCAGTTTTATATCTATGAAATCCTGCCAGTGCATAGTTTATTTTATTCCTTCTACCATAATTTCGGCAGCTTCAACAAAGTCGTTCAGTTCTCCGTTGTTTTCGAGAATTGAATTATCTAACTTTTTGGCAATGCTCAAAATATCGGCAAAGCGTTTTTCCTTATAACACAATTCAAAACCGTACGCCAAAGCTTCTTTGCGAACCAGTTTAATCTTACCTTTTTGCGTATGAGCTTCAACCAATAAAGTTTCAAACTCACGTTTTAATGTTCTGTTTCTCTTTTCAATTAATGAAATGTGAGTTTCTTTTGAGGTTGGGGTAGAATAAACCTCACCATCAAAAGAAAAATTCTCTTCAAGTAATATTTTTAAATCGGGAACAATATCGCCTCTGATGTTTGATAATTTTGTGTAAGCAGTTGAAATATCAGAAAAACTTTTAGGCTCATTCAGGAAGTTCTGTAACCAAAGAATTGCTGACTTTTCATCAATTATGAATAATAGCATGTTACCATCATTCCTTGAATCACCTTCCAACTTCATTTGCTTTTTAAAATATTCATATGATTCAACCTGATGCATGGTAAACCAGAAACCATCTTGAGTAATGAAATTCTCAAATAACATTTCATAAAAAGACTTAGCATCAAGATTAATTTGATAACCTTTTTGAAGATAATAGGCAACCATCTTTGAGAAGAGCATTTTTTCAGTTCTTTCTATCATTGGTTGTGGTGGAAGATTTTCTAAAAACGATTGAATAAATTCCAATTCAACATTTGCCCCTGCTTGCTGGATAAATTTATGAGTGAAATTTGCATTAGGTTTATAAGCACTTATCATTAAATCATTTGCTACCGAGTTTGGCGAAACATTAATGATAAAACTACCACCTTTATTTTTTAAAATGGAAGTGTGAGCAATTACAAAACCTGCTTTAGTTAATGATTCTTGTAAGCCGTTCCAAATAATAGAACTTGAATTATGATATTCAATTGTTATCCATCTATTTGGTTTAAGTATTCTAAACAAATTGGAAAAGGATTTTCTCATCAGTTCATTATAATCACTTAAGCCTTTATTTTGAACTGAATTCATAATGGCTTCATCCTTCTGATTTGTTATAATTCCATTCCATGATTCGTACAAAAAGTTTAATTCCGAATACATTAAATTTTCACCAAACGGTGGGTCAACAAATATATAATCTATTGAATTGGAAGGGATATTTGAGAAATCCGTTGAAGATTGCGTAGAGATTCTGATATTATTCTTATCAAAACGGTGCAAATTGATTTCGTTTACTTTCTTAACTCTGTTTTTAAATTGCTCGAAAACTGGCACCTCCACATTTAAAGACGGTATATACCAATTGCCACTTATTGTAGCTATGTAACCACCACCACCATTAAAGTAATAGCCAACACCTAATATCGCTTTACGACTTGCACGAAGTGGTAAACTATTAAAAGTTATTTTTAGCTTATCCCTAATTTCAATTTTATCTACAGAATTTATTTTTGAAAATAATGCAGAAAGTGCATACAAATTTCTTCGTGTAAAAAAATGATGAACATTCTTATAACCCTGTGCTCTAATTGGTTGGTTTAAATTATGCCCTTCTGGAATTATATTAGTTGGATGCCAAAATGGAATATTTGTGCTATCAATTTTCTTAATTAATTCAAGGTCTGATTGGTCTGGTAGTTTTTTAAATCTCTTTTTTTTATATGTATATACTATTTCAACTGGACTCACTTTTGATTGTAAAAAATTCGTGTTTAATGAATTATCAACGACTTCTTCAAAAACTTTTTCACAATCTGACTTTTTAATACTGGCATTACAGCTTTTGCAATTAAATGGGTCATCCATTTTCTTTTCTTTTCTATTAAGCGCATAATCCCATAAAACAAATTCTGTATTACAAATTGGACAACGATAGTTTTCCGAAAAAATTATGCTGTTGATAACAGCCTTATCTCCATTGCTGTGATGTGTTTCATACAACCAACCAAGCTCTTTTTCTAATTCATCTAAAATATTGCCCGCAACAGTAAGGAATTTGTCTGAACTTATCGAAGTGTTGTAATTATAAGCTAAATAGGATGCGATAGGGGATAAATCCATTAAAATTGCTTTTCTCCCACTTTTTTGTGCAGCAATTCCAGTCATTCCCGAACCAGTGAAACAGTCCAAAACAAGGTCACCTTTTTTTGTGTAATGTTCAATATATTGTTGGATGGCATGAAACGGAGATTTTGTATGATAAGAATGAGCATTTGATAATTTGTCATTCTTATTGGTGTCAATATCATCTGTATAAGGTATTGAATTGTAATCATCCGTTTTCTCATCGTATGAAGTTCCATATTGCTCAACAAAATCTTTAATGTATGGATTTGGGCAGGCAGTATAATAAGGAGGCTGTGAAAGTGCCAAAATGTCCTCATCAGTTCCAATTGGAAAACCTTCAATCTTTTTTAGTTCGTCAAGTTTGCCGGCAAGGTCCTTTTTGTAATCAATATTTTTATCCATTGTAAAATGTTGGTCTGTTAGTCAATTTTAAATCTGGTCTCGTCTGATTTTTGTTGCTCCAATTGGTTTAATACATTGAAAAATGCTTTTCGCAATTGTTCAAAGGTCAGCAGTTCATCTTTTTTAAATAATTCATTAGTCAACTTCTCTTTGCTGAGTTTCACAATCTTAATATCCACAAATAGTTTGTTTATGGCATCAATAAGCTGTGGGGTAATATTTTCGGGTAATTGCGATTTTTTTATTATTTCCTGAATAATGGTTTTGTGTTCGTTGTCAATTTTTACAATCTCCAATTGTTCCGATTTCTTCTTTACCTCAGTAACGGTGATTTCAGCATATTCATTAAAAATGTTTTCAATGGTTTTGTCAATATTCCTGCTTTCAGTGGCAATTTCTTTATAGTTGCGTTCTACCTTCATAAAATTGCTGTTTGTATCGAAAGGAATATCGTAAAGTTTTTCAGCATCTACTTTTTCAGCGCGTAATTCCAATAAAGCATTCCATAGATTTACTTTCGATTGCAGCTTTTGTTTTAGGTTGCAATTTGCATTCGAGAGTATTTCTGCTTTACTGAATAAAGGATGTTTCCTGAAATTATCAAATACTTTCCAGTTTACTTTGTTACCAATGGTGTTCTGTAATGCAGGATAGTAAAACTCGGTTACATACAGCTTTTTAAAAGCATCAATTTTCCCTGAAATTGGGAAACGTTCGCTAAGTTGAATAAACTTGCTGAAATCTCTAACAATGGCAAGTGTGTCGTTATAGAACTGTTCCAATTTATTTTCAATGGTATTATCATCGCTTACAAAATCCTTGTTTGCTCTTAGAATTATAAGTGCATCATTCATGTACTCAAGACCTTTGTGTGTGGTTGAGTTGTACTCTTGCAATGCAGCTTTAAGATTGTCTAATGATGTGAGCAATTTTGTGATTTTTGGCAAGTCTGTTTTCAAGTGTTCCAGGCTGTTGAATTTAGCATGGTTTGAAATATCCATTGCTTGCCAGTCGATGGTTTTAATTTCGCTTAAAATCTGTTTTGCACTGTCAATATTCAGGTAAAGAGAAGATTTATTTTCAAGTTTCGAGATTAGAAATTCAACAGCAGTAATGTGGTCTGTAATTTCTTTTACTTTGGTTTTATACTCCACAAAACTTTCGTTTCGGTATTTCTCATGCAACATTTTTGCTCCGTTCAATCCCAAAGCATTCAACAGGTTTTGAGCAAAGTCGTAAGATAAATCTTCCTTTTTAACTACATAAACAATGTTCTCGAATTGGCTGATACTTTTAAACTTCTCTTTAATATTTGAGATGTCAATTTCATCACCACCTCTACCTTTTAATGTTACTTTCCCTAAAGTTGCCAAAACAATGAGCAAGAAGTAAACGACTTCGGGCTCAAGACCGTAAGGTTTTTTGTTTAGTTCAGTAACAATTTCCTTGTCAATATCTACCACCTTACCATTTTTGGCATAAACCAGGGTTAAAATAAGTTGAGTAATTTTATTCGAACCTACATCCGGGTCGCCATTGTCATTGAGAAGATTCAAAGTGTCTAAAAAGTTTTTACTTCTGATTGACAAAGCTCTGAAATTACCATTTGCCACTTCCTGACTTATGTGTGTCAAAGTTGAAATGATGTTGTTTGACGACAAGGTTTCGGCATATTTGGGATGTTCAGGAAATTCCTCATTAAATAGTTTGTCAAACAATTTTTCTTTCAGTTCTGAAACAATTTCAGATAGATTATTAAAGTCTTTGCCAAGGGTAGATTTTATTGAAATTTTGTTTCCATTCAAATCAGCTTCTGCAATGTTTTGAACCCACATTGCAATCCGGTATTTGATTCCTGGAACTACAACGCCAGCAGGATTTCTGAACCCGTTTACAGTTTCGCCAAGTCGTTTTGTCATTGCAGAAACCAACATGTTTTTACCAATCAGAGATTTTATTGCAACAATCCGTTTTATTATTTCTATATTCTCTTGTTTGCCAATGTTTAGTTTAATATTCAGTTGGTTTTCGTTGTATTTTACAGGTTTTTGGCTGCTGTATGGTGAAATGAAATTGATAACATAATCGGCATTGTCAACTGAAGCAATTTCCTGTCCTTTTCGTTGGAAAACAATAAAACCTTTTCTGAAAGATTTGACAGACATCCAAGTTGCTTCATCAATAAAAATATTGGGGCTGTTTTTATAATGCTCGCTGTCAAGAATCTCTTTTATCTGTTCAAATAAAACAGCTTCCTGTTTATCTTCGTCTCCGCCAACTGCATTTATTTCATTTTCTATTCTTTCATCCGGGTCTTGTCCGTCAATGGCAGGGTCGAATTTGAAATAATCATTTCCCGATGCTTCATCTTTTACAACCTTAATGTAAAATCCATCGGTAATGTTCTTGATTTTCTTAATAATCATTGCAACCTGCATAAAGGCTTCAAAAGAATTGTTTTGCGGAATTATCAGTAATTGCTCGGCAAGTTCTTTTGCGGTGGCTCCGTTTTGTCCTTTGCTCCAAAGTGAATAAACTGCAAGTCCTTTTATGAGTTTGATTGCGTCAGTATGCAGTTTTTCTTCAAGATTTGCAGTAATTTTTTGAACCACAATATTTACGGTTTTTACCAAATCGTAAATCCCTTCAAGGTTTCTGTTGTTAGGATTGTTTGCCAAAATATCATAAATCCTGTCAAATGTGAAAAAGTACGGGAATGGTCTGTCAATTACATATTTTAACTCGGTTTGGGCAAATTGAATAATCCCACGTTTTTCGAAATAGGGTAGTTCATGAAATAGGTTTAACAAACCCGGTGTAAACGGAAATAATTCAATGTACTCGTCTTGCTTATTTGCAACATCCTCTATTTTGTCGATGAAAGGTTTTAGTTTTGTTCCGATTTCAATTTCTTGTTCTTTAGTTTTCGGAACAATCCTTTGCGAAATAACTTTTTTAACGGCTTCCCTGCGAATAATTATATTTTGGAATCTCTCACTGATTCTGGCTTCATCTCCTGCTATTTCTTTCAGTTTTGGACTTGAATAAATGTCTTCCTGCATGGAAATAGCAAGTAACAAGTCCTGGTCCTGACAAACTTGTGCGACAACTCTTAAAAACTGGAAATCTCGTTTAATCTGAAAACTTTGTTTTGCCTGTAAAAAGTCCGAAACTTCGTCAACTACTACCAACAAACCTTTGGTTGGGTCTTTTTCTTTTAAGAATGAAATTATCTCAGCAAGATGGTCTTTGAAATTTAAGGTTTCACCTTTAGTATATTTTGGGATTTCCAAACCATATTCCTTTTTCAATTGCTTTTCAACTTCCCTGAAAAAGAAATAGGACAAATCAACATCTACCGGCTGCAATTCAAACTGTACAGTGAAGAATTTACGGTCAATTTTAGCTGTAGCCTTTTTAACAGTTTGGTTTTTGATTAATGGTCGTAAATCAGGATTATTTAATACACTTACCAAAAAAGCAATTAAGTGGGATTTACCACTTCCGTAATTACCTATAATTTTTACGGCTTTATGATTTGGCTTTTTTAGATTATCAAAAAAGTCAATTATTTGCTGTTCCAGTCCTTCGGAAATAATATAACTCGATACCAGCTCTTTTTGAAGTTCACTTTGTTGAATGTCAGTGTCAATATCAACGACATCTTTTATTTCGGTGTAGTTGAAAAGTTTCCCGATTGCATTTTCAGGAAGTTCATCCGGGCTTTTGTATTTTCCAGCAGGTTCGTGCAAAATGCTTTTATAATTTTCTTCTATGTCTTTGATATTGGTGAGAAGAATATCGTTTATGTCCTTATCGTAATGTTCATCGGTTCCGGCTTGTCCGTATGAAACACGATTACTTATTATCTGCTCATCTTCAAGAAACAAAACACTGCTTTTATTTCTTGAATTGTATTTGAAAGCACCCACAGGTGAAATTCTTGTAAATGCCTTGTGATATAAAATACTTGCATTTGTAAGTATTATTTTATCCGGTTTAGTAAGAAACCATTCTTTGATTTTTTGTCCAATGTCGTGGCTTGGCTCATTTTCATCGTCCAATTCCTTGTATAGAAAATCAAGCTCTTTTGCAACATCAATTAGCTGATATTCCTTTTCCTGTAAGTAGTTTATTATCTTGTCTTTTTTATCATTGTTTTTACCAACGATTGCCCAAAGTTTAAATCTAAGGCTGTTTGCCAATGAAAGATAAGTGTCAATGTGTTTGCTATGATATTCCATACTTATTTGGTTTCTTTTCGTTCAATAATCAGGTCTTTAACTTCTACGTTTAGAATTTCTGCAATTTCATAGAAGACTTCCAGTCTTGGCTGTTGTCTGTTTTGAACATATCCATTTACTACATTGTAGCTTTTACCAAGCTTTTCAGCCAACCAAGTTTGCTTTATTCCTTTTTCCTCAAGTACTTCTTTAATTCTGTTCATATCGTTAAAAGTCAAAAAGCTAAAATAGAGTTTTTATATCAAAATATATTATATAAAATGTGTGAATTTTCAACAGTCGAACAGTGCGTTGGAAAAATGAAGGCTCTTTTGGCTGCGAAGCGGTTGCCTGTGCGTTGGGGCAGCCAAATGTGCCTGAAAGTGCGGTGGGTTTCCCTTTTCTTTGTCTTTATGCAGCAAAAATTTCATTGTCATTCTGTCGTTGTCTTTTTTTTTCTTCGGCTTGCTTGTAACGGACCGGGCTATGGACAGTAAGGGATTTGAAAGGACAGACCTCTCAGATCGCTGGTGAGCCAAACCTTTTTCCATCGATTCTTTGTTTAAAGAGTTTATTAAAATTGCCCTGCAATTTACATAATAGCACAAGATAATCAAAGGTTTGGCGGCGCTGTTTCTTTTGCTTTCGTTCCCACCCGGTAGAACACCCTTATTGGCAATAGCCATTGTTATGTGGCGGCCAAAGGTTCCGGCGTGTTCCGACTTCCCTTACTTAAATTGCCTGAACCGGAGGAGGGCTGGCGCTCAGTTTGCATCTCCCAAGTGCTGTGCCAATTTTTATTTCCACTTCCAGGTAGCCGCAGAGGTAAATGATAACTTCGTTTCTTATACCGCCGTTTCATGTTTTCATCAACCACTGTTGAGAATAACAAGGTAAAAGGACCTTTGTTAAACCCTTAAAATTGGCGCAGGAGTTGACCCCGCAAACTGTGTGACAGCCCGTACCAGCGGCTGCACGTGATACATGCTAGTCTTTGCTAACATTAAAAGAGAGCGGCCTTTCCCTTTACAAACAATCTTATCAAAGAACTTCAAGAAAAGCGTTTATTCGTTTGCGGCTGACACATAACGGACCGGGCTATGGCCAGTAAGGGATCTGAAAGGACGGACCTCTCAGATCGCTGGTGAGCCAAACCGGTTATCATCAATT
>Ga0116173_1003947_pt1 | contig 10912 bp, 5 predicted proteins | sample AD_UKC085_MetaG_FD_89800 | JGI IMG/M metagenome (GOLD analysis project Ga0116173, IMG submission 89800) | Active sludge microbial communities of municipal wastewater-treating anaerobic digesters from USA - AD_UKC085_MetaG | ecosystem: Engineered > Bioreactor > Anaerobic > Digestate | place: USA...
ATGACCGCGATCAGGCAAAAATTACCGTTGTGCATATACCGGATAAACCGGGAATCGCCGCGAGCCTGTTTACGCCATTATCGGAGCGCAACATCAGTGTTGACATGATCATACAAAACGCCAGTTCAAAGGGATACACGGATCTGACTTTTACAGTTTCAAAAAAAGACATGAAAGAAGCCCAGAAATGCGTTGAGGCAACGGCCAAAGATATCGGTGCCCAGAAAGTGGAAGTGGATGATGATGTGGCTAAAGTTTCGATCATTGGAGTCGGTATGGTCAGTCATTCCGGTGTTGCCGCAAAAATGTTCAAAACCATGGCGGATGAAGGCATCAACATTATGATGATCAGCACGTCGGAGATCAAAATATCCTGCGTGATTCAGAGAAAGTACACGGAGCTGGCCGTCATGGTGCTGCATGACGCTTTTCATCTGGAAAAGAAGAAATAAAAAGTGAAATGGTATGAGCATCAGATCCGGGGGGTGATTGCGCTTGGCGTTGTGCTGGCGTTGATCCCCCCGCTCCTTTTTTGGGCCTCCTCCCTTATCCCTCCGGAAGATCCCGCGCTCTCCGAGTCCGGCCCGCAGACCCTGGCTGTGGAACTTGTGAACCCAAAAGGAATTTCGGGAATTTTTTTCGCCGCGCCGGGCGAGTCGCTGCACTCCCTGTGTGTTCGCCTTGAAATTCCTGCACCGGAAGGAAAGGATGTTGCTCTGCGAAACGGCATGCGGTTGCGCTGGACTCCTGACCCAGACGGACGGTCCGTTAGGATAGAAAGCATGAATGCCGCAACAAGACTGGCTTTAGGGCTGCCGGTGGATATCAATCTGGTTGGATTCGATGATTTACGAATGATTCCCGGAGTGGGAAACAAACTGGCTGCCGATATCGTGGCGCTGCGGGAGAAAAAAGGACGTTTTAAAAAGCTGGATCAACTTACGGAAGTCAAAGGGATAAAGGATAATAAATTAGCAAAATTAAGTCCTTATCTCTTTGTCGATGCCCGGCCGGAATTATAATTTGCTGTAGGACTGATACAGGTCAAGAACCCGCCGGACATAATTCTGCGTTTCGCGGTACGGCGGAACGCCGTAGTTGTATTTGGCCACCGCCCCTTCGCCGGCGTTATACGCGGCCAGCGCGAGCGTCAAATTACCCTTATAAAGATTGAGCAGGTAACGAAGGTACCGTGCGCCCCCTTCAATGTTGTTTTCGGGGTGAAAAACATTCTCCACATTCAGCGCGGAAGCGGTTTGCGGCATGAGCTGCATGAGGCCTTTGGCTCCGGCCGGCGATACGGCTTTGTGGTTGAAATTGGATTCCGCCTTGATGACGGCCTTGATTAGGGAGGCGTCCAGCTTGAATTTGCTGGCGGCTTGGGTGATGATCTTGTCATACTCCTGCACATTGATGTTGGGGGAGAAGATGATCCTTTTTTCCCGGACGAGCATGACGTATTTGACCTTGGGGTTGGAAGGCACATTGGTCAGATGGATGACACCGTCCGTATCCTCGTACTTGTAAATATCGGCATGGGAGGGGGCGGCCTGCAGAAAAACCAGGATGAAAAACAGGGTGGTCAGTTTTCCCGCCAACCGGCGGATTTTTATATTTGTCTTGAGAATCATGGCCTTATCATACTGGAAGGATGCTTGAAGTTCAAGCGGAAAATAGCCGCCGGAGCAGGGGCAACAGGCTGTTGAATTTGTGTTTGTTCTTGACAGGTTTTGACGAAGGTGGTAATTCCCTCAACACTTTTAGCACATCATGTCGGGGCGTGGCGCAGTCTGGTAGCGTATCTGAATGGGGTTCAGAGGGCCGGTGGTTCAAATCCACTCGCCCCGACCATTTAAAATCAAGGAGTTAGTCCACTTTGGGCGACTTCTTTTTTTGTTGTTGTGGCGATTTGTGACAGTTTCGTTTTGACCGGTCGTTAAACCGTTAAGCTGATTCACCGCATTTCTCTTATGCTCCTGACTCCAATGAGCATACCTCATAATTTTTTATCATCCACAAGGGGGTTCTTTTCCTCGAGAACATAACGCACGTTCAGATCCAGATCCGGCCGCAGGGAGTTATAAACGGAACAATATTTATTTTTGGATAAGGCAATGGCGCGCTCCACTTTGGCTGAATCCAGGTTTTTCCCGGCAATGTACAAGACCATTTCCACCGTCTTGTAATACTGTGGCGGTGTTGGATTCCTCTTCCCTTCAATCTCCATCCGAAAGCTCACCAGTTGAATCCGCATCTTCGTCAGGATCGTCACCACATCGATCCCCATGCAACCGGCCAGACTCAGAAGAAGGGACTCTGTGGGTTTGCATCCCCACTCTGCCTGGGCATCGAATTCAATCTCATATCCTTGCGGTGTGGCACCGGTGAAAACAAGATCCCGTTCCCAAGTCAGGGTCGTTTTCACGACCGGATTGATTCCGTGCTTATACCCTTCAAGTGACTCGTTCAGGCTGTCCTTGACATCATCTGCCATCTTGTTCTTCTCCTTTATTTTCAAGCTTCTATAGTTTGCGGATACGTTCCGAAGGCTTGTACAATTGTCGATTCGCCTTATCCTGGTTCGCCAACGGGCAGGGTGATGTATTCTCCGTTCAGGCAAACGGGGATCAGCCCGCCGGATTTTCCTACCGTCGCATCGACAGGGCGGATGGCGTGGGGCGTGTCTTTGGGAATGTAAACGGCCGCCGGCGTCTCGACCCTGTAAGTTTCATTGCCCATCATGACTTCAAAGGTGATGGCCTTCTCTTCGCCGATCATCAAATACATCTCATCAAAAGCGTGTTTGTGCGGCGTCGCCCGATCCGTCCCGATGGCCATATCCTTGAGCTCCTGAGTAATCTCTTTGATGAAGAGGTAAAGTGCCCAGGCTTTGGCTTCGGGAACCAGCTCCTTGCCCATAAGAACGGGGTAGGGAATGGCCTGGCTAAAGTCATGATCCGGCAGTTCGTTGACCAGCGTGGGCTTCCGCACGATGAAACGTTCATACTGATTGCTCATGTTGCTTTTCTCCTTGAATAAAGGCAATGGGTTCCTGACCTTGATGAAGGCCTACGTTTGGAGATGGAAAAATATTGATCGTCGCCGGATCAAAGTTTTTCGTAAAGGCCACAGCAACCGTCGATAGATTAGAATCGGCCGGCATAAATAAAGAACTTCCTTTTTGTGGGACGCAGTATATTAAGCGCGGTTTTTTGTGTCAAGAAGATTTGGGGTGCTTCTCTGAGGGAGGAACATAGGCCGCATCTGCCCCATGATCACTGAAATCCCATTCCATCTTCTGAAGATGTAAAATATCGAAATATCGGGCTGCTGATCCAGCCAAAATCAAGAAAAATAACTTATGTGTTATTCTTATGTTACAAGACGCTCCTGGGCGGAATGAGGCTCAGAGGGCCTGCGGTTCATGTCCGCTCGCCCCGACCATTTTAAATTCTCCCAAAATCAAACAGTTAAACAACATTTTGCAACTCCTCCTTGAAATCTCTTTTTTTCAATTTCCTCCTTTTTGTGACAATTCTTTGAAATTTTAAAACCAACGATCCTTCCGCGGAACCAAAAATATTTCTTCGATAACTCCTTGAAAAGTAAAGGTGAATAATATATGGGTGTTTACGGCGACCGTAACTTAACATTCCCGTAAAAAACGAATTAACATGAGGGACATCTCCTAATGATGAGTACAGGCAATCCTCAGGTTCCCCGTCCCGGTATGTTTGCCACTGTTCGCAATCGCCGTGGTATTGTCTCTGCAGTTGAGCCTTTCGATGGCCCGGAGGGACGGTTGCATCTTGTCCAACTTGATTACAAAGACGATCAACTACCCGCGGAAGAGCAACTCTTGTGGGAACTTGAAGCAAGAAAAGTGCTCCTCGAACCCACGGCTTTGCCCAATATAACGGCAACCGATCCGATGCCGGCGGAAGATTTCGATGCCCTTCTCCGGGCGGCGCGATGGTCGGCAGCGATGCCCTTTATCGATCCGGACGGCGCCGGGCCGCTCGACCGTCTTCCCATTACCAGTCCATTCCACGGCGCCGTTCAGGTCGAAGATTTCCAACTCGTCCCGCTTTTAAAAGCTTTGCAGATGCCGCGTGTGAACCTTTTAATAGCTGATGATGTCGGCCTTGGCAAAACGATCGAGGCCGGACTGATTTTGAGTGAACTTCTCCTTCGGAGGCGGATTCAGCGTGTTCTGATACTGACGCCCGCATCGCTGCGGCTCCAGTGGCGAGATGAAATGTGGGACAAGTTTTCCCTGCCCTTCGATCTTGTGGACAGAGGGGAAAGCCAAAACCTGCGCAGGCGTCTCGGCATGGATGCCAATCCCTGGAGGGCATTCAGCCGCATCATCGCGTCCTATCATTACCTGCGACAGGAGGACGTCCTCACCGAATTTCTGGCCGCCTGCCGCACACCGGAGGGCTCGCCGCACCTGCCGTGGGACCTGCTGATTGTCGATGAGTGTCACAACCTGATGCCTTCACCCTTCGGGGATGAAAGCGATCTGTGCCGTATGCTGCGCTTATTGGCGCCCCAATTCGAACACCGCCTGTTTTTAAGCGCGACCCCCCACAATGGTCATACCCGCAGTTTCACCGGCCTCCTGGAAATTCTTGATCCCGTGCGCTTCAGCCAGACGGATGAACTTAAAAAAGCTGAAAAAGAACGCATCCAGCAGGTCGTCCTACGGCGTCTCAAACGAGAAATCAACGCACGCACGAATCCACCCCGATTTTGTCGGCGTAATCCACCCCAGGCACTGGTTCTGAAACTTTCCGCACAGGAAGTTGCCCTCAGCGTTGCCTTTGACGGCTTCCGCACGGCTATCCGAAAACTGATAAGTAGTGGAGAAACCCGTCGCCGTCGTGCCGGCAGTTTTGCGGTCGAGATCCTCGGAAAGCGACTTCTGAGCTGTCCGACGGCGTTTGCGGAATCGTGGCGGCGCTGCCGAGAAGGTTTGGCGGAGGAAAATCCGGTGGAAGAAACCGAAGTAATGGCAGCCAAGCGTAACATTGAACGGGAAACCGGCGATGACCGGGAAACACAATCCCGAGAGGCCACTGCGGCGGGTGTTGTCGGTGCTTGGCTGAAGGCTGTATCCCTGGACTTGAGAAAGGAAATCGCTGCCATTGACCAGGCCGTTGCCGACATGGGATTCGATGTGACCCGGAATGATCTCGATGCCCAGACACCGATTGCAGATGCGCGTTTTGATGCCTTCATCGATCTCATCGACAGGCTTCTGCGCCAAAATAATTCATGGCGGGACGACGAGCGACTCGTCGTTTTCACGGAATATAAGACCACCCTCGACTACCTGACCCGCCGCCTGCGGCAGCGCTACGATGCCGACCGAGTTTTGATGCTTTTCGGCGGAATGGACGAGAAAGAACGCGATGCGGTGAAAACTGACTTCAACAATCCCGCCCACACCGTGCGAATTCTCTTGGCCACGGACGCAGCCGCAGAAGGTCTGAACCTCCAGTGGACGGCCCGGACAGTCCTTCACTTCGACTGCCCGTGGAATCCTTCCCGGCTTGAACAGCGCAACGGTCGGTTGGATCGTCACGGCCAGGCTCGGGATGTCACGGTCTATCACTTTGTGACCGATCAGGATCAAGATCTGGCCTTTCTTGCCCATGTGATCCGCAAAGCTGACGAAATTCGCGAGGACTTAGGATCGGCCAACGAACTTTTCGATGAGGCCGCCCACAGGCGTTTAGTTATGGGAGAAAGTGTTGCCTCTGTTCAGGCTGATTTGGACCAGCGCATTATTTCCGCCCGCGGCCGGGCGACCATAGAAGCCGACGATACGGTGGAAACAGGCGCCGACGGCCAGGCGGCAGGTGGTAGGCTGCAAGCACTGGCCGCAGAGATCGACCTTCATCCGGAATCCCTCCGGGACACCCTCGAAGGCGCAATGGCGATACGAGCGGGTCGCCCCCAGTTTGAAAAATGGTCTGATCGTACCACCTACCGTGTTTTGAATCCGGCACTTTCCGGATGGAGCGAGATCATTGATGACACACTGAGACGCAGCGTCGAAAGAGGCGGTCGCGGACCAGTTGCGCGGCTTGCCTTCAGCCCTGAACCCTTCATGCAGCAAATCGGCGAGCGGCACATCTTTTCTCCCCGGCCGGATGTTGCTCTGATGCACCTCTCCCATCCTATGATGCAGCGGGCTCTTGCGGCCCTCACGCGCCGCCGTTTCCCCGGGGGAGGGGAGGAAGTTTCGCGTTGGTCCGTGTATCAAGGGGAAGTCCCACCCGGCGTTGACGCTCTTGTTTTATTCAGCATAGAAGAACTGGCCGTCAATGACCTGCGTGAAACCTATCACCACTGGATACGAACACTCATTTTCCCTGTCCGGAACGGAAGTCTCGGAGAGCCTCTTGCCCATCGTCCTGCCCGGGAACTTCGCCGCACCGCCGTTGTACATGATAATCGGCTTCATGACCGCGCCCGTGACCTTCTTGATGAGGTTTTTCCTGACCTTAAAAGATATCTTGTCGATCACACCGCAAAACTCACGAACGACCTCAAAAAGCAACTCGAAGTCTCCGGGAACCAGGCGAGGCGGCAGGAGGAAGAACGCTACCGCAGCCGCCAGGGCGAGGTTTCCACACTGATTGCCGAGAATACACTGGCAAAACTCGAAAAAGAGATTGATAAACTCAAAAGGGAGCGTCAGCAGGGATTGCTCTTCGATGAAGATGCCCGAATCGACGCCATCGACCGTTATATAGAGGAAAAGCAGGCGGAGATCGCCCGCCGCACCCGCCACTACGAAGAAGTGCGCATCCAGCTCGAAAAAGAGCGGGAACGCATCATACGATACCTGCTTCCCCGACGGCACGCCATGTCCGCGGCAGCGCAGGTCTTTCCCGTCACCCTCGAAGTGCGGCTTCCCGGAGGTGCGTCATGAACGGCTCGGAACTGATCGGCTGGGACCGCCTGCGCCACGGAGGGCTCTTGCTGGACGCGCCGCGCCTGCGTAAAATAGCGGCTCATGCGCCCGGACCGCTTTCAGCATGGCAGGAAAGAGAATTGCGTCGCCAGGCGGGCGCCTTGCTCGATGGCAGCGCTGACCGGGCGGGTTTCGTTCGTTTCGTTCTGGAAGAAATCTGTGGTTTTACCACCGCGACAGGTTCATGGCAGCGGGGTCCCCAGGTCGGCGCTGAATGGGGCCGCCGCGTCATCACGGGTGAAACGGCAAAACCCCGCCAACTGTGGCGCACATCCAGCGGTGCGATGCTCCCCGTTTTTCTCGACGAAGAAACCCGTCTCGGTGTCGGCCGCGGCCGCAGGTCCATGAGCCAGGTCATTCAATGGCTCCGCGGGGGTAGCGAGCGTCTTGCCGTCCTGACCAACGGCCGCCAGTGGCGGCTGATCTTTGCCGGTCTCGATTTTGATGCCTGGTGCGAATGGGATGTGGAACTCTGGTTTGAAGAGGGCGACCTCTCCTCCCAGGTAAATGCCTTAAGGATTCTCCTTTCACCGGTCTTGTGGACGCCGCCAGTAAAAGATGCGACGTTCCCGCTTCTGGAGGCAATCCTCGACAGTCGCAAAGGGCAGGCCGAACTCTCGGCCATTCTTGGCGAGCGTGTCCGGGAAGCCGTCGAAATCCTCGTCCAAAGCCACGGCGACGTCTTAAAAGAACAAAATGGCGGCATTCATCCGGCCGAAATCTACCGGGCCGCCGTGCGGATGGTCATGCGGATCGTGGTGGTGCTTTTTGCTGAATCACGGGACCTGCTGCCCCGCGACAATGCTCTGTATCATGGCGCCTATGGCATCACGGGCCTTCTCGAAGACCTAGAGAAAGTTGCTGCTCGCGGCGGCAACCGCCTTGGCCGTTCCTGGAATGCCTGGCCGAGAGTTTTGGCCCTCTTTCGTCTTGTTTATTCTGGATCGCATCACGAAAAGCTTCCCGTCCCCGCTTATGGCGGAGACCTGTTCGCCCCGGGCGATGCCGCTTCACCGGACGGCCTCACACGGGCCCTTGCTGTTTTCGAAAACGCCTGCTTCGAGAGAGAAATCCTCTCCGACCGGGACGTCAATCGCCTGCTGGAACACCTCACAAGAACACGCGTGAAGCTTCGACAGGGAAGAACAAGCATCTGGGTTCCCGCGCCGGTGGACTTTTCCGATCTTTCCAGCGAATACATCGGCATCCTTTATGAAGGTCTGCTTGATTTCGAGTTGAAGACCGCCCCGTCTGGCGATCCTGTTGTTTTTCTCTCTGTAGGAAACCAGCCGGCCCTGCCGCTCTCCCGGCTGGAAGCGATGGACGACCGCGCCCTTGCCGATCTCCTGGAGAAAATGAAAGACACAGGTCAGGAAGAAGGGGAAAGTGAGGAAGGTGCTGAAGAAGCATCGGCCAACAGCAGCGATGATTCTGAAGTCCTCAATGAAAATGAAGCTATTACTGGCGATGACGACATTGCAGCCGCTGAGGATGACGCCGCAGAGGAAGACATTGCAGAGCCCGGAGACGAACGCCACATCACGCGGACCCGTGCCGAGATATGGGCGCGCCGCGCCGTTTCCGTGGGGAATCTCGTCCGCCGGCCCCGGGGCAGCCAGACGCCGGAAAGACAGCGAGCTTATGAAGAAACCATTGCCCGAAAAGCCAGGCAGCTTGTTGCCCGGGTTATCCTGCCGGGAGAATGGTACCTTGTCCGCTGGGGCGGCACACGCAAAGGCGCAGGCACATTCTACACCCGCCCCGGCCTGGCCGTGCCCACCGTTTTGCGAACACTGCGGCCATTGGCATACGATCCGCCGATGAATGCGGACGGCGAGCCAGATTACGACGCACCACCCGCCGCCTGGACGCCGAAACTTCCCGAGGCAATTCTCAGACTCAAGGTCTGCGATATGGGATGCGGCTCGGGCAGCTTTCCCGTCGCGTCCCTGCGCTTCCTGACCGACGCTCTCTATGTGTCTTTGCATTATCACGGCCGGATCAACGTTGATGGGGAAAAGGCCGTAGCGCGGCTCCTTGTTCCGCCATCCACGGATAACGCAGCTTCCGAAGAACGACTCGTTGAGGAACTCCTGCCTTGCCGCCCTGATGACGATGATTTCGAGATACGCACCAAGGCAATTCTCCGCCGCCATATTGTGGAGCGCTGCCTTTACGGTGTGGACATTGACCCGTTGGCCGTGGAGCTGTGCCGCCTGTCTCTCTGGATCGAGACCATGGATCGGACGCTTCCTTTCTCCTTCCTTGACCACAAAATCAAATGCGGCAACAGCCTGGTCGGCGGGTGGCTGGACACCTTCTGCCACTATCCCGTCATGGCCTGGAAGAACCGTGAAGGCGGCGACAAGGTCCACACCAATGGCGTCCACTGCGAAAAAGAATCCCGTTCGAAGGCGCTTAAGGCTTTCGTTAAGGACAGACTCACGCCTGACTTGCGGCATTTCCTGGATGCCCCCACGCTTGCTTTTTCGGAAGCGCGAAAGATTGAAGCCGCTTCGGTCCATGCCGAAGTCTTGAACGTCCTTGCGCGACTCCACAAACTGCCGGTTTACGACAGCGCCGAACGATCCCGGATATACCGCGAGGAAATTCTCGGATCACCGGGATGGCGTTCCCTGAAAGCCGCCCTCGATCTGTGGTGCGCCTGCTGGTTCTGGCCTGCCGACGCCCTTGACCATGCGCCGCTGCCCTCGACCCTGGCCGATCCCCCGGCGGCAACACGCGATATTGCCGCCCGGATCGCTGCGGAAAAACATTTCTTTCACTGGGAGATCGAATTTCCGGATGTCTTTTCCGGCCAGGGCGCAGGTTTCGACGCCCTCGTCGGAAACCCGCCGTGGGAAACGCTTCAACCCAACTCCATGGAGTTTTTTTCCAACATCGACCCCCTATACCGCTCTTATGGCAAGCAGGTGGCTCTGCACCGCCAGACCGACTATTTTGCTGACGCGAGCATTGAGCGCAACTGGCTCGACTACACTACCGGTTTTGCAAACGATTCGAACTGGATGAAGTATGCCGCAAATCCCTGGGGTGATCCCGTGGAAAATGAAACGAGCGCAGACCGCTTTGCTATTGCCCGCGGCAGTGAGAATGCCGTCCTCCACACCCTCTGGCGCAAAGCCCGTGCCAAAAGTCAAGGCTTTGCCGATCCTGCACACCCCTTCCGTCATCGCGGAGAAGGCAAGGCATACACCTATAAATTGTTTCTCGAACAGGCCCACGCCCTCTTATGTTGTGGTGGCCGCATAGGCTTCATCGTTCCCTCCGGTCTCTACTCGGATCACGGCACGGCAAGTTTACGCCGACTCTTCCTCGACCATTGCCGTTGGGAATGGCTCTTCGGTTTTGAAAACCGCGACAAGGTCTTCGAGATCGACAGCCGTTTCAAGTTCAATCCCGTGATCATCCAGAAGGGCGGAACCACCGCGGCAATCCGCACGGCCTTCATGCGCCGGAAGCTCGAAGATTGGGAGAACGCCGAGGGCTTTGCCACGCCCTACAGCCGTGAGCAGGTTGCCCGTTTCAGCCCTAAATCGCTCGCCATCCTCGAAATCCAGTCCCAGCGGGATCTGGAGATCCTGGAGAAAATCTACACCAACTCCGTCCTCCTCGGCGACGACGGACCCGACGGCTGGGGCATTAAGTACGCGCAGGGCGATTTCAATATGACCTCTGACTCGAAGCTCTTTCCCCCGCGACCCAAGTGGGAAGCCGACGGCTACCGCCCCGACGAATACAGCCGCTGGCTCAAGGGAAACTGGCGGCCCATTGAAGAACTCTGGAGCGAGTTGGGTGTTGATCCGACGAAGCCCCGACCTGCCGAAATCGAATTAGAAGAATGGCTCTTCGATACCAATTCGAGCCCGGCGGAACGCGTCGCCCGCGCCTGTCATGTCCACG
>Ga0116173_1003956_pt1 | contig 10878 bp, 9 predicted proteins | sample AD_UKC085_MetaG_FD_89800 | JGI IMG/M metagenome (GOLD analysis project Ga0116173, IMG submission 89800) | Active sludge microbial communities of municipal wastewater-treating anaerobic digesters from USA - AD_UKC085_MetaG | ecosystem: Engineered > Bioreactor > Anaerobic > Digestate | place: USA...
CCTCGACCGACATTGCTAACCCCTACTTTGGTACGGTGATATCAGCTAGTTTGACGGCGGACAGGAATGGGAGCGGGAAAATCACCCTTTACATAGACGCTGTTAAGGTTAAGGTTTATTATGACGAGCCGGCCGGAAGTCCGGCGTCTAGCGGTTCAGATTACGCGGTAATGGTGGATGATGATGGAAATTTGACCGGTTATGCGTGGAGTTTGAATTTGGGTTGGATTAAATTTGAACCGGGTTCTTCTTTTGCGCCATCTGATTGTAATACGGGTGATTGTTATGGTGCAAAAATTGTTGAGAGAGGAGATGTTGATGAGGTCAAAGGCTGGGCTAGGGCTTGTTCGGTTTTTCAGAGTGGGTGTAGCGGCGCTTTACGGCCCAATTCTCAACTTGGCGGTTGGGATGGCTGGATTAAAATGCATAACGTCAAAAGACAGGCCAACGGTGGTTTTTATGGTTATGCTTGGGGTGATTTGAACTTGGCGTGGCTCGACCTCGGTTTTGGAGTTGGAGATGATGGCAGTGGTGACGAGGTTTGTGATCCAACCGAACAAGTTTGTGGCGGCGGCGGTGAAATCTGTGATCCGGATACAGAATGTTGTCCGAGCGAAGAAGGATACCCAGATTGTAATGACGGCGACAGCCAAGTAAGTGTGGTTGTTAATAGTGAATGTGGGTCGGAATTGGGAATAGAGTGGAATCCTTCCGGAGATGAATGTGGTGAATTTTGTAGATCATATTCTCAAGGTGAAAGGGTAGAAGTGACTATCAGTGGAACACCGGAAGGCAGCAACTTAATTGTTTCCGGTGATTGTAACTCAAATCCCTGTGTGTTTGATAGTATTGATGGCAATAAAGCGATAACTGTCAGTTGTCCGGCTATTGATATTAGTGATTGTCAATTAAAGCTGACTGGCGGTAGTATTCTGCAGTTAATTGAAGATTCCTACCTCGATTATAATGATGTTGTGTTGAGTGATACTTTTGCCAAGATTTCACTAATAAATATCAATACGAATGCTGCTTGTGGTGTAAATTATGATTTGTCCAGTCAGACAGGTGATTCAAACGTCTCTATCTTGTGTGAGTCCGGGGGAACTTATGGCAGTTGTAATGGTTTGAATGGCTCAGGGGAGACAAAAATTAAAGCTCGCTTCATGACAAGGCCAGATGAGGCAAACGAGACATGGAATGTTATTTTTGTAGCCTCATCAGGCGGTGTTTCAAGCCTTCCCAAATCTTATAATTCGCTAATTCGTTATTATAGGCGAATAGGAAATTAATGTTACTTGCCTATTGTTTAGTTTTTATTCTGGGGCTTATTGTTGGCAGTTTTTTGAATGTGATTGTTTTGCGTCTGCATTCCGGCGAGTCGGTGGTTTTTGACCGTTCGCGTTGCCTTTCTTGTGGCAAAAAACTTAATTGGTATGAGCTAATTCCCGTTTTTAGTTTTTTAATTCAGGGTGGTCATTGCCGCGGCTGTCATTCCAAAATTTCTTGGCAGTACCCATTAGTGGAACTTTTGACTGGTCTGCTCTTTGTTTTAAGCTTTTGGCGGTTTGCGTCAGACGGTTGGTTATTTATATTGTTTTATCTCATAATTGTTTCGCTTTCTATTGCCATAACTGTCTATGATCTAAGACATAGAATTATACCGGATGTTCTTGTTTGGTTGATGGCGGTCCTGGCCCTATTTCGCCCACTTTTATTGTTTCTTTCTGATCGCGATCTTCCTTCTTTGATTTCTGATTATCAGACAGTCGTTCTGGGTGGTTTAGCCGCCGGTGGCGTCTTTTTCCTGTTGTGGCTCATCTCGCGCGGTCGATGGCTTGGTTTTGGCGATGTCAAACTGGCTTTGGTGGTTGGTTTTTTGCTCGGGCCGATTCAAGTTTTTTCGGCTTTGATTCTGGCAGTCTGGCTTGGCGCGGTGGTTGGGCTCATTCTAGTTATTCTGACCAAGACTGGGTTGTTTGGATTTAGAAAATATTTTACAATTAAGAGTGAACTTCCTTTTGCGCCGTTTATTATATTGGGTTTAATCTTAAACTTGCTTTTTAAGATCAATGTTTTCTAAAAAATCACAACAAGGTTTTTCACTACTTGAGCTGATGGTAGTCATCGCGATTTTTTTGATTATCACGGCAGTGGTGATGGCCGACATTCCCGGTATAGGTCGCAAAGGGGCACTTGATTTGACAGCTCAAGAGGTGGCGGGGTGTGTTCGAGCGGCTCAGGTTTATGGTACCGCCAAAAAAATTGAATTAACAAACACTAATGATATTATCGGGGCCAAAGTTGAACAAGACAAGATTATAATTTTTGCCAATGATTTAAGTAGTGAAAACAATATAATTGAAACCTGTGAGTTAAATGGCTTTAATCTCACATCGGAAGATTTTGATATTGTTAAATTTCCCAGTTCTCTATACGAGAGAACGATTCAGACAAGTTTGGAACCGGAATTTTATAATGGCGCAACGCCTTCTCTTCCCAGTTCAGCTTTTGAAATTAAAGTGACTTCAATTCGTACCAATCAGGTAAAGTGTGTATATATTTATCAAAGTGGTCAAATAACAGTTGGAGATTGTGAATGAAAAATCATAAAAGACAAATAAATAAAGGGTTTACGTTGGTGGAAATGTTGGTTTCCGTTTCAATTTTTGTGATAGTAGCTTTGATTGTGAGTGGGGTTCTAGTTCAACTCTCGGTTGCTTATAAAAAGGCGCAGGCCATGAGGTTGTTGATGGACAATCTTAACTTTGCTTTAGAAAAAATGAATCTGGAAATAAGAGAGGGGGTTAGTATTGACACTTTTTCCGATGATTCGGCAATTCAATTTAGTCAAATAGGCGACTCAACAGTTTTTTGTTACTCGCCTTTGAATTTTAACGAAAGAAATACCTTGGTCAAATGTGAAAGTCCTTGTCCTTGCTCTGAAACAAGTCCGAATTTAAAAGATATGTTATCAAGTGGTTTGGAATTGTCAGGATTGCGTTTTCAAAAATTTGGGCCGAACCGGCAAGAAAGAGTTTTGATTAATATTGCCGGTAGTGCCAGGAGTAGCGCCAATCAAGTAACTGATTTTGTTATTCAGACGACTGCTACCCAAAGAATACAAGACCCGTCTTAATATGAATTATTCAATGAAAAAAAAGAACAAAGGATTTACAATGGTTGAGGCTTTGGTGGCAATCAGTATTTTATTGATTGCCGTGGTTGGCCCACTCTCTCTTTTGGCAACAGCCTTGCGTGATAGTGTATATATTAGAAATGAGATTACAGCCAACTATTTAGCCCAAGAAGGTTTGGAAATAATAACTTTTTTTAGCGATGAAATCAGTTCTGGAAATTATTGTGTTGATGCGACGGGGGATGATTACGGTGATGCCGTTAATTCATCTTCCGATTGTCCAATAAAGTATGACGGAAATTATTATGGAGGTAATGGTGAAAACACTATTTTTAATCGTGTAATTGAGGTAGAAAGATTGAGGGATGAAGAGACTATGGCTGATGATTACGACGGTAGTGAGTTAAGGGTAACCTCAAGAGTTAGTTGGCAAAATCAAGGTTTCTCAGTTCCAAAAGACATTTCTTATACCACGTATATATTTAAAAAATGAAAAAAAATAATAACAACAAAGGTTTTGCTCTACTTTATGCTGTTCTTCTGACAAGCGCTGTTTTGATTGTCGGAGTAACTTTGATTAACATCATCACGCGTCAACTAATACTATCTTCTCTAAACAGAAATTCGCAAATTGCTTACTACAATGCCAACTCAATTGCTAACTGTTTTCGTTTTTATGATAAAGTTAATCATTTTACGGCTCTTGATTTCGATTCTTTAAGTTTTACTTATGTCAATAATATAGACTTACAATGCGCTGGAGGTGTTGTAAAAGAGGATCTTAATTTTGGAGGTAATGAAATAAGTGATGTGAGCTTTGAGATAAATGGTCAAGTAACCACTATTGCCGATTTTATCCTTAATCTTGGATATATAAATTTTCCAGATACCTACAACTCAAATAACTGTTTTGTCCCAGCTTCTGGGGAGGGTTTCTCTAATAGCTGTATTTCGGTAATTACTGTAAATGGTTCAAATACTCAAATTGGTAGTTCCAATCCGAGAAAGGTTATCAGGACGGCTATTTCTATCCGTTAACCATAGAAAATTTATCATTTTAGGCTTATAATGGGCCTGATGAGCAAAAAAGAAGCTGCCGAACGGGTAAATATCTTACGTCGGGCGATTAATCGCCATCGGTATCTTTATCATGTTCTGGATCAAGAGGAAATAAGCGAGGCGGCGCTTGATTCACTTAAACACGAATTGGCCGAACTGGAGGCTGAATATCCAGACTTAGTAACGCCCGATTCGCCAACCCAGCGCGTGGGTGGCGAGCCACTGGATAAATTTTCTAAAGTGGAGCATACAGTACCGCAGTGGTCTTTTAATGATGCTTTTACACCGGAGGAGATGCGTGATTTTGACAAGAGGGTAAAGAGGATGCTCGGTCCGGGACGGGTGCCAACTTATGTCGCGGAGCTCAAGATTGATGGTTTTAAAATTGTGTTGACTTACGACAAAGGTTTGCTAAAAACGGCCGCGACCCGTGGTAATGGGCGAGTGGGTGAAGACGTCACCGCTAACGTCAGAACTGTAGAAGCGATTCCGCTCAAATTGGAAAAAGAGGTGAGCGTGGTAGTGGAGGGAGAGATTTGGTTAAGTAAAGACAATTTTGACAAAATAAACCAAGAACAAAAAGATAAAGGCGAGCCCTTGTACGCCAATCCGCGCAATGTGGCGGCCGGCACGATTCGCCAACTTGATCCAAGAGTTGTTGCCTCAAGGCGGTTGGACAATTTTGTTTATGACTTGGCGCAAGCGGATTTTGCTTTGCCGCCGACCCAACAGGCGGAGCTGGAACTTTTGGCGGAACTTGGTTTTAAAGTAAATAAACATCACACTCTTTGCCCGACAATTGAAGAAGTGGTTGCTTTTTGGCAGAAGTGGCAAAATAAGAAAGACAAAGAACCGTACTGGCTTGATGGGATAGTGGTCAAGGTAAATGAGCGGGAGTACCAGGAAGTACTTGGTTATACCGGCAAGGCGCCGCGTTTTGCGATTGCTTTTAAATTTCCGGCTGAGCAAGCCACAACGGTGGTGGAGGATATTGTTTTGCAAGTTGGCAGGCAGGGGACAATTACACCGGTAGCGCGTCTTAGGCCGACCCTTTTAGCCGGATCCACTGTCTCGCGCGCGACTTTGCACAACGAAGACGAAATCAAACGCTTGGATGTGCGGATTGGTGACACGGTCATTTTGCAAAAAGCCGGTGATGTGATTCCGGATATTGTCAAAGTGCTCACGGAAATGCGCACCGGCCAGGAAAAAATTTTTAAATGGCCCAAGACTTTGGAGGCATGCGCGCCTGTTGGCTTGTCTGTTGGAGCCTTGGCGAAGGCGGGCGGACCGATTGAACGGATTCCCGGTCAGGCGGCTTGGCGGTGTGTCAACAAGAATTCTTTCGCGCAACTTAAACGTAAATTTTATCACTTTGTGTCCAAGACCGCCTTTGATATTGAAAAACTCGGCCCGCGCGTCATTGATGTGTTGTTGGAAAATAAATTGGTTGTTCGTTATGACGATATTTTCAAACTAAAAAAGGGTGATTTGCTGGTCCTGCCGCGCTTCGCGGAAAAGTCCGCGGATAATTTGATTAAGGCGATAGACGAAAAACGACAGGTCTCCCTCGCGCGTTTGTTGGTTGCCTTGTCTATCCCCGGTGTGGGCGAAGAAACTGCGGAAGACGTCGCTAAACATTTTGGCGTTTTGACGAAAATAGAAAAAGCCGGTTTGGCGGAATTGCAGGCGATAACCGGCGTGGGCGAGGTTGTTGGCCAAGCGATTTATGATTGGTTTCGCGAAAAAGAAAATCAAAATTTGGTAAAAGGTTTGTTGGCGGAAGTAAAAGTGTTGCCGGTTAAAAAAGAAGCCGGCGCCCAAAAATTGGCCGGCTTAAAATTTGTGTTGACCGGCACTTTGCCGACCTTGTCGCGGGATGAAGCCAAAATGCTCGTCAAGCAAAATGGCGGGGAGGTGGCCGGTTCGGTTTCGGCTAAAACCGACTATGTTTTGGCGGGGGAAGAGGCCGGCTCCAAGCTGGGTAAGGCGCAAGAGCTCGGAGTCAAGGTGATAGACGAAAAAGAATTCCGGAAAATGTTGGGCTAAACCGAAACTTAAAATAATCAAAAGCGGCCCGGGTTGTTTTTGTTTGATAAACTTGGAAATTGTCTTAGCTGGTGCTAGAATACAGTTTATGTTAACTAAAAACGATATAAATAATCTGACCAATTTGGCCAGAATCGACTTGACGGAAGAGGAAAAAGACAAGCTCCAAAAAGACCTGGAGTCTATTTTGGGCTATATTTCTGAATTACAAAAAGCGCCCAATGTAACCGAAGGTCACCGTTCGGAAAGTTATTATTTAAAGAATGTAACGCGGTCGGATGATAACCCCAATGAACCGGGTGGAAACACGGAAAAGATTCTGGAAGAAGCGCCCAAGCGACGAGACAATTTGTTTGTCGTCAAAAAGATTTTAGACAATTAGAAGCAAGCTCAAAAGAAAAAGGAATGAAGGGGTGTCTAGAATCAAAAATGAGAACGCAATTTTTACTTTTTAATCTTTAAGTTTTAATTTTTAAATTTATTATGCGGTTAAATAAAGAAGAGCTGGATAAACTGACAATCAAAACAGCGCACGAGGCGCTCGTCCGAGGTGATTTCTCGGCGGTTGATTTGACGGAAAGTTACTTGGCGCAAATTAAAGAAAAAAACGAGGAACTGAATGTTTATTTGGAGGTTTTTGCTGACGCGCGTGAGCAGGCGACAGAAGCCGACCGGCGGTTGCGCAAAAACGATGGAGTGACGCTTTTGACCGGTATCCCGTTGGCGATTAAGGATAATATTTTGATTGAGGGTCGTAAATGTTCCTCGGCCTCCAAAATGCTTGAAAATTATACCGCGGTTTACGACGCGACCGTGATCAAACGTTTAAAGGAGTGCGGCGCGGTCTTTTTGGGGAGAACCAATATGGATGAATTCGCGATGGGAGGTTCCACCGAGAGCTCGGCTTTTGGTCCAACTAAAAACCCTCACGACAAGACAAGGGTCGCCGGCGGTTCGTCTGGTGGCTCAGCGTCAGCCGTGGGTGGCGGTTTGGCTTTGGCGGCGCTTGGCTCGGACACCGGCGGTTCTATCCGCCAGCCCTCCAGTTTTTGCGGCGCGGTTGGTCTGAAACCGACCTATGGCGCCGTCAGCCGTTACGGCGTGATGGCGTTGGCCTCATCGCTTGACCAGGTTGGGCCGATTGCCAAGACAACCGAAGACGCGGAGATTCTCTTTGACGCTATCCGGGGAGCGGATAATCTTGATTCCAATGCCTACAATTTACCGGTCTATCCGGTCACGCCGGCCAAACTAAATATTGGCGTTCCCTATTCTTTTTTGAACGGCGGTGGTGTGGCCAAGGAGGTCTTGGATAACTTCAACCAGTTGGTGGAAAAATTAAAACAAGACGGACATGTCGTAGAAGAGGTAGAAATGCCAAATCTGCATTACTCGCTGGCTTGTTATTATGTTTTGATGCCAGCCGAGGCCTCTACCAACTTGGCGCGGTTTGATGGTGTGCGCTATGGGTTGCATTTGGACGGTCAAGACGTAACGGATGATTATAAAAAAACCCGGGCGGCTGGTTTTGGCCGAGAGGTTAGACGCCGGATTATGCTTGGCACTTTTGTTTTGTCGGCTGGTTATTATGACGCTTACTACAACAAAGCCAATCAGGCGCGTGAATTAATCAAACAGGATTATCTGAATGTCTTTAATCAATATGACGCGATTATCACGCCGACTGCCCCCTCGCTGGCTTTTCCGATTGGCAAAAATAGCAACGACCCCTTGCAAATGTATTTGGAAGACATCTTCACCGTGCCGGTGAATTTGGCCGGAGTGCCGGCGATGAGCATCCCCACCGGTTTTACCGCGCCCCTTGAGACAGCGCCCAAAGGCTTGCCGCTTGGCGTTCAAGTGGCGGCGCCGGAGCGTCGTGAAGATATCCTCTTTGCTTTTGGTCGGCTTGTTGAAAGACTTGGCTAAAGTGAAGTATAATAAGGAAGTATGTTATCGCCTTCCTTAATAAACGTTGTCGCGATTTTTGAGCGCTTGGCTTCTTATATTTATGGCATCATTGCCTACTTTAGGAGCGAAGATTTTTTTGAATTGGCAAATTTGATTTGGTGGGTTGGTTTGACTGCCTCTATCCTTTTTGTTGGGGGGATTGTTTATTTTTCACTCAAGGTGAGCGCTATTCGCAAAGAACGCGATGAAAAAGTTTTTGGCGGCAAGGTAGGGAAATTAGAGGATATTAAAGAGCCTGCCCGAAATGAACGTTGGGAAAAAATCAAAAAGAAACTGGATTCTGATAACCCGTCTGATTGGAATTTGGCGATTATTGACGCTGATAAAATTTTGGATGAGATGCTGGTGGCTATGGGCCATCTGGGCGAAAATTTGGGGGAACGATTAAAGTCGGTTGAACCAAGCGATTTTTTGACCTTGAATGAAGCTTGGGAAGCGCATAAAGTTCGTAATCAAATCGCCCACGAAGATAATTTTGTTTTGACCCAGCGCGAAGCAAAAGCCGCAATTGCCAAGTTTGAAAAAGTTTTTCAAGAATTCAATTATATTTAAACAACGGGCGGTTGTGCCAATTTTCAGAAAAACTTTGACAGTTTTTCATAAAACGGTTACAATAAAAAGAATAGCGGAGTAGAGTAATGGTTCACTCACGAGGCTCATAACCTCGGGAAGCCGGTTCGATTCCGGCCTCCGCGACAAGAAAAAGAAAGGCCCCAATCGGGGTTTTTCTGTTTTGGAAATATTGAAAAAGTCCCCAAATTAAGCTAAGATATGGGTTAGTTTGTAAGTTGAGAAGTTTGTAAGTTGGTAAGAAAGAGAAAAATGGGGGAGTTGGTTTGGAAGCTTGTTATAATTATATTAGGCTGATGTAGCTCAGTTGGTTAGAGCGGGCGTTTCATAAGCGCCAGGTCGCAGGTTCAAGTCCTGCCATCAGCACAGGTTATTGTAAAAAGTAGCCATTTGTGTAAAATATATTTGTTTGCGGTCGTAGCTCAACTGGTTAGAGCACTCGCCTGTCACGCGAGAGGTTGAGGGTTCAAGTCCCTTCGACCGCGCATTGAAAAATAACCCGACTTTTTGTCGGGTTATTTTGTTGCAATCGCGCTTTAAACCCATGAGGTTTTTGGGCAGAGATATAATTTAACCGCATTAACACCTCAATCAAAACTACCCGCTGTTTTGTTGCGTAGCATGTTACGTAACACTTTAGAGTGAAGAATGGTCTAAAATATCTTTTCTGCTACCTCCCAAATGGAAATTGCCGCGAAAACACTATAAAAAATAAACGCGCTGAAAAGAAAAAGATTGCTAATAATCCCGGGCCGCAAGGGCTTGGCTAGACGGCGGTTGTTGTGGTAAAGCAAAATCGGCGTGTAGAGGGCCATGGTAAAACCGCCCAAGACGGAGCTTAACAAAAGAAAAACCAAAGGTTGCGAAAACGGCAAGAGAACCGCTTGCAAGAATACCACTAATAAAATAAGACCATAATAAAGATGATGCAAACTCCAGCGGCGGCTAAAAGCGAAGATTTTTGTTAATGGTCCAACTTGGGCGTTAGTATGGATAATGTCGGAAATTACCCGACTCAAAGCGTCTATAATGGTCCACATGACCGAAAAGAGCATCAGATAAGCCATAAGTAGATATAATTTGCCGCCCCAGAAGCCAAGTTGGGATTCAAAAATTTCTGCCAGAATGACTGCCAAATCCGTGCCGGTCGGGGTGATGCCCAAAGGTTTGAGTACAACAAAAGCGTTTAGACTCATTAAGGTTATTGTTAAAAGACCGATGAACCAAAAAATCATTCCTTGGTCAAAACGCAGATGGCTCAGCCAGCCGCGCCAGTTTTTTAGATTTGGTTCGGTCAGGGGAAAAGTGTGACCGATCGCGCCGACAGCTTCAGGTTTGCCGTTAATCGGGTTTCTGATTTTGCCGCTAAAGGCGGCCATGCCGGCGCCTTTGTCCCGATACCAAAGCGAAACACAAAGGTTTAACATGCCGCCGGCGCCGGCAAAAACAATGGCGCCAAGCAAAACATTTACATCTATCCCGCTTGGCCAATAACCGAAACTGAAAAGTCCTTTTAAGGCGGCGACCAAGTCTGGCCAAGAGAGGTTTAAATAGCTGATATAAAAGAGAATTATAACAAAAATCGGGACAATTATTTTTAAACTTTTTTCTAGGACCTTATAAGCTTCACGTCCGGCAAAAACAATAATTAAGACTAGCGCTAGCGAAGCCCAAGCCCACCAGAGATAATGGCCAAAACCAAACAGGGCCGCGAGGATTGTGCCAAGGGTGCTGGCCCAACCGGGCCAGATGTAGAGGAGAATGACTGAGCCCAGCCAAAACAAAGGTGACCAGCGAATTAAGCGGCCAGAGGAGGTAAAAAAACTTTCACCGGTCGCCATGGTGGCGCGGGCGATTTCTTGGTTGATAAAATATTGCAGGGTGATACCCACCAACGCGAACCATAAAATAGCCAGACCATATTGGATGACTAAGTTTGGCCACATCACCAGTTCACCGGTGCCCATGGCCATGCCGGTAACGATAATACCAACACCAACGGCTTTCCACCATTTGGGCGGCGCGGGGAGGTCTTTTGGGGTTAGGGCGGGATAATTATTCATTATCTTAATTATAACAAATAATTGAAAAAA
>Ga0116173_1003960_pt1 | contig 10868 bp, 8 predicted proteins | sample AD_UKC085_MetaG_FD_89800 | JGI IMG/M metagenome (GOLD analysis project Ga0116173, IMG submission 89800) | Active sludge microbial communities of municipal wastewater-treating anaerobic digesters from USA - AD_UKC085_MetaG | ecosystem: Engineered > Bioreactor > Anaerobic > Digestate | place: USA...
AGTTTCATTCATAGTGCTGCTGTAATCCTAAGTCTTTTATTTTCTTTATTTATTTCATGTATGCAATTAGCATTCCTATTTTGCAGCTAAGCGCTGCGTCTCCAGGGCGATCATCAGCTCTTCATTGGTGGGGATCTTCAAAACTGTCACCCGGGATTCTGGGCTGCTGAGCACCTGAATATCGTCCGTGAAGCGGGCATTTTCCTCATTGTTCAGCACTATGCCCAGAGCGCTTAGATCGCGGCAAACCTGTTCCCGCAGGATCGGCATGCGTTCGCCCACGCCGCCGGTGAAGATGATCACATCGGCGCCATTCAGCGCGGCAAAATAGCTTCCGATGTACTTTTTGATGCGATAGCAATACACGTCGTGCGCTTGGATGGCTTTGGGATTCTTGCGGATCAGGATTTCTTCCTCGATCTCGCGCATATCGTTTGAGATGTGGGAGAGCCCCAGCATCCCGCTTTTTTTATTCAAAAGAGTATTTACTTCATCCACGCTCATGCCCAGGCTTTGTTGCATGTGAATCGGGATGGCGGGATCGATGTCGCCGCAGCGTGTGCCCATCATCAGGCCTTCCAGGGGGGTAAGTCCCATGGAGGTATCGATGGATTTGCCACCGCGGATGGCAGTAATGGACGCACCATTGCCCAGATGGCAGGAGATGATCTTCAGCTCTTCCAGCTTGCGTCCCAAAAACTCCGCGGCCTTGATGCTCACGTATTTGTGGCTGGTGCCGTGGAAGCCGTAACGGCGGATTTTGTGGTTATGGTAAAAATCCAAGGGTAGGGGATAAAGATATGCCTCAGGGGGCATGCTTTGATGGAACGCGGTGTCAAACACTCCGCATTGCGGGCAATCGGGCATGGCGTGTTTCACTGCTTCGATGCCCTTCAGATTGGCGGGATTGTGCAGGGGAGCCAGGGTAATGCATTCCCGCATCACGTCCACCACGTGGTCGGTAATAATCACGGCATCGGAATAATGCTCTCCAGCATGGACCAGGCGGTGACCAACGGCGTCGATTTCGCCAAGATTCGTCAAGCATCCATTGGTGGGATCCACCAAAGCTTCCAAAATCAGTGCCAGACCCTGTTCATGGTTCTCAATCACCATTTCACGTTTTTTCTTGGTGTATTTCTCACTTTTGTAAGTAAACAAGGCGATGTCTTCACCGATGCGCTCCGCTATGCCTTCTGCCATCATATCCTTGCTCACCATGTTGATCAACTGGTATTTAATGGACGAGCTGCCACAATTCAGTACTAAAACTTTCATTCAATTCCTCAAAAAGATTCGTCTTTTATGGGTGCATCCAAATGAAGGTGCCCATCTCTGTCAAACTATTTCTGAACTACTTCGAAATTCAGAGCGTTAGCACCTGTCACCTCCCCTCAATTCTCAATTCCCCTCTCATAACTTGAATTCTTCTTATACGCCACCTGAACCCCACCCGAACTGGATTCAGGAGGAGTTCAAGAAGGGTTCGGGTGGAGTTCGTGTGGTTAGGGGGGAAGGGTCTGGCATTCCCCCAATTTTGAATGGGTAAAAGTGAAGGGTGAAGGGTGAAGGTTTCGCTGGGTGATAGATAGAGGTTCTTTTGCACGATAAGGGTAGAAACTTTTTTGACTGATGGGACAGACATGACGGATCACTGAAACGCAGATGAACGCTGCCCTACACAATGCAACGAAAGCCAGCACCTTACGAAACTTCAAAACCCGAAAACCTGAAGACCCCCAAACGCTGTCTCGGCTCCTCACCGAGTGCAAGCAAAGAACTTATTGACAAAAAAACTCGTGGAAATACGCTTGAATCCCCTAATTATGATGAAAGGAAGAGATAATGGAATCTTACATTATAGATAATGTGATTATCTTGAGTTTTGTGGCTGCCAGACCCTATCTGGAAGGTATGGCTGTAATGGTAAAGGACGGCATCATCGAGAAAATCGCCCCGATGAGCGAGATGCCTCAAGAGGGTTATGAACGCATCGACGGACGAGGCAGGATCATGCTTCCCGGCCTGATCAACGCGCATCATCATTTCTATTCCACCTTGGTGACGGGTCTGGGTAAGGCTGAAGCTTCCCTGGATTTCAATCAGGTGCTGGAAAATCTCTGGTGGCGCCTGGATAAAAAGCTGACTCTGCGTGATACCTACATCTCCGCTCTGATCTCGCTGATTAATGGCATTCGCAAGGGCTGTACAACCATCATTGATCATCACGCTTCACCTTATGCCATCCCCGGTTCTCTGACGGAGATTGCGCGCGCTGTAAAGGACAGCGGAGTGCGGGCATCCCTGTGTTATGAAGTGTCCGATCGCGATGGCAAGGAACGCAGCGATCTGGGCATTGAGGAAAACCTCCAGTTCATCGTCAATTGCAATGAAGAGAAGGATCCACAATTGAAGGCCCTGTTTGGCATGCACGCCGCGTTTACACTGAATGAAGATACTCTGCGCAAGATATCCTCACTGATCCGGGGCGTCCAATGCGGCACGCATATCCATGTGGCGGAGGCGGATAGCGATCAGCGTTACAATGTGGGACACTACGGCAAGCGCGTGGTGGAACGGCTCAAAGAGCACGGTTTGATCAACGACCGGAGCATTTTAGCGCATGGCGTGTATCTGAGCCCCAAAGAAATGATTTACATCTCGGATCTGGGTGCAGCGATCGTCACCAATCCACAGTCCAATCTGAATAACGCCGTTGGCATCGCCGATGTGTGCAAAATGCGGGAGATGGGCATCACCGTAGGTTTGGGTACAGATGCCATGACCGTAAATATGCTGGAAGAATTACGCGTGGGGCTCTGGGCACAGCATTTGAAGCAAAATAATCCCTCCGCCGGCTTCATGGAGATGGCAGCTACTCTGGTGAAAGGTAATCCCGCCATCGCCCAAAAGTACTGGGATAAAGGACACGGGACCATCACCGAAGGCGCAGCGGCGGATTACATCCTGGTGGATTACGATCCGCATACTCCGTTGAATGCCAATACCTGGATAGGCCATCTGATCTACGGGATTTCTCAGGCCAAGGTGGATGCTACCGTATGTCGCGGAGAATTTCTGATGTGGGACGGCGAACTTCTGCTGAATATCGACGAAGCGGAACTGCGCGCTGAAAGCAGGGCTTTGGCTACCGCTCTGTGGGATAGATTTTGAAATAAACGAGACTGGCCTGGAACAAAGGCCGGGGAGAAACTAATGTATAAAGAGATCTTGGCAAAAGCAGTGCAATACGAAGATGAGACGGTACGCTTCCTCACCGATATGGTGTCGATCCCCGCCTTTAGCACCAAGGAAAAGGACGTGGTGCTCTGCATCAAAAATGAGATGATAGCCGCGGGTTTTGATGAAGTATTCATCGACCCCCTGGGCAATGTGATCGGGCGTATCGGCAATGGACCCAAAGTGATAGCCTTCGATGCCCATATCGACACCGTGTACCCCGGCGATCTCAGCCTGTGGGATTTTGATCCCTTTGATGCCCACGTAAAAAACCGCCAGGTATGGGGCAGAGGGACAGTGGATCAGGAAGGCGGAATGGCCTCAATGGTCACGGCAGCGCGCATCATCAAAGATCTGAACTTGCAGGAAGGCTTTACGCTGTATTTTACAGGAACGGTGATGGAAGAGGATTGTGACGGTCTCTGCTGGCAATACATCATCAATGAGGACAAGATCAAACCAGAATTGGTTGTGATCACCGAACCTACGAACATGAATATCTACCGCGGACATCGGGGACGTATGGAGATGCAGGTGCACGTGAAAGGGCTATCCTGTCACGGTTCTGCGCCTGAACGCGGGGATAACGCTATTTACAAGATATCGCGCATCGCCCTGGAGATCGAGAAACTGCATGAACGGCTGACCACGGACGACTTTTTGGGTAAAGGCAGCATTGCCGTTACCGAAGTGTATTTCACCGGGCCGTCGCAGTGTGCTGTGCCTGATAGCGCCAGGATCCATCTGGATCGCAGGCTTACTTGGGGTGAAACCAAGGAAAGCGCAGTGGAAGAAGTACGTGAAGCTTGCATGCTGGCGGGGCATCCCGACGCGCGCATCGAGGTATTGGCCTATAATGAAGCTGCCTATACTGGTCTGGTGTATCCCACCGAAAAGTATTATCCCACATGGATTACTAATGCGGATTCACCCTGGGTGAAGGCTGCCGAGATGGCATTCCAGAGTAGCCTGGGCCGCAAACCGGTGGTGGATAAATGGACTTTTTCCACAAATGGTGTAGCTATCGCCGGAATGCATAGAATCCCCTGTATCGGTCTTGGCCCTGGCAATGAAGAGCTAGCGCACGCGCCCAATGAAGCTGTGCCGATCGAGCATCTGAATGAAGCGGCAGCTTTTTACGCGGCTTTGATCTATACCCTGAAAGCATGACCTATCTAAATAGCCTCCGATGTACCATGTGCGGGAAGGAATTCGATCCCTCCCCTCTAAACTACTTGTGTGATAAGTGTGCTCAGGATTACCGTCCCGGCATGCCGTTGAAAGGTATATTGGAAGCTGTGTTCGATTACGATGGCATAAAAAGCGGATGGATGGAATACTTATCAGCTTTTCCCAATGCTGGTGCGCAGCAACAGATGGAGAAGCTGTGTGAGCTGTTTTGTCCGCTGGAAAAGGAATATTTCCCACCTCTCCCGGTCGGTTATACTCCGTTGATCGAATGTGCCAATTTTGCTGCGGAAACGCTATATCTGAAGTTCGATGGGGTAAATCCCAGCGGATCTTTCAAAGATAGGGCGTCCTTTCTGATGGTAGCAGAAGCCAATCGTCTGGGCATCAGAGAGATAGTGGCCGCCTCCACGGGGAATGCCGCTTCTTCACTGGCTGCCATCTGTGCCGCTGCCGGTTTGCAGGCGGTGATCTTCACACCTGCCGCTGCCCCGGAAGCCAAACTGGTACAGATCAGGATTCACGGGGCTGAACTGCACAGGGTGGACGGCACCTATGACGATGCCTTTGCCGCTGCTCTGGATTATGCGGCGAATCACGAATGCCTGAATCGTAATACCGCCTATCACCCTTATACCATTGAGGGAAAAAAGACTGCCGGTCTGGAACTCTATATTCAGATGAAAGGGGTGCCAGACTACATCTTTATCCCCACAGGGGATGGCGTGATCCTAAGCGGGATTCACAAAGCCTTTACCGATCTGATGCAGGCGGAGATCATTAGAAAATTGCCCAGGCTGGTGGCTGTGCAGGCGGAGAGCTCGGACGCGATCAGTTCCTATCTGGAAAATGGATATTACCGGGATGCAGCAAGCCCGAAGACCGTGGCCGATTCCATCTCGGTGAAGACGCCCTCGGCGGCGCATCTGGCGTATCGGGCGCTGAAGGAGAGCTCCGGCTTTGTCCGCAGAGTGTCAGATAACGAGATTCTGGCAGCGCAACGGCTCTTGGCAGAGCGTAGCGGCATCTTTTGCGAGCCTTCCAGCGCGGCTACTCTGGCGGCATATTATCAAGCCAAAGAACAGGCCTTGCTCGAAGAAGGGGCCAGAACCGTGCTGATGCTCACTGGTCATGGCTTGAAGGACATCCGGGCGGTGAAGTTTGATGCTTGAACCAGCTTATCTGGATTTCCATGTGCATGTGGGCGAAAATATCGGCGGATTCACTCTCAGAGATGGCTTTGCCGATCTCGCAAAACTATGCAGCAAAGCAGCAGATCCGGATGATCCGCCCCTGAAGGGGATCGGGGCTTTCGTAACTCAGGCCGCTTCTCAAAGGCTGGCGACCTGTTTGCAGAGGATGCGGGAAAGCGCTCAGCGGTACTTTCCCGGCCAGGTGTTTTGGCATCTTACTCCCGTTTCCGATGGTATTGATGAAGTGTTGCCCCTGCTTGGCCCCGATACAGATCTAAAGTTTTATACTACCTATAAGCCTCAAGGCCTGTACAAGTCCTACCAGGAAATCGCAGAATGGATGGAAGCTTTGAGCAGCCAAAAGACCAGAATCCTGGCACACTGCGAAGATGATGAATGTGTGGCGGAACACTCTGCCCGGCATCCCTTCCGGCATCCTCACGACCACTGTCTGAGACGTCCAGAGATTGCCGAAATCGTAGCGGTGGAGAAGATTCTGGAGCTTAGCCTGAAGCATGACCATCCAGTGCATATCGTGCACGTATCTTCCCCCCGGGCTGCGTTGTTGATTGATGAGGCCAAAAAGCACTTTACGGGGATCACCTGTGAAACCGCGCCGCACTATCTCCTGCGCAATGAGGATGATCTGAAGGGGGATAACGCCCATCGTCTGATCTGTACTCCGCCCTTTCGCAGCGAGCAATCCCGGGGGATGATGGGGGAGCTGTTGCAGGATGATGTGTTTGATATCCTGGCCAGCGATCACTGTGCTTTTACTCTTGCGGATAAAGACCGGTACCAGGATCAACCCGAAAAGGTGCCTTGTGGCATCGAAGGGATTGGCACTTTGTTTACGTCCATTTACACGGCCTTCGTCCAGTCCGGAAAGATCGAGGCTGAGCATCTGCGACTTATGACCCAGGATCGGGTGATGGCTCTGATGAACATCCCATAAGCGGAGGAGAATATGGCCTATAGAAATGATGCCTATGCCAAAGTAAGCGGCAAAGCCAAATACACTGATGACTACACCCTGCCGGGCATGCTGCATGCGGTACCTCTGCATGCGCCCGTTGCATCCGCCAAAATCATCAGGATTGATACCTCCGAGGCAAAAATGAGTGAGGGAGTAAGGGCGGTCTTTACTGCAGATGATATCCCGGGTTCGGTGTTCTTCGGACAGATCATCAGGGATTACCCCACTCTGGCCCAGTCCCGCATTCGTAGCACCGGCGACGTTCTGGCCTTGGTAGTGGCGGAAACCCGCGAACAGGCTCTGGCCGCACTGCCTCTGATCAAGCTTGAATGGGAAGCATTGCCCGCACTCTACGATCCCGAGGAAGCCCTCAAGGCTGATGCCATCCTGATCAATGAAAGTCATGGGTCCAATATTTGCAATTATCACCGAGTTCGCACCGGTGACATCGCAGAGGGCGAACGCGAAGCCGACCTTGTGATCGAAAGGAGCTTTACCACTTCCCGCGCGGAACATGCCTATCTGGAACCGGAATGCGGGCTTGCGCAGCTTAGGCCGGATGGTGTGATGGAGATCATCGGCAGCATGCAGCATCCCTTTAGCACACGACGTTTTGTGGCCTCCACTCTGGGTTTGGAACTCAAGGATGTGGAGGTAAAGACCGTTCCCATGGGCGGCGGCTTTGGCGGCAAAGATGATACTGCTGCTCTGGTCTGTGCCCGTGCCGCGCTCTGTGCGTATCTTTTGCATAAGCCGGTGAAGCTCTGCTACAGCCGGGAAATGAGCATGCGTGAAAGCTACAAACGCCATCCCTATACCCTGCAGTATCGCATGGGCTTGAAGAAGGACGGCAGGATAAGCTTTGTGAAAGTGCGCATGGTCGCAGATGGCGGTGCATATTGCAGCGTAACCCCCTGGGTCACCTGGCGCAGTACGGTGCAATGTGCTGGCTGTTACGCTGTGCCCAATGTGCACTGCGAAGTATATGGCGTTTATACCAACAACGTCTTTACCGGGGCTTTCCGGGGCTTCGGCTCGCCGCAGGTAAACTGGGCCATCGAGCAACTCGTGGAGATAGCCGCACAGGAGCTTGGCATGGACGAGCTGGCATTTCGCCGGATCAATATGGTCAAGCAGGGCTCGCGCACCGTCACCGGCCAAATCCTGGATACACATATTGTCTCTCTGCAGGAAGTGATGGACAAGGTCTTAGCCGAGATCGACTATACGAACAAGCGCAAGAACTGCAGCTTTGGCGATCCCAAACAGGACAAATGGTACGGGATTGGGCTGGCAATATCCTATCGGGGCATGAGTTTAGGCGCTGAAGGTGTGGATTTTAACAGCGCCATCATCAATGTGCAGCCTGATGGCTCGGTACTCCTGGAAACCGGGGTGCACGAAAATGGTCAGGGTGCCGAAAGCGCCATGATCCTGATCGCTGCTGAGGAACTGGGGCTGCCCGTCTCCCGCATACGTTACCGCATGCCATCCACTTCCAATATACCTGATGGAGGCACCACGGTGGCTTCCCGGGGTACACTTCTGGGTGGAGGAGCCACCACCAACGCCTGCAATATCCTGAAAGGTATCATCGGCGAGGTTCTGGATAAGGAGTATGAGCTTAAGGCCGAAAGCTTTGTGGGCGGCAATATTCTGGATAGCTCGGGACAACCTATCTGCACATGGGAAGAGGCGATCAGGCTATGTTATGCCAGACAGGTCTATCCCTATGCCTTTGGCGTATTCCAGGCCCCACGGGTTTCGTGGAATGAAGACACTGGCCAGGGTAATGCCTATTTCACTTGGGTTTACGGTGCTCAGGCTGTGGAACTGGAAGTGGATCCCAAAAGCGGTAAGGTAACATTGCTGAATATGGTGGCTGCGCACGATGTGGGCAGAGCGGTAAATCCCGACATGGTGAAAGGACAGTTTTTCGGCGGGCTTACGATGGGAGCAGGTTATGCCCTGTGCGAGGTAGTTCCCCTCAAGGATGGCGCAGCAATCCCTACCAATTACCATCAGTACAGAGTGTTACGTTCCACTGATGTGCCTGAGATGACGGCCATCATCGTGGAAAATCCCGATGCCACTTCACCGTCCAAGGCCAAGGGCATCGGTGAACCAACCTTGGAGATCACTGCGCCCGCCATTGCAAACGCCATCTATCGCGCTACCGGCAAGCGCTACTACGACCAACCCATCAAGATAAGGAGCGTCTGAAGTGATAACAGTAAATGGCAAGACATACCAGATAGCTACCACAAAATATGATCTGCTGCTGTCCACCTGGCTGCGGGAGGAGCTCATGCTTACGGGCACCAAAATCGGCTGCGGGATAGGTGTTTGCGGTTCATGCACCGTTTTGGTAAATAAAGAGGCTAAGCGTAGCTGTAAACTGAAGCTGCAGGACGTATTGGGTGAAGAAATCACCACTATCGAAGGTCTTGGCACTACAGATGGCGGTTTGCACCCTTTGCAGCAGGCCTTCATCGATTGCGGAGCCATCCAATGCGGCTTCTGCACGCCCGGAATGGTGCTATCTGCGCTGGCCCTGCTATGCAAGAATCATCAGCCCAGCCGTGCCGAAATCAGACAAGCTCTGAAGGGGAATATCTGCCGCTGCACGGGCTATCAACAGATAATCGATGCCGTCCAGAAGGCGGCAACAATAATGTATCCAAATGAATGAGGTAGATTATGACAGAGTTCAATAAGCGTATACTAGAATTGGAGAGCCTTGCTCCTGACCTGTATGGTAAAGATTTCCTTTTAACATGGGAGAATAGCCTTGATAACCTGAAAGCAGTGATGCTGGTGGCCGAAATGCTGCAGATGCTGCACAAAGAGAAGAAACCCTGGCGTATCTTTGATTACGGCTTGGCGATCTCGATTTTCCGGGATAACAGCACCCGCACACGGTTCAGCTTTGCTTCCGCCGTCAATGGCCTGGGGCTGGGGCTATCCGAACTGGACGAAGTGAAATCACAGATTGCCCATGGTGAAACTGTGCGTGAGACAGCTAATATGATCTCTTTCCTCACCGAGGTTATTGGCATCCGCGACGATATGTACCCCGGCGAGGGGCATACTTATATGAAAGAAGTGGCCGAAGCCGTCAATGAAGGTCATGCCAATGGTTTGCTGGCACAGCGCCCCACCCTGGTGAATCTGCAGAGCGATCTGGATCATCCGACCCAGAGTATGTCCGACCTGCTGAAGCTGAAAGATTACTTCGGCGGCTGGGATGCTTTGAAAGGCAAGAAGATAGCTATGAGCTGGGCTTACTCCCCATCATACGGAAAGCCGCTTTCTGTACCTCAGGGAGTTATCAATCTGATGACCCGTTTTGGTATGGACGTAGTGCTTGCTCATCCAGAGGGCTACGAGCTGGTGCCTCAAACCCTTGATAGCGCCAAAGCCTTTGCTACGAAGAGCGGAGGTTCCTTCACCCATGTGCACGATATGGCTGAGGCTTTCAAGGATGCCGATGTGGTTTACCCCAAATCCTGGGCACCGATGGCTGTGATGCAGAAACGCACAGAACTGCTGAAGCAGGGCGACAAACAAGGCCTGAAAGACATCGAACTTCACTGCCTGGAAGAGAATAAACGCCATATCGACTGGGAATGCACTGAAGCCATGATGCAGCTCACCAGAAATGGCAACGCACTGTATGAGCACTGTCTGCCCGCCGATATCAGCGATGTTAGCTGCCCGCGCGGCGAAGTGGCAAAAAGCGTGTTTGAACGCTATCGCCTACACACCTATCAGGAAGCAGGCTTCAAACCCTTTGTGATCGCTGCAATGATCTTCAACAGCAAGGTGCAGGATGTGGCGGGGAAGTTGAAGTACCTTGGTTCCCCAGTACCCTACTAAAGATTAGCGGATTAGGAGTATACATGCCGAAACTAATAGTGAAAACCGACCCCATGGTAGCGAAGAAGAACGCTGCTCGTTGTAAAGCCCGCGGGATCATTCTGCCCACCATTCGTCAACAGATGCATCCTGAAACCATTCCAGAAGCCATTAAAGCGAAGATTAAGCCCATCGGACTCTGGGATATCAACCCGCTCAATCTCTTCCGGATAACCTGGAAGAACGATATTAACACAGGTCTTTTCGGAAACCCGAACTACTTTGAGATACCCTCTGAGATCACGGGGGTAAAGGCCCGTATCATCGGTCTGGTCGGCAAGTACTTTCCCACTGGGGCGCACAAGGTTGGTGCGGCTTATGGTTGCCTCGCTCCCCGTTTGGTGAGCGGAACC
>Ga0116173_1003965_pt1 | contig 10857 bp, 7 predicted proteins | sample AD_UKC085_MetaG_FD_89800 | JGI IMG/M metagenome (GOLD analysis project Ga0116173, IMG submission 89800) | Active sludge microbial communities of municipal wastewater-treating anaerobic digesters from USA - AD_UKC085_MetaG | ecosystem: Engineered > Bioreactor > Anaerobic > Digestate | place: USA...
CTTCGTTTCCATGGATTGCACCAAAGTAAAAAAAAGTATGATTTATGCTCTCCTCAAAATTATCTTTCGAATCCGCCAAATTTTTTATACTGTCTTTTATACTGTCAGTGCTATTTTTATTGATACTATTTTTGCATATGTCCCTGTTAAATACATATCCATGAATTGGGACATTTTTTTCTGTATAGCCAAGTATCATGGCTTGACCACTTTTATCAATGCCGTATCCATTAGTAAAATCTATAAAGCCTAAGTATTTTTCTCCTTGATATTTTGCCAAACCTGATAGAATTTCTATTTCGATTTCATCTTTGTATGTGCCTTTTATCTCAATTTTTATTGTGGTGTTTTCATCTGGTAAATATGACCTAAGCAAATTTTTTACTTCTTCACTTTTTATCTTACATTCTGTAATCTCATTTTGTTGGGTGCATTGATTAGTAATTTTTTCATTGTTGATAAGGACGGTACTTTCGTAATCCATATTTTCTGTGTCTGAACGAAAAGTGAGACTTTCTCCATTTGAGTCCTCAAGTGAATCGTAGTTAATAATATGCTCAATATCTTTTACATTGATAATTATTTCAAAATCTTGAAATAGCCATTGGTACTTCAGATAATATTGTGTCTCAGGTTTTAGCTTGCTATTAGGGGAAAAACATATTTTGCTATTTTTAAATCCAAAATTCTCTCTATCTATCTTCCACACAATATTATCGTTATTGATATTTTCATTTTCGCCATTCTGAGTTTCATTGGCATTTTCTTCAGATATCTCTGAATTATCATAAGCTGGAATCTGTCTTGCTTCGACAAAATTTAATAAATTTGGTAAAAAATAATCTTCTTCTATACAAGCGTTTTGACCAAAATCTACTGTGATGCTCTTTGTATTTCGATAATTGTTTGAGAAAAAAAAGTATGCAATAACAGCTCCAAGTGCTAACGTTGAAAAAATAATTAAAAGTATTAATGCAAATTTCTTCATTTTCATTTTTATCAGATAAAATTTAGAAATTATATCATAGTTTTATTCATAAGCTTATATGTACCATATATGGTACATATTGAGGATATGAAATAAATCACTGAAATTTCAGAGTAGAAAAATTTATTCTAAAATGATATTATCAAATAATAAATTGAACAACTGCCTATTATGCAAACTAAATATATCAAACTCGGTACAAATGAAGTATTTAATGACCAATATATGTTGGCTGTCTTTCATGTAGATACTTATCGTGATGAGCTGCTTGATGCCGCATCTGAGATAGCTGCAGAATCTTCTACAGGATCAAATATAAATATTGGTACATCTACAAGATTCTCTGACTCATTAAATGCAATAGTTTATAATATTGATCGAGAGAAAAAACTAGTATGGATTGCATTCCCTTGGAGAATATTTGATAGAGGAGGAAATGTACAAAACATCATAACCTACATCAATGGAAATATTTTGGGTATGGGGAATCTTTCAGCATGTAAACTTCTTGATGTTTGGTTTCCATCTTCTATGCTAGATCAATATGACGGTCCTTCATACACTATCGATAATATGCGTCAATATTTAGATTTATATGATATCCCAATTTTAGGTACTATTATTAAACCAAAAATCGGATTAACCTCATCTGAGTATGCTGAAGTATGCTTTGACTTTTGGTCAGGTGGAGGTGCTTTTGTGAAGAATGATGAACCTCAAGCAAATCAGGATTTCTGCGATTATGAATCTATGGTCAAGTATGTAAGACAAGCTATGGATGAAGCAGAAAAAGTAACTGGACAGACAAAGGTTCATTCTTTTAATGTTTCTGCGGCAGATTTCGATGAAATGATTGAGAGAGCTGAGTTAGTTAAGAAAACGATGAAACCGGGAAGTTATGCTTTTTTGGTCGATGGCATAACTGCTGGCTGGACAGCTGTTCAAACAATTCGTAGAAGATACCCAGAAGTATTCTTACATTTTCATAGAGCAGGACATGGTGCATTTACAAGGCTTGAAAATCCATTCGGTATGACAGTTCCTGTTTTGACAAAACTAGCTCGATTAGCTGGCGCATCTGGTATCCATACTGGAACAGCAGGCATAGGTAAAATGTCTGGATCTGTAGGTGAAGATATTGTTGCTGCGAAATTGGCACTTGATATTGAAAGTGACGGACATTTTTTTGAGCAAAGTTGGTATAAAGTAAATGAGAAGGATGATGATGTGAGTCGTGAACTTTTTGTAAATCGTTTCATCGATAAGGATTGGATCGAAAAAGAGAAAAAAGCTCAAAATAAAGTAAATTACCATCTTCTCGATTCAGTAAGATCAAAGCACTTTATTCAGGATTGGAGAAAAATGAAGAAAACATGTCCAATAATTTCAGGAGGATTAAATCCGGTTTTGCTCGCACCATTTATAGATGCTATGCAGGATGTTGACTTTATAACAACAATGGGGGCTGGAGTTCATAGTCATCCACAGGGTACTCGAAGCGGAGCAAAAGCTTTGGTACAAGCATGTGAAGCATGGCAACAAAAAGTATCAATAGAGGAGTATTCGAAAACTCATCCAGAATTACGGGTTGCAATAGATTTTTTCGGCAAGAAATAGAGAGTAGTGTGATTCTTTGTGGAGAACAATCAGCTAGATAACTCTGTTCTATTTCGATTTTTATACTAAAGAAAAGAATCGAAAATATCGTAATCATGAAAGTACCATTTTTTCTATAAAAGGCATCAATATTCTACTCTTAAATTGCATTCGGTTATGAAATTATGATATATATTAATTGTTAAGTTATTTATTCACACAAATGAGAATAAAAGAAATGCTAGGTATATCAATAATTGCTTTGTCAATGCTATCAGTATTATCCCTTTCAAACCCAACAAATTCGTATGCACTAGAATTGCGTAGAGACAATACAACAGTATCTGCTGATGAAATCGTCAATGATGATGTATATATAATACCTTCAGAAAATTCAGGAGAAAATGTAAATGTTGATGGAAGAATTAATGGAGATTTGATAATATTCGGGAATACGGTCAATGTAACAGGAGAGATATCAGGCAACGTAATAATTTTCGGGAATACAATTACATTTACTGGAAATACAGATAAGTCTATTTATTGTGCTGGAAATATAATAAATATTGATGGGACTGTAGGTAGAGATATTTTTATAGCAGGTCAGAGAGCAATTTCAAAAGCTGAAGTTGAAGAGAGTGCGTTTATTGCTACATATGATTCTGAGATAACTGGTATTATTGGTGAAGATTTGCGGATTGCGTCAAACACAGTTAGCATCGATTCAGAGATAGGTGGAGACCTATTATTGGGTGCACAATTTGGAAGTATTAATCAGGAAAAAATAGCAGGAACAAAAATAATAAATCTTGGTACTGATACAAAAGGTGAACTACTTGACAGTAGGTTTGCTTTCTTACGCGAGGAAATCTCCTCAGAACAAAATGAAGAGCAAGTAACAAAAACTAATAAATATTCTTTTGAAAATATAATGATAGCAATTGCATCATTTGTATTCAAATTTGTAGGTACTTTTGCATTGGGTTACTTGATCATCAAATTTTTCCCTGTTAAAACATATTCGATAGTAAACAATATTAATGGAAGCTGGGATAATTTCGGCTTATCTTTGGGAAAAGGCTTGTTGGTGATGGCAGTGTGTGTGTTTGGATCAACAATATTAATTGGATTGTCATTTGTAGGTTTGATAATAAATTTCCCAATTGGTCAATTATTTGCACCAATATTAAATGTAGCTTTCATAATTGCGATTCTAGTTATAAGTGTAAATCTAATATTCTTTAATATCGCAATAGGACAAGTCTTATTAGGATTAACTAGTAAAGCATTGAACAAACCATCAATAGCAAACAAAAGCTTGGTAATATCATTATTAGCCGGTCAGTTATTTAGTTCAATAATAATGTTGCTACCATTTGCAGGTATAACATATTATGTGATCATTTTGCTTGTAGTCTTGGGAAGTATATTGAGTGTCAAGCAAGAACAGTTAAAAAAAGCGAATTCATAAAATCTGTTTAGAGTACAATTAATATCTTAAGTACTCTAACTGAATATAATCAGATATTTGCAAAGTATCGTCGGAAAGATATAAAAAATTTAATCTTTTTTTACTTTTGTTTTACATAGGGAAGATGCTGATAAATTCTTAATACAGCCTGTTCACAAGCTTGAGGAGTTGTTAGATAATAAAATGATTCTTGAAGTCGTATATTGTAAAGATATCGAGTAAATATAATATATCGTGATAGTATATTTTACTTAGGCAATCTGGATACTGAGATGATTTTTTTTTCAAGACGAATGAGCCATATCATTTCCGATTGAAAACTACTTGCGATTTAGTGAGAAGACACAATGCGAAGCATTACATTTAGATAATTGGAAAGTAATTAAGTAATCAGAATTTAAGAAATTATTAATAATTCTTATATATAATTATTATTATGGATAAAAATAGCAATTCAGAGATCATACTGTTTAGAACAAGTGATGAAAAAATTACTATTGATGTAATTTTAGAAGACGAAACTGTTTGGTTGACTCAAGAACAGATGGCATTACTCTTTGATAAAGCTCGAAGAACTATTGGTGAGCATATTCAAAATATATATAAAGAATCTGAACTTGAAGTAAATTCAACCAGGCGGAATTTCCGCCAAGTTCAAAAAGAAGGTAGTAGGGATGTCACTCGTGATCTTGAATACTACAACCTCGACGTAATAATATCAGTTGGTTACAGAGTAAAATCACTTAGGGGTACAGAATTTCGTAAGTGGGCAACACAAAGGTTAACAGAGTATATCATCAAAGGATTTACAATGGATGATGAAAAGTTGAAAGGAAATGCAGGCGGGAATTACTGGAAAGAGTTACTGGATAGAATTCGTGATATCCGCAGTAGTGAAAAAGTGTTGTACAGACAGGTGCTTGATCGCTATGCAACAAGTGTTGATTATGATCCAAATAGTAAAGAGTCGAGAAAATTCTTTGCGACTGTTCAGAATAAACTTCATTATGCAGTTAATAAACAAACAGCTCCAGAACTGATATATTCTAGAGCGGATGCAGAAAAAGAGTTTATGGGATTAACGACTTTCTCTGGCCCAATTCCAATAAAAAAAGAGATTGAAGTTGCTAAGAATTACTTAAGTTCTGATGAGCTGCAAAGGCTAAATCGACTTGTGTCGGCATTTTTCGATTTAGCTGAGTTGAAAGCAATAGAGCAACAAAGGATGAGCATGAGAGATTGGGTAAGTGAGCTTGAAAAATTTGTAGGAATATATGGCAAAGGTAAATTGCTTACTGCAGGGAGTATAAGTCATGATCAGGCATTGAAAAAGGCAGAAAGTGAATACAAAAAGTATCAGGTAAAAACACTGTCACCTGTAGAGAAAGCATATCTTGAAAGTATTAAATCTTTAGAAAAAAATTTAAAAAAAGTAAATAGAAAAAGTTTGAAATAATTTAAATTTATGATTTGATTCGACTGGAACAAACAAAACCAGAAGTAACAGATGCGAAACGGTAAAAAATGATTTATTAATAAACTTTTTGCTTGACCAGAAATATGGTTAATGTAACCGACCTTAGTGGTGGTCTTTAATACATCTCCATTACAAACCGAGAGTATTGCAGATCGAGTATCTTATTCACATTCCTGAAAATAACAAATGGCTTATTTTTTAACCACTATTTTTGTCAGAAGAATATACTATTTAACGTGATAACGCTCAGTGAGCGATATAAAACTTGGATTGTAATGGTATGTGCTATTTGCATGCAATATGCATGGTTACAAAAAAAGATACAAGCAATAATTTATGGAAATAATTTATAAAAATGGTACAATTACTAATCGAAAATCGGTGCGTTTGCTAATTTATTAATAAAAAATATGGATAAAAACTCAAAAATTTTTGTTGCAGGTCACAAAGGTCTTGTTGGATCAGCAATTACTCGTAAACTTCAAAGTCATGGCTATACTAATCTAGTATTTCGTGACTATACGGAGCTTGATTTGACAGATCAGAAAGCAACTATGGACTTTTTCGTACAGGAGAAGCCAGAATATGTCTTTTTGGCCGCAGCTCATGTTGGAGGTATTTTAGCTAACAAGACACATAAAGCTGACTTTATTTATATCAACCTGCAGATACAAAATAATGTTATTTATGCTTCCTATAAAAATAATGTAAAGAAACTATTGTTTTTAGGTAGTTCGTGTATATATCCCAAATTAGCAGCACAGCCAATCAAAGAGGAATATCTTATGACTGGTCCCCTCGAAGAAACTAATGATGCTTATGCGATAGCTAAAATTGCAGGTATTAAAATGTGTCAGAGCTTTAATGAGCAATACGGTACGAAGTATATTTCTGTAATGCCAACAAACCTTTATGGGCAGAACGATAATTTCAACTTGGAAACAAGTCATGTCTTGCCTGCTATGATAAGGAAATTTCACGAAGCAAAAGAAACTAATGCAGAGAGCGTTACATTGTGGGGTACAGGAGCACCAATGCGAGAATTTCTTTATGTAGATGATCTTGCAGATGCCGTCGTCTATCTTATGAATAACTATGATGAATCAGAAATTGTAAATATCGGTACAGGTATTGATGTAACGATTAAAGAGTTAGCTGAGACGATCAAAGATATTGTCGGATTTACAGGGGAAATAGTCTGGGATAAGAGTAAACCTGATGGTACTCCTCGAAAATTACTTGATGTGAGTAGATTACATGGACTTGGATGGAAACATAACATCGAGTTAAAAGAGGGTATTAAAATGACATACGATTGGTTTGTAAATAATTATGTTGATATTAAGAAATAGTATATTTTTCTGAATACTATTTATTGGTCGCAATAGAATACAAAGAAATTATTAGATTTTGGGAAGTAATCCTTGAATCATAAGAATGAATTCTTATTGATATTCTTTATGAAATAATATATAAATTATCGCTATAAATTAAAAAGTATAAATATGAAAAAAGCATTAATCACAGGTATTACAGGACAAGATGGTAGTTATCTTACAGAATTACTTCTCAGTAAAGGATATGAAGTTCACGGACTACTACGAAGAGCTTCTACATTTAATACAAGTCGTATAGATCATCTTTATCAAGATCCACATGTTAATGGTGTGAAGCTATTCCTTCACTATGGAGATTTGTCAGATAGTAGCAATATTTCTAGGGTTATTGAGAAAGTTAATCCTGATGAAATATATAATCTGGGTGCTCAAAGTCATGTAAAGGTAAGTTTTGATATGCCTGAATACACTTCTGATGTTGTAGCACTGGGTGCTTTAAGAATACTTGATGCAATAAAAGATACAAAAATCAAAACAAAATATTATCAGGCATCTTCTTCTGAGATGTTTGGTAAAGTTCAAGAAATACCTCAAAAAGAAACAACTCCATTTTATCCACGAAGCCCATATGGTTGTGCAAAAGTATATGCTTATTGGATTACTGTAAATTATCGAGAAAGTTATGATATTTTCGCTACAAATGGTATCTTATTTAATCATGAATCTCCAAGAAGAGGCGGGACTTTTGTAACTAAAAAGATTACAAGAGGGCTTACAAGGATAAAAATGGGCTTGGAAGAAAAGCTTTATCTTGGAAATCTTGAATCAAAAAGAGACTGGGGTTATGCAAAAGATTATGTGGAAGGTATGTGGATGATGTTGCAGCAGGATAAACCAGATGATTTTGTTTTAGCTACAGGCGAAACTCATTCAGTAAGAGAGTGCGTTGAAGCTGCAGCAAAAATATTGGATATAGATATCGAATGGAATGGTAAGGGAATGCAGGAGAAGGGTATCGACAAAAAAACTGGAAAGACTATCATTGAGATTGACGAAAGATATTTTAGACCTTCTGAAGTGGATTTGTTGATCGGTGACTGTAGTAAAGCTAAAAAAATACTGGGTTGGGAGCCAAAAACGAAGTTTGAAGATCTCATAAAAATAATGGTTGAAAGTGATATTGAAGAAGTAAATAATGAAAAGGTCAAATAATTTGATATTATAGTGATATGAATATAGATGATATTGTTGTTTGTCCAAAATGTTCAGGCGCGCTTCAAAAAAATGCTGATAAATATCATTGTACAAAATGTGAAGCTCAATATAAAACGATAGAAGGAATACCTGTTCTTATAGATTACGACAAAATTCCAAAACATCTTATACAACAAATTGAATATTTTAGTAATGAATCTAAAGATTTGGGTGCAGATTATAATATCGAACCTTGGCAAAAATCATATGTTGATAGTTTTGTCGCAAATACAAATATCAAAAAAAAGGATTCTGCTCTGATAGTTGATTGCGGTACTGGTACAGGATACATAGCGATTGAACTTGCAAAACTTGGATACAATGTGTTAGCTACAGATCTTACATTAGATTACCTGATCAGACTTAATCATAATGCAAAAGTATTAGGACTTAATGATAAAATAATGACTCTTTGCTGTAATGCACAGAGTTTACCAATAAAGGATAGAGCAGCAGATTATTTTGTCTCAAATGCAGTATTAGAGCATCTTCCAGAAGATGTAAAGGCAGCAAAGGAGATTGATAGAGTTGTGACAGATGATGGTCAAATTATGGTTACTGTACCTCATAAATTGAAGTATATAAGTCCCCTGTTATGGCTGGTAAATATCATCCATGATAAACGCATTGGACATTTAAGAAGGTATGACTTTGAAACATTGTTAGAGTTATTTAAAAATTTCGATCCAATAGTTACAATTTATAAAGGACACACAGCAAAGGTTTTCTTAGTCTTGTTAAATATCATTTTCAAAAATATAGATAAGGAGAAGATTGAGAATATAGATGAGAAGAATAATAATAAAAAAATCGGAGCAAACAATATAACGATGTTTTTTAAGAAAAAATCTTTCTGAAAATATGACACAAAAATATCAGGGGAATAATTCAAACAAATCGTCACAAACTTCATCACAACCTTTAGTATCCGTTTTGATGCCAGCATATAATGCTTCTGAGTATATTGAAGAAGCAATCAAAAGTGTTTCAGAACAGACGTATACAAATTTTGAATTACTAATTTTAGATGATTGCTCAACAGATAATACACTAGATATTATTACCAAGTATGAAAATAAAGACTCTCGGATAAAAGTTTTTCGAAACGAAACGAATCAAAAGATTGTCAGATCTCGTAATAGACTATTCGAATTAGCTAATGGCCAATTCTATGTTATACATGATGCAGATGATATTTCTGTAAATACACGGATAGCAGATCAACTTGCGCTAATGCAATCAGATGATAAGATTGGAGTATGCGGGGGATTTCTTCAAAGCTTCAATTCAAATGGAAATCTTGATGTGAGGAAATATGAAACAGAAGATGCTGAAATCAGAAAAAGAATATTTAAAAGTTCTCCACTCGCTCAACCTTCATGTATGATTCGAAAAGAAGCGATTATCGATTGTGGTAATTATAGTGAGGATTTTCCAGTGGCGGAAGATATTGAACTTTGGTATCGTATCGGTAGAAAGTATAAATTTGCAAATGTTCCTAAAATACTTCTTTACTATCGTGAGCAGGAGAATAATGCTACCCACAAAAAGATGAAAGCTATTTTACGTTATACTTTAAAGGCTCGGAAGAAATACAAAAATGATAAGGCATATATATTTACTTTTTCTGATGGTCTTGCATTCTTTGCAACTTGGTTCATGCAAGTTTTCCCGACTAGAGCAGTAATATTAATATTTAAGTTTCTGCGTAAATTATTAGTAATAAAAAATGAATAAGAAATTAAAAGTATTGTATCAGATACCTTCCTTAAACACTTTATATGCTGGAAGAACAATATATAATGGCTACAAAAATGGTTTTTTAAAGCTAGGACATCAATTTAGGCCATTGACGGCGGACGATAATCTGGAGAAAGTTATTGATGAATATAAGCCAGATATCATGATGACCTCATTATCGAAATTCAATCTTAAATATCTAGATTTAGATATTTACAATAAAGCACGTAAAAATGGAATGGTATCGATGATATTTGCGCCTTATTGGAGTTATCCATTTTCTGATTTTAGAATTAATGAAGACAAAGGATTAAGCGATGACAAAGAATTGATCAAAAAAATTAAGGATGGTTTGATGGGCGATATTTTTTATCATCCTGCTGATCATGAAGATCCTCGAATGCAAGGTTTTGAAGAAGGTACTGGTTATAAATATCATACGGTTTTACTAGCAGCTGACGACAGTATCGTTCCTCAAAGAGATGAAAGATTTAATTCTGATATTCTGTTTTTAGGAACAAATCTTCCAGAGAAAAGAGATTTCTTTAAACGCAATGTATTAAGTTATCGCAATAAATATAAGGTGATGCTCTTAGGACAAGATTGGACCTTTTTTGATAGGTTAACGGGATGGGTGCAGAGAGGTGGGCAGTATTTCAACATACCAATACTCAAAAATTTGAAAAAACCAAAATACAAACTTCAAGATGAGGCTAATATGTATTTTACTTCGAAAATTAGTGTCAATGTTCATGAAGAGTATCAGAGAATTTCGGGTGGTTGTTGCAATGAAAGAACATATAAAATTCCTCTATATGGCGGTTTCGAAATTGTTGATAATGTAAGATGTATTAAAGACCAATTTGAAGTAGGGAAGGAGATTATTCTTGCAGAAAATGAAGAAGATTGGAACCAAAAAATGGAATATTATTTGAAGAACTCTGATAAAAGAATCGAAATAATTAAAGCTGGTCAAGAAAGAATTAAGAAATCA
>Ga0116173_1003966_pt1 | contig 10856 bp, 5 predicted proteins | sample AD_UKC085_MetaG_FD_89800 | JGI IMG/M metagenome (GOLD analysis project Ga0116173, IMG submission 89800) | Active sludge microbial communities of municipal wastewater-treating anaerobic digesters from USA - AD_UKC085_MetaG | ecosystem: Engineered > Bioreactor > Anaerobic > Digestate | place: USA...
CAGCTTGAGACGGACGGCGGTACCCGCGGCGAAATACCGCTGGAGCGGCTGGAGGAGGTTCTGGAACAGATCGACCAGATCGGGGACGACGTCCAGGCCCAAATCCAGGAGCGCCTTTCAAGGAGATGACCGATGCCCAAGCTGAAACGCCTTCTCGTATCCGCCTGCTTCGAAACCGCCCAGCGGCGGAGACACTGCTCGCGGAACCAGGAGCACGTTATCTGCCAGGGCGACAAATGCTTGGTCATTAAGGAGAACATGTCGAAGAACAACTACTGCATGGAATGCGCAGCGTTGATTCTGCAGAAGGCCCGAGAAGAGCTTGAGGGATTGGCGCACGAAATGAGGGCGGCAGTAGCATCTTCCCCTGATGGGTCCTGAAACGGGAATGGCACATGGCAGACCAATTCAATGATCAACATACCCAAGCCGCCATCTCGAAGCTATTAGGCGAGGTGGCCAAACAGCTTACCCTTTTTCTTGAGAAGGTGCTGCCAACCCTCTTTGCAGATTGGTGGAAGGAAGCCGTCCTTAATGGCCTGTCGTTTCAGCAACGTCGGCGGATGGAGCAACGGGGCATAGCATCCCTGGGTGCTCTGGACCTCGCCGCCCTGCTTCGAGTGCTCGATCAGAACTGGTATCAGATTTCTAATAAACTCGGCCTGACGTCAGAATCGCGTCATTTCGTCAAGGAGATGCAAACGATCCGCAACCGGTGGGCCCATGTGACCACTGAAGGCTTCCCCCTCGACGATGTATACCGCGACCTTGACACACTCCAGCGTTTTGCCGTGGTGATCGAAGCGAATGAAGCATTGATTCAAGAGGTACGATCCTTAAAGACGTCACTCCTTGTTAAAGAAACTGAATCGCCTTCAGAAACCGATGCGGCTGCCCCTAAGCCGCCCCAGACAAACAAAGGGGATGGTGCCGAATTTGAACCGGGGCAGATCGTATGTGTCCGGTCCAACACATCTATTCGGGGCGCGGTGATTTCGGTCATGCCGGGTAAACCGGAAAATCGCTTCAAGGTCTTCGTAAATGGCGAAACCCAGACCTTCTATGCATCTCAGCTACAAGCTGAAGATGTTCCCGACGATGACACTGAATTCTTCCCCTGTGAGCAGTTTCACGCCTACCTAACCGCGCTGCAAATCAGATATCCCAGTTTATCGACACTCTATTCGCTCAACGCCGCACGTGTCGATTTTATACCGTATCAATTTCGCCCCGTGCTGAGGTTCATCAGATCGGATCGACCGCGATTATTGATCGCCGATGGTGTTGGCGTCGGCAAGACCATCGAGGCAGGACTTATTCTCCGCGAATTGCAGGCAAGACGTGATATCCGGTCAGTACTCATCGTGTGCCCTCGCCCGTTGGTAACCGAGCGCAAATGGATGAACGAGATGAAGCGCTTCGAGGAACGTTTCACACATCTCGATGGTGGCACCCTGCGCTACTGCATAAACGAGATGCACCTTGAAGGCGTCTGGCCTGAGCAACATCAGAGGGTGATTGTTCCCTATTCCTTGTTCGATGAAGTTTTGCTTTATGGTTCAGGACCAGACGGCAAGCGAAAGCGCAAGAAGGGGTTGCTTGACCTCGACCCGCCTCCTCGCTTCGATCTCGTCATCGTTGACGAGGCGCACCATATCCGAAATCAGGATACATTCAGCCACAAAGCTGTGCGCTTTTTCTGTGACCACGCTGAGGCTGTCATCTTCTTGACTGCGACACCGATCCAGCTCGGAAGTAATGACCTTTTCATCCTCCTGAATACGCTCCGTCCCGATCTGATCATTGATCAGGAGAGTTTTGCGCACATTGCGGAGCCAAACCCTTACATTAACCAAGCGATATCGCTTGCACGGGTTCAAGACCCGGAATGGCAAACTCGGTCAGGAGAGGCCCTTGATCAAGCTGCGGCTACGTCTTGGGGTCAGGCTATTCTGCGCCACAATCCGGAATTTATCCGAATACGTTCCAGACTGTCCGAAGGCGACGTCCCAAATGAGGAACGTGTGCAGATCATTAGAGACCTTGAAGCCATGCACACTTTCGCAGGAATAATAAACCGGACTCGCCGGAGGGACATAGGCGAATTCACGATACGTAAACCTGAGACGGTAGTCGTTCCTTTTACTCCTGCTCAGCAGCGACTGCATGACGAACTTCTCCGGGTTCAGGCCGACATATTCGCCCGCCTTCATGGAGATATCAACGTCAAGTTCATGATGACCACGATCAGACGCCAAGCCGCGAGTTGTCTTTTCGGGCTCGCGCCTTTTCTTGAAGATATCCTGAACCGCCATCTTGACGAGCTGTCCTGGGAGGAAGCAGATGACACGGAAGCTGTTCCTCGTGGCGAAGCTGTAGACACAATACAGACGCAAATCCAATCGATCCTTGAGAGTGCGCGATCACTCGACCCCGACGATCCGAAACTTGAGGCACTACGGACCACCATCCGGAACAAGCAGAAGCTGCCCAACAACAAGGTAATGCTGTTTAGTAGCTTCAGACACACGCTAAATTACCTTTATCGCCATCTCAGCGAGGATGGCTTTCGCGTCGGGATGATACACGGCGGAACACCGGATGAAGAGCGTGTTGATCTCCGGGGCCGCTTCGAAAAGCATCGAGACGATGCGGATAGCTTGGATGTCTTGTTGTTTTCGGAAATTGGCTGCGAGGGTTTAGACTATCAGTTCTGCGATTGCATTGTGAACTACGATTTGCCCTGGAATCCGATGCGTGTGGAGCAACGGATTGGCCGTATCGACCGGAACGGCCAGAAAAGCGAAAGCGTTGCCATAATCAACCTGATCACGCCGGGCACCGTCGACGCTGATATCTACGAGCGGTGCCTTCTGCGCATAGGAGTGTTCAACAGCGCCTTAGGCGGCAGCGAAGAAATCTTGGGGGAAATCACCAAGGAAATTAGAGACATCGCAGATAACTTCACCTTGAGCGAGGAGGACCGCCAGGCAAAACTCCAGCAATTGGCGGACAACAAGATCCGTCTGATACAGGAACAAGAGGAACTCGAACAGCGTCAAATGGAACTCTTTGGAATCCGCCTGCCCGAAGACCGGATGAGGAAAGAAATCGAGGAGGCGTCAAGCTTTTGGTTAGCCCCTATTTCCGTACAAAGGATTGTCACCCTCTATTTACAAAAGGTTTGTGGCAGAGAGCAGGACTACATCCTTAGCGAGAAACCTCTCAAAACGCTTCGTTTATCGCAAGATGCCAGGACTATCCTGCTGCGTGATTTCCAGCAACTTCCCAGACAAAACACCACTGTTTTTAAAGATTGGGAAAACTGGCTAAAAGGAGGAAATCCCCACCTGCTCATCACCTTTGAATCTGACTGCGCTTTACAACATCCGGAGGCCGCATTCATTATGCCTCTACATCCCTTGGTCCGGCAGGCTGCGTTATTATTTAATATAAAGAAACGTGCAGTCGCCACGCTAAAGGTTCAGGCCAACGATGTTCCCACCGGTCGATATGAGTTCGCCATCTATCAATGGCGGTTTCACGGAATCAAGGAGGATTTGGTATTGCGGCCAGTCGCTTCCGCCGAAGCGGTCACACCATATCTTAGCCGCCTGCTTGAGAAGGCAACAGACCTCGATGCCGATATTTCCAAGGAAGTTGATTCGGCATGTTGGGATGCATTGGACGGCCAACATTACAAGCTTTGGTCCGATGCACGGGCGAGACATCGACAGAAAACGCAAGAATTGGCGCAGTTTCGCCGCGAAAGCCTTACAACGAGTCATCGGGCGCGGATAGCGCTTCTTGAAGAACAGCTCAGACAGGCAGACAACGAAAAGATTCAGAGAATGCGCCAGTCTCAAATCTCCGCGGCCGAGGCGGACTACGCAAGACGCATTCAAGAACTGGACATCGCCATGGAAAAGGCGGAAATAACCGCGGAGCCAGTGGCATACGGAGTGATTCAGATCGTTGGAGATGCGTCCCATGCCGAGTAATTACGACAAAATACGTGTCGACAACATCATTGAATACGGTCAAGGAACACGTCATCTGTCCTTTCTGGGCAGGCTGTACACAGACCGAACCCATTTCATATTTGAACTTCTACAAAATGCTGAGGATGCCGGTGCATCGAGGGTCCTTTTTCAACTTCTTGAAGGCAAGCTCGAGGTTTTTCATGACGGTCGGCCGTTTGATGAAAAGGATGTGCGCGGAATTTGCGGGGTGGGCGCAGGAACAAAGGTTGAAGATCTCACTCAGATCGGCAAGTTCGGAATCGGTTTCAAGTCAGTTTACGCTTACACGACGACACCAGAGATTCACTCAGGCGATGAAAGCTTCAGAATCGAGAACTATGTGCGGCCATATGCCATCGAGAAGCGAAATATGGATGATTCATGGACCACGCTCTTCGTTTTTCCCTTCAATAAGGAGGAGGTGGAACCGGCAACCGCATGCAGAGAGATAAGTACAAGACTTCGTAAGCTGAGCGCCAGGACACTACTTTTTCTCCGAAGGATCAGGGAGATCGAGTACAAACTGCCGGCTGGGATGGGTGGTGTTTATCTGCGAGACGAGACTGCACGAGGCAGTGCTCTGGAAGTAACGGTTATTGGGCAGAACAACGGCGAGGATGAAAGCGAGAGCTGGCTGCTCTTTGAACGGCCCGTGGATGTGCCTGAACCTGCCGAGGAATGTCCACGTCAAGTCTCGGTCGAGATCGGTTTTCGCCTTCAACGGAATGAGGGGGAAGAACTGGAAGAGGTTGCAAGAATCAAGGATTCACCTCTCGTGGTCTTTTTTCCGACCGAAAAAGAAACCCGATTAGGATTTTTGATTCAGGGTCCATACAAGACCACGCCGGCAAGGGACAATATTCCGAAAGAGGACGATTGGAACGCGACCTTGGTGCGCGAGACTGCTTGTCTTATGGCAGAAGTGTTGCCGCAACTCAAGGACCTTGGTCTATTGGGTGTCTCACTGCTTGAAGCGTTACCAATAAGGATGGACGACTTTCCTCCAGGCAGCATGTTTCTGCCGATTGTCACCTCGGTTCGGGATAATCTTGCAGTCAATGAACTATTGCCCGCAGATGATGGCAGCTTCGTCTCAGCGCGAAATGCGAAACTAGCTCGTGGCGCTGACCTTAGAAAACTGTTGGATCATGAACAGCTTCGCAAACTCTTTCAATCAGAAGCAACTGTCAAATGGCTGGCTGGCTCCATTACTCAGGATCGAACCCCGGAGCTACGGTCATACTTGCTTAATGAACTGAAGGTCGAGGAGATCACGCCCGATAGCTTTGCCCGAAGAATCACCCATTCCTTTTTGTCTATACAAGACGATGAATGGCTGTTGGAGTTTTATGGGTACTTGTCTGGCCAAGAGGCACTTTGGCGTTCTCCAAGGTGGTCTGGGGATTCGGGAGGCCTTCTCCGTTCCAAGCCTATTGTCCGTCTTCAAGATGATAGCCATGTGATACCTTTCCGGGCTGACGGCACAACTCCAAATGCCTTTTTGCCTCCTCCCGAAGACACCGACTTCCCGATTGTGAAGCGGGCGATTGCAAGCGATGAGCAGGCGGGAAATTTCCTAAATCGGTTGGGTTTATTAGAACCGGACGTGTTTGATGACATCGTCGAAAGGGTTCTACCCAAGTACTCGAAAAGTGATCTATCCTTGATTTCCGAGTCCGAGCATGAGGCGGACATTCGCAAAATTCTCCGCGCTTTGACCTCTGACTCGGAGGTCGGTAAGAAAAGAGTGATCCAGAAGGCAAAGCAAACACCTTTTCTCAAGGCTGTCGCCCCTGTTGGAAACCTGGCATATAAAAGGCCGCTCGATGTCTACCAGGAAAGTCCGAATTTGCGGCTATATTTTTCCGGTTCGACAGACGCGTGGTTCTTATCCGAACAGTCGATGGCTTCAGTATCCCCAGGCATTTTGTCCGACCTTGGCATTGCGACTCTCCCGCGGCGCATCCTGTTTTCTGATGGCTTGCCTCCTGGTGTAAGTGAATACTCAACTCGTGCCGAGACAATCGAGAACTATAACCTTCATGGGCTGGATGATTTCCTTCAATCTTTGGAGGCAGTTCAGGGTTTTGAAGATAAGGCGAAAGCTGCTCTCATCCTGTGGGGCTATCTTAAAGAGCATTTGGAATTGGACTCCTGGTTTTTCAGAGGTCGCTATCATTGGTTTTACTATAGCGCCCATAGCAAGTCCTTCGACTCTCAAATGCTGACACGCCTTAGGAACACGAAGTGGATTCCTACGCGGGACGGGAGCATAGAAAAACCGAGGGATATTAACACAGATCAGCTTCTTGATGACTTTCAAGGGGCAGAGGAATTGATTGATGCTCTCGGTATTAATCAAGGTGTCGGGTGGAGAGCATCATCTGAAGACGATAATAAACGCCAACATGCCAATATACTCGGAGTCTCTCTTGAGGATATAGAGTTTTTGAAGAGACATCCGGACGAGTTTGCTCAGCTAAAGGCTGAAATCGCATCAAGGAATAGTAAACCAACATTCCCAACAAGGACGGTTACGAATCCAAAACGTCGGCAGGAACGGATAACAGACCAGCTCTCCGAATCCCCAAAAAAGGAATATGAAGAGCGCGAAAGAAGCGTTCGGACAACCAGAGGCGCTATCGACCCTTCTCTATGGCTCAGAGAACAGTATACCAACGATAACGGCCAAATGGTGTGTCAGATCTGCAAGAAGGAAATGCCTTTCAGAAAACGCGACGGCCAGTACTATTTCGAAGCGGTCGAGGCATTCTCTCAGGATCAATTGCCCTTGGAGCATGAGGCACAGTTTTTGGCCCTATGCCCACTTTGCGCTGCAATGTACAAAGAGCTTGGCAAGAAGGACGAAGCGGTTATGGCCGATCTGAGAAAGGCTCTTCTGAATATGGACTCATTGGAGGCTCCATTGCGACTCGGCGATCTTGAAACGACCATTCAGTTCGTCGAGACCCATCTCTGCGATATAAAAACGATTCTCGAAGAAATAGGAAGGAGCGAGGATTAGCATGGAAGGCAACATGGGTGAGAAAGCATGACCATGCATCTCTCAGTAAGGTTGGCATGGCATGATCGGGCCTGGGATGGCCACATATGTGACCAGCCGCACCTCAACGCTCACTGTATTGTCCACCAACACATACGTGACTCGCGGGACGATGAAAAGGAGCGCGGATCAGCCGGAAAGCCTCTTGCAGACTTGGAGGGTTGGTTACCCCCATGCTCTCGTGATCCGGGCGCTTACGCAGAAAGAGGATTTTCAATAACACATCAAGACCCGCTTGAGTTTCGGAGGCTGCCGGCGGTCTCAGAAGACATCCCTCCGTATTCGTCGTGCCCAGCTCCTTATCGCTGGATGCGAGAGGAATTTGTCCAAGAGGTCTGCGAGGCTGAAGATATATCACTTCGAGGGCCAGACAATTCGCGAAGTAATGGTTGGGTTTTCGAGCCTGACCGCCAGCGTGAGCTTCTCAAGCGATTCTGGGGAAAACTTGAGCCAAAGAACTCCCTTGTTTTCTATTACTGCAACCATGGGAATCCTCTTGATGAAAACTCGCCGCGCATTATTGTCGGTATTGGAAGGATCGCTGAGGTTGGGCCTCAGATCTATTTTGGCACGACCCCAAAGTACCAAGATCAGTATCCAGTTTGGTCCCGACGGATTACCCAGGCGTACCCCGAACAGGGGGTTCGTATCCCGTACCAAGAATACTTGCGGGATGGTCACAGCACTGACGATATCATCTGCCGAGTTCCGAGGAGCGCGCTGCTTCCATTCTCGTATGGAGGGGAACATGTTTCCGACGACGTGGCGGTTGCCATCATTGAGCGCGTTATCCAGTGTATGGAGCGCGTCAAGGCTGATGGGCACGTCGCTTCTGACTGGGAAAGACGCCTCGATTGGCTAAACGACGTTCTGGCCGAGGCATGGAGCGGTCGAGGCCCGTTCCCTGGCGCTGGCAGCGTGCTCCAGTACCTCGGGTTTTCGAAGGGGACCTCGTTCCAGCGAACTGTGCTGGCACCAATGGCAAAACGGGGTGAAAATTCATGGGACTACGTCCTGTCAATCCTTGAAGGGAGGAGCGAGCCGGACAATGGACCTTACCGAGTTGGGCTCCTCAAAGCGAGAGAGCGCTGGCGCATCATAAAAACTCGCCATGCGCTGCTGTCCAAGCTCGTCCGGCTTGAGCTCACCCCGAGCCAGGTGCAGCGGATCGCCAATCCCGACCAGCGTGCAGCGAGCGGAATTGATGCGACTGAGAAGGACTTGGTCGCCAATCCCTACATCCTATCCGAGTGCGACCTTGGGTCGGCGGACTCCGATCCTGTGGCGCTGGAAACAGTCGATCATGGCCTGAGGCCCGAAGGGGATGCCGCGCTGTTTCCCGATGCCGACGAGATCTCTCACGACGACCGGCGTAGGGTTCGGGCGGTTGGTGTTGCGGTTCTCCAGGAGGCCGCAAATAACGGAGATACTGTCCTCCCATTCACTGACTTTCTGAACAGGATCATTGGACGCTTTCCTGAGAGAAGGGCGTGTCGGCCAGATCGTGAAGTCGTATTGGCCGAAGCCGAATTTTATCAAAAAGTCATGTGGACAGCTTTCGACTCCGATCCCGAGCTTGTCGCGCTCAAGCATCTCCAGTTGCTGGAGGAAAATGCCGCTTCGCTGATTAAGCGGCGGGCCAAGAAGACGAATCCGGCGGTCGATCCCCCGATTGACTGGCTCGGAGCGCTAAAGAAGCTCTTTGGTGAACCGAAATCCGACCGTGAAAGGGCGGCGCTGGCCGAGAAGCGAACTGCCCTCGCCACGCTATTCTCGCGAAGACTGAGCGTGCTGACAGGAGGAGCTGGCACTGGCAAGACTTCGGTACTGAAGGTATTTCTTCAGGAATTGGTGCGTGTCGAGGGTCGACATCCGACGCTCTTGTTGGCTCCCACCGGAAAGGCCCGCGTTCGGCTTTCCACTAAAACCGGACGAAATGCAATGACCATTCACCAGTTCCTGCTTAAGCAGGGCTGGTTCGTGCCTGATATTTTCGTAATCAAACAACAAAGCGATCAGAGCCCCTTCCAGGCGACCACCGTTATCATCGACGAGTGTTCAATGATCCCAACGGACCTCTTTGGGACATTGCTGCGTGCTCTTGACTCCGGCCCATTGAGTCGTCTGATTCTTGTGGGTGATCCCAACCAGCTACCACCAATTGGCCCTGGGAGGCCCTTCGCTGACATTATCGAATGGCTTCAGAAAGACCACCCCGACTGCGTTGCTCCACTCACAGTTTGTATGCGCGTTGATGAGGAGGAGGGCGTTCCAGCCGAGGAGAGTGTCGCCTTGGCGCTTGCGGACGGATACCGAACATCAGTCGTCAATCCGGGTGATGACGAGATTCTGGCCTCAATTGCTCGGGGCCAGTCGATGGGCGACCTGGATATTGTGTTTTGGGACGACCACGACGATCTGCTTGCCAAGCTCAAGGGGCGGATGGCTGATATCCTTGGTATCCGTGACGACGACTACAAGAGCTTTAATCAGTCGCTTGGGATCGATCAAAAGGACTGGGTCCGCAGCGAGGCGTGGCAAATCCTCTCTCCCACTCGTGCGCAGCACTTCGGCACTGACGATCTGAACCGCTTGATCCAGAGAGAATACAAGGCAGGTCTTCTTCAGAAGTCGCAGAGTCAATGGAGTAAGATGCCACGGCCTTTCGGTGAGTATGAGATCGTCTGGACCGACAAGGTTATTCAGGTTCGAAATCGAAGCAAGGATGGATGGGCCTACCCCACGGGAAGTGGGCTGGACTACGTCGCCAATGGCGAGATCGGGATTGTTACTGAGGCTTTCAAGAGGAAGGAAGGCAGCGATGTCCTTGCCGCTGTTTTTTCAACGCAAGTAGACGCCTCCTATCGGTACTATCGCGGTCAGGTTGACGAATACCTCGAACTTGCCTACGCGTTGACCGTCCATAAGGCGCAGGGGAGCGACTTCGAGGTGGTTTTTCTAATCATCCCGCAGAAAGCCTCGACTTTGTCGCGAGAACTGATCTACACCGGCCTCACGCGGTTCCGTCGCAAGCTGGTGCTCTTGGTCGAAAAGGATATCGAGCCCCTTCGCCGTTTACGCAGCCCGGACTGCTCGGACACTCGGTTGCGAAATACTCATATGTTCACGATAGCCCTGCGACCGGACGATGTGAAGCGACCTCACCTGGAGGCACTGATCCATCGTACGCGGAAGGGCATTGCAGTCCGCTCCAAGAGCGAGGTTGTCGTGGCAGATGTGTTGGATGCGCTTGGGATCAGCTACGAGTACGAGCAACCGCTCTATTCGCGGACTGATCCGAAGGACTTTCGCCTTCCTGACTTCACGGTCAGCTTTGAAGGGGATGTTTTTTATTGGGAACATCTTGGTATGCTAAACGTCCCCAGCTATCGCGAGGCGTGGGAACGAAAACAGACTTGGTATAAGGAAAACGGTTTTTCGGATCGATTGATCACATCCCAGGATGCGCCTGATGGAGGTATTGATGCTGCTAAGATCGAACAGATTGCTCGAAAACGTATCCTGGAAGAATCGGTGTAGGGGAAATTGAGTTTGACGCCGTTTCCGCCTCACAAGGAACGGCATGCTCTTTGATAACTCGTTGAATGATAAGCGCTTTCGGATTGACATCCGAACGGAGAACGGTTATGAAGAGGGTTGCACACGGGGAGCCATTTTTCTCTCGTCGCCAACCGACGGCGAGGGTCGGTAAACAGAAGCCCCCAAGGAGCGATCCGAGGGGGCTTCGCCGTTTCTACCCAGAACTCCGA